>Ga0209824_10001301_pt1 | contig 14280 bp, 12 predicted proteins | sample VDWuncwatermetaG_FD_184124 | JGI IMG/M metagenome (GOLD analysis project Ga0209824, IMG submission 184124) | Wastewater microbial communities from Netherlands to study Microbial Dark Matter (Phase II) - VDW unchlorinated drinking water (SPAdes)... ... | reverse complement strand
GATAAGAGTGGTGGGCTCTAACATCAAAGTCTGGGTCAATGGCACCCTTGAGTTTGATGTCACAGATGCAACGCCTATTTCCTCCGGCAAAGTCGCTTTAGAAGCCCTCCTTTCCCACAGCCACTTTGATGATGTCTCCATCACAGATCTTGTCACGAATCTAACAGACGTTTACAACTTTAATACCCCCGATGAAACCGAATCTTCCATCTTTGGCTATGGCTGGACGTTTAGCTACGGGGATCACCTTGTTGAAAAGCCGGATGGAACCGTCATCCACAAAAGGTCAGATGGGGGAAAGACGGTATATCATAAAGATGCTGCAGGGTATATCACACCCAAGACCGTCTTTAGCACACTGACAAAAGACGGGACAGGGTTTACCCTCCGGAAAAAAGATGGAATCCAATGGAGGTTTGACCTTCAAGGAAAACTTCTCTCCATCACTGACCGAAATAGTAATCAAATCACCCTCTCCTATAATGCACAGAATAACCCCTCTGTCATTACAGACCCCTCCGGAAGAACCTTAACCTTTACCTATGGCGCCAATGGCAAGGTTTCAAGGATCAATTTCCCGAATGCTCGCTCCGTTGAGTATACGTATGATCCTGTCACGGGAGATCTCCTTCAAGTAACCCAACAGCCAAGCGCTCTTTTTACCGCGTACACCTATTCACCCGGCCATCACGATCTTTTAACAAGGCGGGATAAGGGAGGAAATCTTATTTCAAATACCTATGACTACGCCTCTCGGGTAAAAACCCAAACCGATCCTTTGGGAAAAGTAACCACCTTTGACTACGGAATCCCACAAGCGACCCTTCCTTATCCAGTGACGGTTAAAAACCAAAGAGGGGAGTCATGGTTTTATAGTTTTCAGGATGCCCCAAATCAGGACCGGATTAACTTCGTGGATAATCCCTTAGTAGGACGGACCGGTTTTGCCTGGGATAATGACAACAATAACCTCGGTACAACCGACGAAAATGTCCACTCTGTCTTCTCAGAGTATGACTTAAAGGGAAACCGCACCAAAATTATCCAACAACAAACGGCCCCCCTTCCAAACCTCATTACCCAACTTCAGTATGAACCTGTCTTTAACCAGGCGACACGCATCATCACTCCTGAAGAAAAAATCACAGACTTTCAATATGACATCAAAGGAAACCTTTTAAAAATTATCCGTAACCCGGGTCCAAATCAGCTTGTGACAGAGATGATCTATAACTCTTTCGGAAACCTCCTTACCCTTAAAGACCCTAAAGGAAATATCGCAACGTATGAATATGATTTAAATGGGAATCGTACTGCTATCATCGATCCTTTAGGAAACCGCACAAGCTTTGCCTATGACACCCTTTCGCGACTCACTTCTGTGACTGATGCCAGAGGAAATATCACAAGGCATACCTACGATACCTTAGACCGTCTTACATCTATCACCGATCCCTTAGGAGCCATCACCCGTTATACCTATGATGGAAATGGGAATCTTCTCACTGTTACAGATCCTCTAGGTTTCGTCACTTCTTACCAGTATGACGGCCTTGGAAACCTCACCAAAATCACAGATCCTCTTTTAAACGTAACAACCTTTACCTACGACACCACAAACTTCATGCACTTAGGACGCTCCAACCGCACCTCCATGACCGATGCCAAATTAAAAACGACTACCTATGAATATGATAAACTCGATCGCTTGATAAAAGTAACCGACCCTAGTGGAGGGATTACCCGCTATACCTATGACAATACCCAAAACGTAAAAACGGTCACCGATGCCAAACTCCAAATAACGACCTACACCTATGATGAGGTCGACCGCTTAACGAGAATCCAAGATGCGTTGGCTCGCTTAACCCAATATGGCTATGACCGCGCGGGGAATAGAACTTCAAGAACTGACTCCAAAGGAAATGCCACTCTTTATACCTATGACGCCTTTGATCGTCTTGACCTTGTCACTTACCCCGGTCCCTCAACCATTGACTATACGTATGACGCCAATGGAAACCTGCTAAGTGTCATTGATCCCTCGGGCACTATCTCTTTTACGTACGATGCGCTAAATCGGACAAGCTCCGTGACCTATCCCCAAGGAGAGATTGTCTCTTCCGCTTATGATGCCGTTGGAAATCGAACTCGTCTCACCTATCCTGATTCAACTGTTTTGACCTATACGTATGACGCCTTAAACCGTCTCACAGGTATCCAAAATCTTGCATCCACCCTCGCAACTTTTTCCCACGATTCCCTCTCAAGGAGAATTCGTAAAGAGCTTTTGAACGGAGACACCAAACGGACCGAATATACCTATGATGTCGCAAGCCGCCTGACCCAACTGAAAAACTTTCGTGTGACAGGGGGAGGAGGGGGTTGCTTCCTCGCAGGAACCCCCATCACCATGGCTGACGGCAGACAAAGACCGATTGAAGAAGTAAAAACGGGAGATTGGGTGAGGGCCTTTGATGAAACCACCAAAACCCTAAAGATTGACCAGGTGAAAGAAACCTTTATCCGCGAAGCCAGTTCGTATTTCATCATCAATCACTCCCTCAAAGTCACCGGAGAGCATCCTTTTTATGTGGCAGGAAAATGGAAACTCGCGAAAGATTTAAAGACCGGGGACAAACTCTTTACCCACGCATCGAAGGAAATCCCTATCACCTCCATTGAACGGATGAACGAAACCGTCCCGGTCTATAACCTTGAAGTGAACCCCTATTCCACCTTCTTTGCCGGAGGGATCCTTGTCCACAATAAAAGGTTCCCTGTGACCGAGGTAGGACCCTTGGGATTAAAACAGACTGAAGAACCCCTTGATGTGCGGATTGCCACGGATTTTAATCGGATTTACGCAGATCTGTCCGTGTTCATCCGTGATACGATCCGCGACTATCTACGTCCAAAAGAAGCCGAAGCCAAACCCGCCACCGCCCAATATCTTTCCTCCCAATTCTCCTATACCTATGACTTTGTCGGGAACCGCCTCACTGAATCGATTCTCCAAAACGGAGTTTCCAGAAACCTTACCCACACCTATGACCCCCTCTCCCAGCTGACTGGGGTGACCGGCGCTCAGACCCACACCTACCAGTATGATCCTGTAGGAAATCGTCAGATCGTCGATGGAACAACCTACGCCACCAACGCCCTTAACCAATACACCAGTGTCGGAGGCGCTTCTTACACCTATGACCTCAATGGGAACTTGACCAGTGATGGCACCCGAACCTATACCTATGATTTTGAAAATCGATTAATTGGTATCACCAGCCCCGGTTTAAACGTTTCCTATACCTACGACCCTTTCGGAAGAAGGATTAAAAAGGTGGTGAATGGCGTTACAACTCGCTTTATCTATGATAGAGACCAGACCATTATGGAAAAAGATGCCTCTAACAACATCTTGGCGACTTATCTTTACGGTCCCGGCATCGATGAACTCTTAACCATGAACCGAGGAGGACAGACCTATTATTATTTCTACGACGGCTTAGGGTCTGTCACAGACTTGACCAAAGCCAGCGGAGAAGTTGTGGAAACTTATCAGTATGATGTGTACGGTGCTCCCTCTACACCCTCAACAGTGGGGAACCGATTCCTTTTTACAGGGAGAGAGCACGATCAGGAAACGGGGCTTTACCATTACCGTGCCAGAACCTACCATCCAGGGGTTGGGAGATTCGGGCAGAAGGATCCCTTAACCTGGGGGCCGGAGGATCCACGTAATTTGTCTTCCTTAAATGATTCCTCGTTACGTATGGCTTCTATTTTCAAAACAGGACAGATAAGCTCCCGTTTGCTTTTGCCCAATTCAATCCTTAAAAATCAAGTAAGAGGTCTCATTCAAAACATTGGTCTTTTTACACCGGATCTGTTGCATCGGTATACTTATGTTTCTAATAATCCTATTCATTGGGTGGATCCATGGGGGTTGGAGAAGAGCGGAGGCAATTTTAACCCCCCCAGAGCACGCCCCCTTCCGTTTAGAGAACCGCCCGGTTATCCACAGATTCCTTGGCAGCCTCTTGGACCACCCCAACCAACTCCATTTGATCCATCAAAGTGGAGACCAGAAGAATCAGGTCCCGCTTTCCCAAGCAACCCCTATGACAAAAATAGACCCTATAACCCGTGTGATATTCCCGGTTGTGATACCGGCCCTTGGGACTCCCTACCTTGAAAAATGTACTCACTCTTACTTTATATCTGATACTAACTGCTTCATTTTCAAGCTGCCAATTCCAAGAGAAAAGCCATTATGTAAGCGCAAAACAACTTTATAAAGAAGGGAAATATCAAAAGGCTGCTGAGGAACTCAAAAAGGAAATTGCGAACAATTCTGGTTCCATCGATGCGCATTATCTCCTTGGCAATTCGTATTATTACTTGAAGATGTATCAAGAAGCAGAGGAAGAATATCGACAAATTCTAGAAATGAATCCATCAGATGAACAACTCGCAAAAGCCTATGTTGGTATTGGAATCACCTATCGCGATAGGAAAAAGTACGATGCGGCAATTGAGCAATTTAAGAAGGCGATAGCTATAGATGAAAATTTAGTAAAGGCGCGTTTCTTTATGGGGGACGTATATGTCGCCAAAGGAGATGTTTTTGAGGGAATCGCAATTTTTAAAAAGACTTTGGAACTAGCTCCTGACGAGCTACAAATTTATCTCCGTTTAGCACATGCCTATGGCCTATTGGGATATCGAAAAGAGGCGATTGATGCCTACAAAAAGGTTCTGGAAATTGACCGAAGCTTCAGAAATGTCCATGACGCATTGGGGGTATTGTACCTGGAAGAAGATAGTTATGAGGAAGCTATACAAGAGTTTAAGAGAGAACTAGAGCTCTATCCTGATTCCAAGGGAACAGTTTATAATTTAGGCCATGCATATTATAAAAAAGGAGATCTCGAAGAAGCCATGAGCCATTTGAGGATTGCCTTGAAATCAGATCCAGACAATCCAAATATTAAATGTGCCATCGCTGGAGTCCACTTGGGGAAAAATAATATCAATGAAGCAAAACGACTTTTGGAAGATCTAATTTTAAATAACCCAACCTATCCAGACGCTTATTATTCATTAGGTTGGCTCTATGATGAGAAATTGAGCAAATTAAATGAAGCACTAAAGTATTATTCAAAATTTTTAGAATTATCCATGAATTCTAACAACACGAGGAAGAACGACACATTTCAAAGGATCGAATGGACCAAAAAACGAATTCAGGAAATAAAGATGACGCTGTCTCCTTAATTGTATGGAGTCTAAAAAATAGGGTCAAGTCTTGCAATGACACATTTATCCGATAGGATCAATCAGTACCGTGATTCACCCACCCTCTTCTGTCCGCCCGCAGGAACGGTCCCCCATGCGTTGTCTCTTTTTGGGTTGGGGGCAGTCCCTGTCCATGACCTGAATGGCAACTTGACCAGTGACGGTACACGGACCTACACCTACGACTTTGAAAACCGCCTCGCCTCCGTCGCAGGCCCAGGGCTTACTGCCTCTTACACCTACGACCCCTTCGGAAGAAGGAGTAAAAAGACCGTGAAAGGTGTTGTCACTCGCTTCATTTACGACGGAGACCAAATCCTTCTTGAAAAAGATGGTTCAGGGACTGTCATTGCCCAGTACACTTACGGCCCCGGCATCGATGAACCCTTAACCATGACACGGAACAATATAACGTATTATTATTTCTATGATGGATTAGGGAGTGTCACAGACCTGACCAAGGCTTCAGGAGAGCTTGTGGAAAGTTACCAGTATGATGTGTATGGTCAACCTTTGCCCTTATCCTCGGTAGGAAACAGATTCTATTTTACCGGCAGGGAATTTGACCCAGAGACAGGGCTCTATCATTACCGTGCCAGAGCCTATCATCCCGGGATTGGGAGGTTTGGGCAGAGGGATCCAGTTGACCATAACCCGGACGTTAACCTATATCGATATGTGAGGAATAATCCTATCAACCTCATCGACCCATTGGGATTAATGGCTGCCAGTACAGAAGGACACCTGCCTCCTGGTTGGAGTGAAAACTGGGAATGGCGACCTGGAACAAGAGGCACAGGAAATCGCTGGTGGGATACACAAGGTGGAGAGTGGCGTTGGCATTCCCCAGATAGATTCCACCCTGAAGGACATTGGGATTACAATCCATGGGACAGATGGAATAGCCCTTGGCGTAATGTTCCGGCTGAACCACCATTGCAGGAACCGCTTCCTCCTAGGATCCCGTGGTGGCAAAAGATACCCCCAATAATACCAGATCCGTTTCCGATCGTTCCAAATCCTTGTGCGATAGATCCATCTTTACCAGTGTGTGGTGGGAAAGGTAATGAAGCCTAAATAAATTTAGAAAATTTGATCGCTTTAAACATACCAAAGATCACACAATATGAAAAATAACAAACGAATCAAAATAGATTACTACAAAGGAGCTTTTGGCCCCACCATAAGAATAGACACCCTATCGACGGAAGCATTAATTCTTATGAAAGACAGTCTTCACGAGTTGGCTTCTGGGAAGGTATCAGAACATAAGTTTCATGAGCTCCCTTTTGTAGAACTGAGTGGCTTACAGGAGTTTTACTTAAAGCTTATTCCAAAACAGAGAACTAAAACGGTAGAGATCGTAAAGTCAGAAAAGGACAAGACCGCTTTCTATTGGTCGAATTCTTTAGAAGGATGGGATCAATGTGCTGGTTTACTTGACGGAATTACAGAAACTGTTCCCTCTCATCAATATCTAAGTGAAGAGGGAATTGATGACGCTGTAATTGTTGTGGCTTATCTTGAGTTAAAAGAGAATATGATGGACCACGAGAATTCCGGTGACACAGGACTTGATTAACCTAATGTCAAAAAATAAGTATTGTGTCCCCATACGAAAAAGGGGTCAAGTCTTGCAATGACACATTTATCCGATAGGATCAATCAGTACCGTGATTCCCCCACCCTCTTCTGTCCGCCTGCAGGGAGTCGGAGTCGGAGTCGTAGACGCTTTACGTAACTCCTTGATCGATGAAAAGTTATAAATAAATATCTAGGGCTTCTGGATTATTTATGGTGTCCACTAGCAGAAAAGCAAAAGAAATGAAAAGCGAATATGAAAATACGCTTCTTTTCGTTCAAGACGTAATTAACAATCTCGATCCAATGGGTTTATTAAAGCAGGGCGCCCCTAAAGATGAATATAATAATGAAATTCAGCAGATTGTTTCGGGCTTGCGAATGTGTAATACAATAGAAGATATTCAACAACTGGTTTATAAGGTTTTTAAAGTGGGACAGAGGAACATCACAATTGTATTGATATTGTTCTTTCTGGGATTTTCTTTCTGCGAAAGCGGCATAAGTGAGGCCCGCGAAGATTGGCAGGCAAATCCTGCCTACCTTACACCACAAAGGTATGATGAGAAGAACCCGCTGGCACCCAGGAATACTTTTGAGATCGTTCCGGAAACATTCTGGTATCATTACGAAGAACCCACTATTTCTATAAAGGATGAGGCGGTGATGTACGGAATCCGTGCCTCCTATACAAGGCACAAGGAACCACCTATCAATCCCTTTATGTACCGACTCGAAGGACGCTATGGCGCAGGAAGGGTTCATTATGATGGATCACTCAGTGACGGAACGCCTCATAAGGATGAAGGGAGTGACTATATCTATGAAGTTCGGGGAGTGATTGGATATGACACGGAAATTCGAGAAGCAATCATCACGCCATTCATAGGTTTAGGATTCCGTTATTTGTACGATAAATTAGAATCAAGGTTTGCTTATGAACGGAATATCCGGTATCTGTACATTCCTGTGGGTGTAGAAAGTGCCGCTTTTTTAAATCAAAACTGGGTTTGGGGGATTCGTGCAGAATACGATCTCTTGGTAAGAGGATGGGTCAAAAGCCACTTAAGCGACGTTACCCCCCTATTTAACGACATTGAAAACGTCCAACATCGGGGGACCGGAGCGCGGGGATCTTTCTACTTGAAACGTGAAATAAATGACAAGATGTCTCTTTCCATCGAACCTTTTGTCCGATATTGGGGCATCGACGATTCAGACACTGCCCCTAGAACCTTCGCGGGGACGCTCATTGGCGGAGGATACGAGCCAAAAAATTGGACCCTTGAATCCGGACTCCAGATTTCCTTGATCTTTTAAAAGGATGCGTTTAGTCGCCTGTAATTAGTCGAGTTGTAGCGAGTTGTAGACGCTTGATGTAACTCCTTGATCGATGAAAAATTATATGGTAAAAGTATAGAAGATGAAACACAGACCTCACGATTCCCACCCAAAGACATTCTGGCAAAAATATCTTTTCTCAACGGATCATAAAGTCATAGGGATTCAGTACGGATTCACGTCACTCCTATTCCTTTTCTTCGGTTTTTCTCTCATGATGCTGATGCGCTGGCAGCTTGCTTTTCCCGGCATCGCGATTCCTTTCATAGGGAAATTGTTCGGAGAAAACAGAGCCCCCGGCGGGGTGATGCTTCCGGAATTCTACAACGAATTAGGGGCGATGCATGGGACGATCATGGTCTTTTTGGGAGTCGTGCCATTGGGGGTGGGCTGTTTCGGGAACCTCCTTGTTCCGCTTCAGATAGGCGCCTCGGATATGGCCTTTCCGAAGCTGAACATGGCGAGTTACTGGGTATTTTTTCTTGGGGGCCTCACAATGCTCTTTAGTTTTCTCCTCCCCGGCGGGGCGGCCTCCTCCGGCTGGACCTCTTATCCGCCTTTGGCCGATATTGCGACGATCGGCCAGACCGTGTGGCTTTTGGGAATGGTGTTCCTCATTACTTCTTCCTTGCTGGGGTCGATCAATTTAATCACAACGGTCTTACAACTCCGAACCGAAGGGCTGACCTTTATGCGTCTACCTTTTTTTGTGTGGGCACAACTCGTGACCGCATTTCTCCTCTTGTTGGCCTTCCCCCCTCTTGAAGCCGCAGGGATCCTGCAACTCATGGACCGCATCGCCCGCACCAGTTTCTTTTTACCAAGCGGTTTGATGATCAGCGGAGAACCCTTAAAGGTGAGTGGGGGAGGGAGTGTCCTTTTGTGGCAGCATCTTTTCTGGTTCTTGGCGCATCCCGAGGTCTATGTCATTTTACTTCCGGGAATGGGGATTGTGGCTGAAATTATTGCGAATAACATCCGAAAACCCTTGTGGGGATATAAGCAGATGGTTTATTCGGTGCTCTTTATCGGATTTATGTCGTTTATCGTTTGGGCGCATCATATGTTCCTTACCGGAATGGGAACCGTGATGAGTTCATTCTTCCAAGCGACAACAATGATTATCTCGATCCCTTCGGTCATTATACTGTCCTGTTTATTGATTTCCCTCTGGGGCGGGTCGATCCGTTTTAATACGGCGATGCTTTTTGCTTTGGCGTTTCTTCCGATGTTTGGCATTGGCGGCCTCACAGGCCTTCCGTTGGGATTGTCTGTTTCAGACATCCATCTTCATGATACGTATTACGTCATCGGCCATTTTCATTACGTGGTGGCCCCGGGGGTCATTTTTGCCCTTTTTGCAGGAATTTATTATTGGTTTCCCAAATTTACAGGGAGAAAGATGAATGAGTTCCTGGGGAAACTCCATTTCTGGCCATCGCTACTCTTCATGAATTGCATCTTTTTCCCGATGCTATTCATGGGGCTCGCCGGAGTCTCTCGCCGTTTGTATGATGGAGGACTCCAATACCTTCATGCCCAGCCTGTTTTGTATTTAAACAGGATGATTTCCTATTCGGCATGGTCGCTCGCTGTGGCGCAACTCCCGTTTATCTTTAATTTCTTCTGGAGTATTTTCAAAGGGGAAAAAGTGGCGTCGGACAATCCTTGGGAGGCAACCACCTTGGAATGGCAGACAGCGACACCTCCGGGCCACGGCAATTTTGAGACGGTCCCTATCGTCTATCGCGGCCCTTATGAATATAGTGTCCCCGGAGCGCCCAGAGATTTTACACCGCAAAATGAGCCTTAATCAGTGATGGATGCGATACCTTATACGATAAAACCACGGGAAGATACCGGCCTCTACAACGGAAGGCTCGGCATCTGGCTCTTTTTGGCCTCCGAGATCATGTTGTTTGGCGCTTTATTTTCCACCTATGTCATTCTTCGTTTGGGAGCCCTTGAGTGGCCGCGTGGGGCGAGCCTTTTGAGTGTTCCCCTCGGCACTTTCAATACGGTCATCCTGATTACGTCCAGTGTCACCATGGTCTTTGCCTGGGTTTCCTTAAAGGAAAGGAGCCTGGGGAAATACAAACGGTATATGGGGTTCACCATTCTTTTGGCGCTACTCTTTATAGGTGTAAAACTGTTTCTCGAATATATTCCAAAGTTTCATCATCATCACTATCCCAGCCAGAGCACGTTCTTGGCAATTTACTTTACGCTCACAGGCCTCCATGCGCTGCATGTCCTTGGGGGTGTCCTAGTGAATGCCTATTTCTGGGGGCCCGGCGCCAAAATGTGGAAAACCGAGCCTGAACGATTTACCAACCGGATTGAAATTGCAGGTCTTTATTGGCACTTTGTTGATCTCGTCTGGATATTCCTATTTCCTGTCCTTTATCTATTATGATGCAGAAAGAATCAAAAAAATATATAGGGGTAGGACTGACTCTCTTTCTCTTGACCGCCGTTACGGTGGCTGCGAGACAATTGAATGCCGGTATCGCTTTGGCCATCTGCATCGCTCTCATGATTGCCATCTTCAAAGGATCTTTGGTCGCCTCCTTTTTTATGCATCTCGCCTCCGAGAAAAAGGCCATTTACATCCTCCTTCTTTCTACAATATTCCTTTTCATCATCATGATCGGGTTTATTCTGATTGGCCGGGTAAACGTTTATGAAGGGCTCAGCCATGTCCCTTAAAGATTTTCATATCGTCTTTATCACAGCCTCCGTCCTTTTGTCTTTGGGATTCTCCTATTGGGGATTTGTCCAATATCGAGAGCTTCATGGCAGCCTTTATGCCGGAGGAGGCATCTTGTCGTTGGTTGCTGCGATTGGACTCGTGGGTTATGAAATCCGATTTATTCGAAAGACGAAATCTTATGAAGATCGCTAAAACCCTCCCCTTCGCATGCAGTGTCTGCTTTTCATCTGTCAAAAACGACCCGATGAACCTCGCTTTACGGGCATCGGTTCTCACGTTACTAGCGATTACTTTTGTTGTTTTGGTCTCATTTGCGAAATTTTTCTTAAAGATTCGAAAACGCGAGAAGCTTCTCCTTAAAAATAGATAAAGGGAAAACGATGCTTGAAAAATTCCTCCCCCCAGTAGCCTCTGCGCATGGACTAGAAATCGACAGGGTCATCTCTTTGGTGCATCTTTTAATGTTTTTGCTTTTCATCGGATGGAGCGTTTACTTTATCGTTGCCTTATTTAAATTTCGGAGCAAAAATAACCCCCAAGCCAGCTACGAAGGGGCCCATTCTCATTTCTCCACGGCCGTTGAAGTCGGCGTGATCCTCTTTGAAGCGGTGATCCTTCTAGGGTTTTCCATTCCCTTCTGGTCGAAACAGGTTGTCGCCCTCCCCCCTGGTAACGATGCGGTCGAAGTGAGAATTAATGCAGAGCAATTTGCCTGGAATATCCATTATCCCGGCCCCGACGGACACTTCGGTAAAACAGATTGGAAATTTTTTGACAAACAATCCAACCCGATGGGCCTCGATCCCAAGGACCCCGCCGGAAAAGACGATGTTACTACTATCAATCAGCTGCATCTCCCCGTCAGGAAGACGGCTCTTCTCTATTTGACTTCCCGCGATGTCCTGCATAGTTTCTTCCTTCCGGTGATGCGCGTCAAACAAGATGTCATTCCCGGAATGAGCATCCCCGTCTGGTTCACGCCGGTCAAAATAGGTCAATGGGAGATCGCCTGCGCCCAGCTTTGCGGATTGGGCCATTATCGCATGCGGGGCTTTTTAACCGTTCAGAGCCAAGAGGAATTTGAGAAGTGGTTGAAAGAGCAAGCCGCCCCCAGTAGTGATAATGGAAAGCATGATGACTTCTGGAACTAATCCCGGTTTAAGGCGCTTTTCAAAATTCACCTGTTTTGCCACCCTCTTTTTGATTTTTGTCGGAGGCATGGTGACAAGTACCGATTCCGGTTTGGCTGTGCCGGACTGGCCGCTCTCTTACGGGACATTATTTCCCCCCATGGTGGGGGGCGTTTTTTATGAGCATGGCCACCGGATGACGGCTGCGGGGGTCGGGGTGTTGACGCTATTTCTTACGATTTGGCTTGGCGCGAAAGAAGAAAGGCGCTGGGTTCGCACTTTGGGCTTTTGGGCACTTGCGGCTATCGTGGCCCAAGGGGTGCTCGGAGGACTTACGGTCTTATTTTTCTTACCGACACCGATCTCCGTGTCTCACGCGGTACTCGCTCAAAGTTTTTTTATAGTAACCATTCTCATCGCTTATAGCCAGTCCTTAGAGCGGAAGTCAAGGGATGTAAACCCCGTTAGAGATCAAATCTCTAACGGGGTAAACCCGAAGGTCCTTAAATTATCCCTCTCCTTCAGCATGCTTGTTTACATCCAACTCCTATTAGGGGCACTCCTCCGTCATGCGGGTTCTGGTCTCGCCTCCCATCTCTTCTTCATTCATCTTCTGGATGCGATCGCGCTTGTCGTTCTGCTAGGCTGTCTCAATATAGGGTGCATCAAAATTTACAAAAAAAAGAGCCGCATGATGTCTACACTCTGCCTCCTCGACATACTTGTTTTGACTCAACTGGCATTAGGGATTGCCACCGTTTTGACCCAAAAGTCTGTGGTTGTGACGAGTTTTCACGTGGCGACGGGAGCCATGGTGTTGGGTGTGTCGGTTTTGTTCATCTTGCGCATGGCGCCACTGTCATTGGAGAAAACGAGAACACTTCTCTTGAATATGCGATGAATAAGAAATCTCTTGGGTCGGCCTATCTTGAACTTTCGAAACCCCGAATTCTCATACTCGTTTTGGTCACAACGACGATGGGATATTATTTGGGTTCAAAGGGTCTTGTGGCCCCTCTTCTCTATCTCAAATTGCTGATGGGTGTTGCACTGACATGTGCCGGTTCCTCCGCCCTCAACCATTATCTGGAGCGCGAGTATGATTCCAAGATGCTGCGGACGCGGAATCGTCCAATCCCTTCCGGCGTCATCATGCCTTCACACGCCCTCGCCTTTGGAATCTTTCTGGTCTTGCTTGGAATCACCGTCCTCTCCATGCAAGTCAATCTGCTGGCCGCCTTCTTAGGTCTTTTGGCTTCCTTTTTGTACATCATGGTGTATACGCCGATGAAAAGAGTAAGCTGGCTGAATACTACCATAGGAGCAGTTCCCGGTGCGATGCCCCCCCTTCTCGGATGGGCCGCTGCGAAAGGGTCCCTCAACTTTGACGCAGGAATGTTATTTCTTATTTTATTTATCTGGCAGCATCCCCATTTCTATGCCATTGCCTGGATGTTTAGGGAGGATTATAAAAGGGCGGGCTTTAAAATGCTGCCATGCCTTGAAGTAGACGGTAAAAGAACGTTATCGCACATTCAATGGTTTACTTCAGTCCTCATTCCCGTCTCGGTCATTCCCGTCATGACAGGCCTGTCGGGCCAAATTTACTTCATGGGGACCTTGTGGGTTGGTATTGCACTCCTCTTTGTGACCAATAGACTCGTTCACTCTAAATCTGATGTTGATGCAAGGAAGCTTTTCAAAGCAACGCTCATGTATCTACCCGTATTACTTATTTTAATTGTCTTAGACAGCGCCTTTAAATTTCATCAGCTATGAAATTCAAAAACGCTCTAATCGGTTTCATCGCTTGCCTCATCCTCTCTCTATCCATACCCTTTGCGGTCTATTCGCTGATCAAACAGTCCCCCCACCCCCAGTTGCCTGTCCTGGGGCAAGTTCAAAGTTTCGTCTTAAAGGATTCAGCAGGCCAGGAATTTCGTTCGGATGAGTTACACGGAAAAGTCTGGATCGCAAACTTCTTTTTTACAACGTGCAGTGACATCTGCCCCCTCCTTTCGAAAAATATGGCCTCCTTAAGCCGCGCTTTCGAGCGGGTGGAAGATATCACTTTTGTTTCGATTACCGTAAATCCCGAACAGGACTCCCCGGAAACATTAGCCCTTTATGCCAGGAAATTGAAAGGGGGTAAAAATTGGCACTTTTTAACCGGTACAAGAAGTGCCATCACCGACGTTGCGGTAGGGAGCTTCAAAA
>Ga0209824_10001298_pt1 | contig 14300 bp, 13 predicted proteins | sample VDWuncwatermetaG_FD_184124 | JGI IMG/M metagenome (GOLD analysis project Ga0209824, IMG submission 184124) | Wastewater microbial communities from Netherlands to study Microbial Dark Matter (Phase II) - VDW unchlorinated drinking water (SPAdes)... ... | reverse complement strand
AAATGATATTGAAATCACCATTGAAGCAAATCCTGAAAGCATCAATCGCGCGAAGGCCGAATTTTTAAAGGCGCAGGGATTTAATCGTGTCAGTCTTGGAGTGCAATCGCTCAATGACCGGTATTTAAAATTTTTAGGAAGGGGCCATGATGTGTCGCAGGCCCGGGATGCTTATCGCATGTTGCGCACAGCCGGTTTTGCCAACATCAATTTGGACTTAATGTACGCGTTTCCAGGCCAGACAAAAGAGGAATTGAGAGAAGATGCTTGTGCCATTTCTTTTTTGGGCAGTGAGCACTTGTCTTTGTATACCTTAACCATTGAACCTAACAGCCGTTTTTATGCCGCGCAGATGAAATTGGATGATGATGAAAAATTAGCAGAGCAGTATCTGATGATTGCGCGTATTTTAAATGAGTATGGTTTTAAGCAATATGAAATCAGTAATTTTTCTAAACCCGGATTTGATTCAACACATAATAGGAATTACTGGCTGGGAAGTCCTTACATTGGTTTGGGTGTGGGCGCCCATGGGTTTACCGGTCGGCGGCGTTACTGGAACACCTCAAATTTGCAAGATTATATACGAAGAGCCGGCAGCGAGGGTGAAGCAATAGGGGGTTTTGAAGATTTAACGGATACCCAGCTATCAATGGAAAAAGTTTTGTTTGGTTTGAGGATGAATGAAGGCATTCCGTGGGATTTAGTCCCTTCAGCCAAGGCAGAGTTGATTCAAACGTGGATCAAGGATGGTTTTTTATCGCTTGAGAAGGGGAATTTGAAAACCACCGATCAGGGCAGCCTGGTGTTGGATGAATTATCCAGCCGATTGATATGAGAGTACTATTTTTCGCGAGTGATTGAAGAGTTTTAACAGGGAAGCTTCAAGCAGGCCGCGGTATTCTTCATTCATTCCTAAGCTGTTTAGGATTTTTTGTGCTTCGTTGATACGTGTATGGATGGCTTCAAGCGCGTAGTCCAAACTTTTGGTTTTCACAAAAATTTTTTTAACGGTTTCTAAGTCTTTGAGGGTTTTAGTTTTCTTGGCGAAAATGTTTAAGAACTCTTTTTTAGCTTTTCCCCGCAGCACGCTGAAGGCATGAGTCACGAGAAGCGTTTTTTTGCCTTCCGCTAAATCACTAAGAATAGATTTCCCGATATTAGTTTCCGTCTCAAAGATCCCGATAATATCATCCTGGACCTGAAACGCCTGGCCGATGAGAATACCAAAGCGCGAGATTTTTTTGATCTCTTGATCGCCAGCGCCGGCCAGAATGGCCCCGGTGACCATGGGGCAGTCAAAAGTGTAGCGCGCGGTTTTAAGCGTGTAATTAAGGAAAACTTCTTTTTCATCGACGTCTTGGACAGCCTTGACCCCGCTGACGGTGTCAATGAATTCACCCATGGCGGTAAAGGCCGCGGTTTGAATAAAGTATTTAAGGGCCCGTTCTTTGCGCGCAGCCGGCTCATCGATGGACAGAAAAGCATCTATGGCTAAAGCATATACAATGTCTCCGGCGATAATGCCCAGATCAATGCCTAATTTATCCGGGTTGCGGGTAGGAACCGTGTTTTCCAGAATTTTGTGCATGGTGGGCTTGCCGCGGCGCAAATCCGAACGGTCGATGATATCATCATGGATCAGCATGAAGTTATGCAAAAATTCCATGCAGGTGGAAGCATTATACAATTTGCGGGAAATTTTTTTGGACGCGGGCGCGTAGCCTTTGTAGGTCAGGATCAAAAGCAAGGGCCGCAGGCGTTTGCCTTCCCGCAGGGTAAATTCGCGGATACTTTCAAACAATAAGGGCGAAACCAAATGCAGCCTGTAGTCTCTTTTGACCAGGTTGAGAAATGAACTCAAACTTTTATCGATATTTTTTCGTATTTGCTCAATCAATATTCCCTGTTCCTTGGTAAACAATGGTTTGAGGTTATTCGCTGGCTGCATAAGCCGGTAGTGTAACATACCACTTGATTTATCTCAAATATTCCTTAGAATGAATAAAATATTCGACAATTTTAAAGAGAGAGGTCTTATGCGTATTTTGGGAATGATAGTGATGATGATGTTTTGGGGCTTAGGGGCAGCCTCCGCGGCGACAGTCAATCTTATCGACGGGCGTGTCGTACAAGGCGATATCATTAAGCAAGATAAAAAGAGCCTTCAAATTAGCGTGGACGGTGTAGCCATGACGTATTACGCGGATGAAATCAAGGACATCGATGGAAAGCCTTTTGGCGCACCTGCCGCCCAAGCTGGTTCGCCTGCAGATTTTGTCACCCAGCAGCCTCCCCTTTCACACGAGCCCAGGGCTGCTAATCCTATTGTTCGTGATGAAGGACGACCTTTAGTTTTGCCAGAGGGGGCATACAATGAACCTCTAGGGAATTCAACGCCTGCGCTGGCGCCAGTTGCAGACACTATTGACCCAGAAAAAAAAGCTTTGATCCTGAAATTCATTGATGTCTTTGGGACACGTCAGGCATTGATCAATAATTTTGATTTGATGCTCAAGCAAATCGAAAAAGAAAAACCGGATGAAGCCAAAAAAATCCGCGAGCGTGTTAAGGTTGACGAGATCATTGAGCGCCTGCTCCCTATTTATGATCGCAATTTTACGTCTGAAGATCTCAAGGCGTTCATTGCTTTTTATGGATCTCCCGAGGGCCAGAAATTAATAGTCACCATCCCCGAGCTGATGAAAGAAAGCGTTGTGGAGAGTGTCAAATATATGGAAGAAAAATTTCCTGAGGTCAAGAGCTCGCAAGGGCAGCAGCAATAGATTCGTAACTCTTTATATATCAATATGTTATATTCTTGATAGTTTTTTTAAGTTGACCGCATAATTTTTCTCTGCTATAGTGGTTCCGCTTTGAATCTTCCTTAAATAATTCAGAATTAATTCTGTTATGGATTCCCGCTTTCGCGGGAATGACAAAGAGTCCAGAAGGAGAGTCCATGATTGACCGTTATTCCCTTTCCAAGATGAGCCGTATTTGGTCCGATGATCATAAAATGGAAGTTATGCTTAAAATCGAAGTGTTATCTTGTGAAGCCATGACAAAGTTAGGGATTATTCCCAAAGCCGCCATGGAAAAGATCCGTAAGAATGCCAAATTCGATTTGGAAGAAGTGCGCCGTCTTGAAGAACGCACCAAACATGATGTGGTGGCTTTTATCCAAAGCGTTGGCCAAAGCCTGGGGCCGGAAGCCCAGTATTTGCATATGGGCATGACCTCATCGGACCTGTTAGACACATCCTTGTCTTTGCAATGCGTGGAAGCGGCGGATATTTTGATTGCTGATATTAAAAAACTTTTAGCGGCGCTTAAGGAAAAGGCTAAAAAGTATAAAGACGCGGTGTGTATCGCCCGCACCCACGGCGTGCACGCGGAGCCCATGACCTTTGGTTTGAAATTGGCCATCTGGTATGATGAGATGAACCGTAATTTAGAGCGTCTGCAAGCGGCCCGTGAAGGCATGCGTTATGGTAAATTGTCGGGTGCTGTGGGCACCTATGCCAATATTGACCCGTCGGTGGAAGAGTATGTCTGCCAGCAATTGAATTTAAAGCCGGCGAATGTGGCGACCCAGGTCATCCAGCGTGATCCGCATGCCCATTATATGATGGTCCTGGCCATCATCGGCTCTTCCCTGGAAAAATTTGCTTCAGAAATCAGGGCTTTGCAAAAAACCGAGATCCTTGAAGTTGAAGAGCCTTTTTTCAAAGGGCAGATAGGTTCATCCGCCATGCCGCATAAGCGAAATCCCGTGACCTGCGAGCGCATTTGCGGTTTGTCGCGTATTTTGCGCGCCAATTCCATCGTCGCTATGGAGAACATCAATCTCTGGCATGAGCGTGATATCAGCCATTCCTCGGCGGAGCGTGTCATTTTGCCGGATTCAACGATCGCGCTTAATTACATGCTTAATAAATTTATCCCGATCATCGAGGGGCTTTTGGTCTACCCTAAAAATATGATCGCCAATCTTGCCAAGACCCGCGGGCTTATTTATTCACAGCGCATCCTTTTGGAACTGATGAAAAAAGGCCTGACGCGTGACACCGCTTATGAGATCATCCAGGCAGCCGCCATGCAAGTTTGGCAGGAAAGCACGGAATTTAAAGATGTGCTCTTTAGAGATCGCCGGGTACGCAAGTATTTATCACAGAATGAAATCAATGCTTGCTTTGACATCAAATATTATATCCGTCATCGCGACAAGATCTTTAAACAGGCTGGAATTAAATGACATTTTAAAAATGGATTCCCGCTTATCAAGGGAATGACAGTGCTTATGAAGAAACTTGAAAAAATATACGAAGGCAAGGCCAAGATCCTTTACACCACCGAGGATGCGGCCTTGTTGATCCAATATTTCAAAGATGATGCGACCGCATTCAATGCCCGGAAGCGGGGCACCATTGCCCAAAAGGGGGTCATGAATAACCGCATCGCCGCCAAGATCTTTGAACATTTAGCAAGCGAGGGCATTGAGACCCATTTCGTGGAATGGTTAAATGACCGCGAGATGTTAGTCAAGCGAGTGAGTATCATTCCGCTTGAGATCATTGTCCGCAACCGCGCGGCAGGTTCTTTATGCCGTTTGCTGGGATTAACCGAAGGAATGACTTTAGCTTGCCCCACGCTGGAATTCTGCTACAAGAATGATGCCCTGGGCGATCCGCAGGTCAATGAATACCATATCCGTGCCTTACAGTGGGCCACCGATGAGGAAGTCCGGAACATCACTGCGTTGGCATTTCGGATCAATGAGGTTTTAAAAAAGTTTTTTTTGAATTTGAAGATTGAATTGATTGATTTCAAGTTAGAATTCGGCCGCTTCCAGAAATCTATTATCCTGGCTGATGAAATCTCTCCTGACACCTGCCGGTTGTGGGAAGTCGGTACGGGCAATAAGCTGGACAAAGACCGTTTCCGTCGAGATCTGGGTAATATCGAACAGGCCTATCAGGAAGTATTACGCAGAGTTTCCAAATGATATGGCGTATTGAAGTCAAACAAAAAGATGGGACCATTGATCCTATCGGACAATCCATTGCCCGTGACATTGCCGATTTGGGTTTTGGCGCACCCCTAGTGCGTGTCGTGTCGGTTTTCCTTTTGGAAGGCGATATCAGCCGCAATGAGGTCAAGCGCATCACTGAGGAACTGCTGTGCGACTCAATTGTTGAACAGTGTAGTTTTGATCTAAAGCTGCCCCTGCAGTCGGCCAGCCACCATGTCGTTGAAATAGCTTTACATCCAGGCGTTATGGACCCTGTGGAGGCCTCCACCATCAAGGGCATCCGCGATTTGGGGATCATGGGCATCAGCGCTGTGCGCACCGCCCGGCAATACCACATTCACGGCAAACTTACAGTCAAACAATTAGAGTCCATCACTGCTCGCGTCTTGATGAATAAGCTCATCCAGCACGTGGTCCGTGACCCTTCCCATGTCCCAACTACACTTAGTATGACGGGCGGTTTATCCGCGTTGAAATTTGATGTGGTGATCGTGGATTTGACAGGCGCCAGGGACAAGGCGCTTTCTGAAATTTCAAAAAGCGGGCAGCTGTATTTAAATTTGGATGAAATGAGGGCAATCCAAAATCATTTTAAAAAAGAAAAACGTAATCCGACGGATGTTGAATTAGAAACCATTGCCCAGACCTGGAGCGAGCATTGCCGTCATAAAACTTTTCGGGGGGTCATCCGCTATTCAGATGGCAAAAACGCCAGGCACAAGATTATCCGCAGCCTTTTTAAGACCTTCATCGCTGCGGCCACGTTGAAGTTAAATAAAAAGTGGTGTATCTCGGTTTTTCATGACAATGCCGGGGTCATTGCTTTTGATCGTGATTATCATGTCTGTTTTAAAGTCGAGACCCACAATCACCCTTCGGCCCTGGAGCCTTTTGGCGGGGCCAATACGGGGGTGGGCGGTGTCATTCGGGACACTTTAGGTACGGGACGGGCGGCCAAGCCTTTGTGCAGCACCGACGTGTTCTGTTTTGCACCGCCGGATACGCCCCAGGCAAGTCTGCCGTCAGGCGCCTTGCATCCTAAACGGGTCATGAAAGGTGTTATTGCCGGGGTGCGTGATTACGGCAATAAAATGGGCATACCGACGGTCAACGGCTCAATAGTTTTTGATAAACATTTTGCAGGTAACCCGCTGGTTTTTTGCGGCAATATTGGCCTGATCCCCAAGGGCAAAGAGATCAAGCGAGTCAACAAGGGAGATTTGATCGTGGCTGTCGGCGGACGCACCGGGCGCGATGGCATTCATGGCGCCACGTTTTCTTCGGGAGAGTTGACCCATGAATCCCAAACAGTCTCCCCAGGCGCCGTGCAAATCGGCAATCCCATCGAGGAGAAAAAAGTACAGGATGCGCTTCTTCGCGCACGCGAGGCAAATTTGTTTTCCGCCATCACCGATTGCGGTGCCGGCGGATTTTCTTCGGCCGTCGGGGAAATGGGCGCCTTGACCGGCGCCCGGGTTGATTTAGATAAAGCTCCCCTTAAATATCAGGGCCTTAAATATCACGAGATTTGGATTTCAGAATCGCAGGAGCGCATGGTCCTCTCTGTGCCTCCTTCAAACATTGAAGCTCTTTTAAAGATTTTTGAGGGAGAGAATGTCGAAGCCGTGGTTTTAGGTGAGTTCGACGGCTCAGGCCGCCTGCAATTGTTTTTTCACGGACAGCAAGTCGCTGACCTGGGTATGAACTTTCTTCATAATGGTTTGCCTCAAATAATTAAAGAGGCGGTTTATCACAAGCCTGTTTTAAAAAGAGAAAAACTCCCCAATTTAACAAAAAAGAATTCCCCTCCCCTTGTGGGAGGGCTTAGGGGAGGGGGATCATTAACAGCAAGCCTGTGCGCGGCCTTAAGCCATTATAATGTGGCTTCCAAAGAAAGTGTTATCCGCGTTTATGACCATGAGGTGCAGGGGACCAGTGTGATCAAGCCCTTAGTCGGGATTTCTTGCGACGGGCCTTCGGATGCCGCGGTGATCCGCGGCCGGCTGGATTCTCCGCGAGGCATTGCTGTTTCCAACGGCATTAACGTGCGCATAGGAAAGATCGATCCATTTTGGATGGCGGCTTCCTGCATTGATGAAGCTATCCGTCAAATCATCGCGGTGGGAGGACCTTTAGAGCGGATTGCTCTCCTTGATAATTTTTGCTGGGGGAACCCGGATAAGCCTGACCGTTTGGGGTCCCTGGTGCGCTGTGCCCAAGGTTGTTATAAAGCCGCGGTGGCTTTCGGCACTCCGTTTATTTCAGGTAAAGACAGTTTATACAATGAATACACTCACAAAGGCAAAAGCATGGCAATCCCGGGGACACTGTTGATCTCTGCCATCGGTATCATCGACGATATAGAAGGGTGCGTTACCATGGATTTTAAAAAGGCGGGAAACAGTATTTATGTGATTGGGACAACTTTTGATGAACTTGGCGCCTCGATCTATCTGGAAAATTCAGGGCAGTTGGGGCTTCAGGCGCCGAGGGTCAATTTTAAGACAGCTGTTAAAACATACAGGGCTGTTGAAGCTGCCACTAAGGCGGGGTTGATTGCCTCTTTACATGATTGTTCCGAAGGCGGCGTAGCTGTTGCTTTGGCAGAAATGGCTTTTGCCGGCGGATTGGGAGCAACGGTTTTATTAAAGAAATTGCCTTATAAGGGAATCCAGCGGAGGGACGATATTATACTTTTTTCAGAAAGCAATTCGCGCTTTCTAGCGGAAGTCTCACTTGGCTCTGAAAAAGCGCTGGCCAAAATTTTCAAAGGTATTTCTTTTGCCAAGATCGGTACGGTTGAAGCAAGCCCCGAGATTGTTGTCTACGGGCTTCATGACCAGCCGGTTATCAACGCTCGAGTAGACGAATTGAAAGAAATTTGGAAAGCGCCTTTACTTTAAATGTCCCCCGCCATGGCGGGGTCACAACAAAGGAAAAATATGAAAAAACTAAAAAAGCACCCGCAAGTCCCTGATTTGGAAATGATGGAAGACCCATGGCGCATTTTCCGCATTATGGCGGAATTCGTAGACGGGTTTGAAGAGCTCAAAGACATTGGCCCGGCCGTGACCATATTCGGGTCTTCACGCCTCCATACACTGCATTCCTATTATGATGCGGCAGAAAAGACCGCGGAATTATTAGTTAAAGCCGGCTACGCGGTCATCACCGGCGGAGGCCCCAGTATCATGGAGGCAGGCAATAAGGGGGCTGCCAAGGCAGGCGGCCAATCCATCGGGCTTAACATTGATTTGCCTTTTGAACAAAAACCAAATAATTATATTAATCATCTGATCAATTTTCATTATTTTTTCTGCCGCAAGGTCTGTTTTGTCAAATACGCCAAGGCCTTTGTGATCTTTCCCGGCGGTTATGGGACCCTGGATGAACTATCAGAAAGCATTACTTTAATCCAGACCCAGCGCATGGAGCAATTTCCGGTCATTCTTTATGGAAGCCAATATTGGAAAGGCCTTTTAGACTGGTTTAAAGGGCCCATGCTCCATGAAGGCTGCATTGATCTCAAGGATTTGGATATTATACAAACAGCTGATAAGCCGGAAGATGTGGTTAAGATAATCAAGGTGTTCTACGCCGAGAAAAAGGCAAAATAACATTTGTCATTCCCGCGAAAGCGGGAATCCATTAAAAGACTTTTATGTCTAAAAATGTTAAAGTCATAGTCTTACGCACCGCTGGGACCAACTGCAACGAGGAAACAGCGTTTGCTTTCCGGCGTTTGGGTGCCCATGTCGAGCAGGTGCATATCAATGCCTTGATCTCCGGCACCCAGAAATTGCGTGACTATCATATTCTGGCCCTGCCCGGCGGGTTTAGTTACGGGGATGATATTGCTTCGGGGCGCATTTTGGCCAATGAATTGCGTTTGAAATTGGCGGATGATATCAAACAATTTATCTGCGAGGGTAAATTAGTTATCGGTATATGCAATGGATTTCAGATTTTGGCTAAAGCCGGCATTTTGCCGGGTCTTGGATGGGGATTGACCCCGCTTGAAAGTCAGCGGGGCAGGCAAGAAGCGACTTTATTTTATAATGATTCCGCGAAGTTCGAGGCCCGTTGGGTGCACTTGAAGGTGGAAAGCCGTTGTGTGTGGACCCGTGACATGCCCGGTCAAATTTATCTGCCGGTGGCCCACGGCGAGGGAAAATTCATCCCGCGCGATAAAAAAGTGTTGGATGCGCTGGCGGCCAACGGGCAGATCGTCCTGCGTTATTGCGCTCCTGACGGTGGAAAGCCTGCGTATCCGGATAATCCCAACGGGTCGGTGGATGATATCGCGGGCATCAGCGACACCACCGGGCGGGTTTTTGGCTTAATGCCGCATCCGGAGCGTCACTTTTTATTCGAGCAGCACCCCTTTTGGACCCGTTTGACTAAAAAAAGTGAATTCGGCGACGGGGCAAAAATATTCGAAAACGGCATTAATTACGTGATGGAAAATTTGTAATGAAAGATCTCAAATTGCCTATTATCAAAGGAATTATGTCCAAGGCAAAAGTCCTTTCAATGGATGAATATTTTAAATTCGTTCAATTTAATTTAAAGCATGCATTTAACAAAAAAGCATATACAAAGTGGAAGAAAATGTCGGTTGTTAATGTTCCGTTTTCTTTGAAATGAAAAAGTGGGTTTTATCTTTGTCATTCCCGCGAAAGCGGGAATCCATATACGTTCGGTATCAGCCTGCTAAAGGTTTCCCCTCTTTTTTACAAAGAGGGGTTAGGGGAGTTGAAAAGGGAGTTGTCCCTAATTATTGAAGTCACCATTTGTGACTTCAAGTTGGGGCATTACTAAAACGTCATATGTTTACCAATAAAAAGGATTAAATTTTGACGGAAATCAAGTGGAATAAAATTGATCGGCTTTTAGTTGTGATCGATGCGGCCAATTTGGAGAAAAGCGCGCAATCTCTTAATTTGAAAGTTCACTATACGAAATTGAAGAGATTTTTTGAACAACGGGGTCAGTTAAAAGGGATAAGATTTTATACGGCGGCATTTGGGACGGATAGTCATCAGGATTTTCTGGAATCCCTTAAACGCAGGGGATACGTTTTAATAACAAAGCCGGTTAAGGAAATTATAAATAAAAATATCGCCGAAAAAGTTAGAAAGGCGAATTTTGATGTCGAGATGACAATGGATGTCATGGATCTTATGGGGGAGTTTGATACGTTGATTTTATTTTCCGGCGATAGTGATTTTGATTGTTTGGTGCAAAGGGTTCGCCATAGAGGGAAAAAAGTGTTTGTGTTTTCAACGAGGTATCATATTTCGCGTGAATTGATTCATGGCTGCAATCGTTATGTTGATATTAGAGAATACAGGAATGATTTGTTAAAATAGCGGGCGAAATAAAAAAGCCCGTCTTTTTCAACGGGCAGTAGAAACAGTCTTGCGACTGCGAATATAGAATAGCATATAATTTTCACTTTTGCCATCTTTTTATGTACGGTGATATACTGTGAAATTCTAATGGTTTCCCCTCCTTTGTGTAAATAGGGGGTTAGGGGAACGATGTATCAGTTGCACAGGAGTTGAAAAGAGCACTGTCAATGCAGACACATGGAAGGAGCGGGGTACAGAACTATGTCTAAAATATTAATCTTGATAGCGGCGTTATTTTTAAGCGAATCTTTCGTTTGTGCACAGACAGCGCAAGACAATTATAACAAGGGCCTAATTGATGCCCAAAAGAATAACTTCACTCAAGCCATTTCTGATTGTACTAAAGCAATTGAAATAAGCCCTAATTTTGTGCGGGGCTACACTCTTCGAGGCATTGCCTACCATATACAAGGGAATTTCACTCAAGCTATTTCTGATTATAACAAAGCTATTGAAATAGATCCTAAAGATGGTTATGCCTATTATTATCGAGCCAAAGTCTATTATCAGTTGAAAGAATATGATAAATCTTGGACGGATGTGCATAAAGCCGAAACATTGGGATATAAGGCTGATAAGGAAGATTCGGAATTTCTCGATAAACTTAAGAAAGCGTCTGGTAAGTAATTGGTTTTCAATAGTTAAAGTGGATTCATGCTTTCGCGGGAATGACAGTGTTAAAAGTCAGGCGGGTGGATCGGAATTGATGTTAGCGTATCATCGGGTGGCGAGGGATTGATGTTTCGGCGCGCACGGTACCTGCTCACTTGGGCGAATGAGGGAAACCCATTTCTATATGGCTATTCGCACCGAACCCGCCTAAGGAGCACCGAAACATCAAGACCGAGCCAGGACCCGATGAGCCGCAAGACTGGATTCCCGCTTTCGCGGGAATGACATGGTAAATTAAAGGGAATGACAGTGGAGATTTTTAAGACTTGAAGCCGCCATTTGTGACTCCAAACGCTTTTAGAAAATTTTTATTGAAGCTTACGACTAACCGATGGGTGCAGTTTATATGAGCGATTATTCATCTATTTTTCAGCTGGTTTCCGATCTGATGCGCAAAGAAAAAGGTTCCTGCATTCTTATTGGAGGCTTTGCCGTAAATTTTTATAAGGTAAGCCGGGCTACGGCTGACATTGATTTTTTAATCACTAAGAAGGACTTCGATAAGATTTCCAGCCACCTAACGAGGGCAGGATTTAAAGAACTTTCCGGGCATGAGAACTTTGCGCATTTCCAAAGTCCGGGGACAGGCATGGCCGGTTTGGATTTTATGTTTGTGGATCAGGCAACGTTTGAGAAGATTAAACAGAAGGGGCAGAAATTTAAAGTGGGTAAAAATGAGTTTGTCGTGCCTTCCTTAAATCATTTGATTGCGCTTAAACTACATTCGATGAAATTTAATCTTAAAGACCGCTTAGCCAAGGATTTTCCGGACATCATCGGTTTAATAAGAACCAACAAGCTTAATATTCATGACAATGATTTCAGAGAACTTTGTTTGAAATATGGGTCTGAAGAGATTTATCAAAGAATTATGGAGGTTTTGACATGAAGGATCTAAAGTTGCCGGTTATTAAAAATTATGTTGCCCCTCCTGCTAAAATTCTTTCCATAGATGAGTACATTCAGTTTTGTCAATTTAACCTGGAACATACCTTTGATAAAGAAGCCTATTATGAATGGAAAGAAATTATTGCCGTTGATGTGCCGTTTCAAATCAAATAAAAATTAATGGAAAGAAAATACATATGGCGCAAAAGTTGACTTATAAAAAAGCAGGGGTGGATATTGCCAAGGCCAATGGTTTCGTGGCCGCTGTCAAACGGATGTCCTCGGTCACCATTAATAAAGGCGTCATTGATCGTCCGGGTTCATTTGGGGCTTTGTTTGATTTGAATTTTTTAAAATACAAGAATCCGGTGTTGGTTTCTTCCACCGATGGCGTTGGGACAAAATTATTGATTGCGAATTTAGCGGGGAAACACGATACCGTGGGTATTGATCTGGTGGCGATGAACGTTAATGATGTCTTGTGCACAGGTGCCAGGCCTTTGTTTTTTCTGGATTACATAGCCGCCGGCAAACTTAATCCCAAGATCATGAACAGTGTGATGAAAGGCATTGTGGCCGGATGCCGTATGGCCGGATGCGCGTTGATCGGTGGAGAAACCGCGGAAATGCCGGATATGTACAAGGGCGAGGACTATGATTTAGCGGGCTTTACAGTCGGGGTGGTGGAGGCCCAGGGCATTATTGACGGATCAGGGATTAAATGCGATGATGTGCTTATTGGCCTGCCATCTTCAGGGCTGCATTCTAACGGCTATTCGCTGGCCCGCAAGGCGTTGAGCACAAAGGAGCAAAAGCTCTACGCGCAAATTTTGCTTAAGCCTACCTGCATTTATGTTAAGCCGGTATTGGCCTTGCTTGAGAAAATGCAGGTCAAGGGCATGGCGCATATGACAGGCGGCGCCTGGTATGAAAAATTGACCAAGGTTTTGCCTGAAGGCCTATGCTTTGCTGTTAAAAAAGGCACATGGCCGACCCCGAGGATATTTAAGCTGATCCAGGATAAAGGCCGCATCCCGGAGCATGAGATGTACCGTACTTTTAATATGGGCATTGGATTTGTATTGGTGGTTTCACCTAAAGATGTCGTCGGAGCGCAAGCCTTTTTGCGCACTCATAAATTAGAGTCGTTTGTCATCGGAAAAGTGACACAGAACTCAAGGCATAAAGTAATCTTTGAATGAGTTCTGTGTCATCCCCGAATGTTTTAATCGGGGATCCATTTTAGAATAAGTTTTGTTATGGATTCCCGCTTTCGCGGGAATGACAATGTGGAGTATAAATGAACGTTTTAGTTATAGGCTCCGGCGGGCGGGAACATGCGCTGTGCTGGAAAATCAAACAGTCCCCCAAGCTCAAGCGGCTATATTGCGCGCCCGGCAACGGCGGCATTGCGCAAATCGCTGAATGTGTGAACATTGGCGTTGATGACGTGAATTTACTTCTACAATTTGCCCTTAATAAAAAAATTGATCTGACCATTGTCGGTCCCGAAGTCACCCTGGTTGCCGGGGTGGTGGATGCCTTTGCGTCTAAAGGGTTAAAAATATTTGGGCCTCTCAAAGCCGCGGCCGGGCTTGAAGGCAGCAAAGTTTTTGCCAAAGAATTCATGCACCGTCGCAATATCCCGACAGCTGTATACAAAATTTTTGATGATGCCGCCACCGCACTGGTCTTTGCAGAACAAGCCCAATTTCCTTTAGTCGTTAAGGCTGACGGAATTGCCGCCGGCAAAGGTGTTTATGTTTGCGCTGACAAAAACCAAGCAAAAACGGCCATTGATGAGATCATGGTTAAAAAAATATTTGGCGCCGCAGGAAACAGGATAGTCATTGAAGAATGCCTGCAAGGCCCTGAAGTCTCCCTCCTGGCTGTCTGCGACGGCAAACATTTTTTGGTTTTGCCGACGGCGCAGGACCATAAACGTATTTTCGATGATGATTTAGGCCCTAACACCGGCGGGATGGGTGCCTTTTCTCCAAGCCCTTTGGTCACGGTCGAGGTTTTGGACCAAATCATCACCCGAATCATTGAACCAACCATCCGCGGGATGTATCAGGAAGGAAACCCTTTTAAAGGTATTCTTTTTGCGGGATTGATGTTGACCGCTGACGGGCCAAAGGCTTTGGAGTTCAATGTACGCTTCGGGGACCCTGAGACCCAATGCATTTTGCCGCGACTTGACGGCGATATCGTGGACATATTTTTGGCGGCTTGCGACGGCAGGCTTCATGAAATCAAAGTCAAATGGGATGAGCGTGCCTGCGTATGCG
>Ga0209824_10001297_pt1 | contig 14303 bp, 14 predicted proteins | sample VDWuncwatermetaG_FD_184124 | JGI IMG/M metagenome (GOLD analysis project Ga0209824, IMG submission 184124) | Wastewater microbial communities from Netherlands to study Microbial Dark Matter (Phase II) - VDW unchlorinated drinking water (SPAdes)... ... | reverse complement strand
ATTCCATTTTCAATTTAATAATCTCACAATTATGTCCCCTCGCCCCAAAGCGACCGCGTCGCGGTCGCGTTCGTGGCGGCATCCGACGAACGCGGGGCTGCGCCCCGCGTTGGCGGGGAGAGGGTTAGGGAGAGGGGTCTGTCAGCCAACACCTTGCTTATATTGAAAAATGAATTCTCCGTCCACCCTCTCCCCAGCCCTCTCCCGCCCTGCGGGGAGAGCGTAGCGAGGGGGGCGAAGCCGAGTTTTATGGCACTTTTAATTTAGAAATGGAATTACATCAACGCCGCAATATTTTCCTGAGACGGGTTTTTCACCACACCGTTTTCGGTAATCAACGCCGTGACCAAATCTGCCGGAGTCACGTCAAACGCCGGGTTTTTCACGCTCACCCCGTCCGCCGCCCAGCGCGTTTCGCCGTAGCCCAGCATCTCCGCCGCAGCGCGTTCTTCTATCGGGATATCCTTGCCGGACATGGTTTTTAGGTCGATGGTCGAGAGCGGGCACGCCACGTAAAACGGGATGCCGTGCCGCTTTGCTAGCACCGCCAAGGTGTATGTGCCGATCTTATTCGCCACATCGCCGTTCGCCGCCACCCGATCTGCGCCGACGATCACCGCATCGACCTCGCCGCGACTCATCAGATGCCCCGCCATGTTGTCGGCGATCAGCGTCACCGGAATGCTTTCCTGCACCATCTCCCACGCGGTGAGCCGCGCCCCCTGCAAAAAAGGCCGCGTCTCGCAAGCGATCACCACGATGTTTTTGCCCGCATCCCGCGCCGAACGAATCACTCCCAAGGCTGTGCCGTGCCCCGCCGTGGCGAGCGCGCCGGCGTTGCAGTAAGTCAGCACGGTGCAGTCGTCGGGCAACAACGCCGCGCCCAACGCCCCCATTTTTTTATTCGCGGCCAGATCATTTTCAAAAATGCGATGCGCCTCATCGAGTAACGCCGAGGCGACGGTGGCGGGTTTTTCGCTCGCAAAATTTTTCAAAACAGCTTCCATCCGCGCCAACGCCCAAAACAAATTCACCGCCGTCGGACGGCTTTGTGCCAGCACAGTCAAGCCCTGGTTCACGCCCGCCACAAAGGCTGCGCCGTCCTGCGCCTGCAAGCGCAATGCCTCCAAAGCCACCCCATAAGCCGCCGCACAACCGATGGCGGGCGCACCGCGCACCACCATCTCGCGTATGCCCCGCGCCACCCCCGCCGCAGAATCAAAAGCGCGATATTCAAACCGCGCAGGCAAAACGCGCTGGTCGATCATCTCGAGATGATCGTTGCACCAGCGCAAAGTCATCACCGGCGAGGCGGTGGGGTCAGTGGCTTTTAGATTAGGTGTGGGCATGGGTGCGATACCGTTAAGGAAATGTTGATTAACTCCTTTCCTCGTCATTCCCGCCCCCGACTCAAACACTCGAGGGCAGGCTGCGGCGGGAAGTAGGGCGGAAAAGCGTAGCGCCTTCCGCCGTATGTGTGCGGCCATTCGGCGGATTATGGGCGTAGCCCGGTATCCCGTGGAAACGCCTTCGGCTCTCCACAGGATACCGGGCTGCGCCCATAATCCGCCCTACTTCCCACCTGCGCGGGAATGACGGACTTAGTCAGAGCTTCCCCAGCAGTTTAGGGTAAATGCCGCTTTTCATGCAAGCAATGCAATTGCCATGTTACGATGCTCGCAAGTTTGTGTGGGGCAATGCCCCAGTTTATGAGGCAGGACGCGCCAGTATGCGTGGCGGTTTTGCCGTACACTTTACGTAGGAGTTTATGCGCTACTTGATCTACCTCGTTTTTATTCTCAGTTTGCTCAGTGGTTGTGATGCTAAGTATGAGGATGTGTCAGGAGCCTCTGAGTACATCGGACGAATCGGAGAAAAGTGTCTCACCACTAGCGCATTTATTGCACACGGTGTTTCTAGGCAACTTGGGAAGGAAAAGAAAGCTGATTTTCTTGTGCTCACAGCTGAACCTGGCTTTAGCGGTCCAGAAGTAACATTCAGAGAAGCACTGCCTGCCGGTGTGGTTCTAACAATTATTGGTGCACGCCGTTGTACAAATTGCCTGCCACCCCACGTCGATTTCATAGTTACAAGTCCAGCACTTTTGGTGTTTCATCAATATGAAATAACGGCGCACGAGGTTATATTCCAGTTGGGAACAAAAAATTGCCGAACAATATGACCAATGTAAGGTGGCGTAGTGAACGTAGGGCGCAATAACCATCGGGCATTGCGCCGGATGCTACCATGCAGTGCAATGCGCTGCACTTTCCACGGGATACCGGGGAGAAAGGGGGCAATGTCAATTATTTTTCCTCAAAACAATTCACCCTTAGAGTCGGTGAATTCAGACGTTAGACATTTTTAGCTCTGCCCTATAGACTTGGAGTTATGGCTTATCCTACAATCCATCAGCTTCGGAAGTTAATCCGCACACTGAATTATGTCGTTTCCACTCACGCAACAGAGGAGCTTGAAGATGACGAACTCTCGATCCTTGATCTCGAAAACATCGTCCTTACGGGGAAAATCATCGAGCGCCAGCGCGATCTCAAAACCCGTGAGATCAAAAATGTTGTCACCGGTGTCACGCTCGATGGGAGCGAAGCGCAAGCCGTCGTCAAAATCGGACTCACCGGAAAACTCATCATCATCACCGTCTATGCCCTCTAAAAATCAATGCGCCTATTGCGGCAGTTCGTCCGTGCAAATCAAGCACGTTACGCGCAGTTTCGGTAAAGCTTCTGCGTTGCTCGTTGTTGAAGCTATTCCCATGTGGTCTTGCCCAAGTTGCGGCGAATCTTATTTTTCTGCACAAACCTTGCACGAGATTGAGCGCATCAAAACGCTGCGCAAGTCTGTCGCGGTCAGCCGCCAAGTTCCGGTTGCTGCTTTTCAAGCAGCCGCTACCTGACGTTGCGGTCAATGGGGACGAAAAAGTATGTCGCCCCTTATCGTAATGTTTTGAATCTCTTTTGCAGCACTCTCAATCCTGAGCAATTCAGCTTCGGACTATCCCAGAACCCCCTTGCAAACTTTCACGGTACACATCGCTAACTGGCACGATGACGCGCCGTCGTTGCGTCTCGTGCGCGAGGTCGTGTTTATCCGCGAGCAGCAAGTGCCGGTCGAGTTGGAGTGGGATGGTTTGGATGCGACGTGCTTGCATGTGCTGGCGCGAAGTTCGGCTGGCGATGCGGTCGGCACGGCGCGACTGTTGGCGGACGGGCATATCGGGCGGATGGCGGTGCTCGAAGACTGGCGGGGCAGGGGGGTGGGGAGCGCGTTGTTGCTGCGGTTGCTGGAGGAGGCGCGGAGGCGGGGGTTGCAGCAAGCGGTGCTCAACGCGCAAATTGAGGCGGCGGGGTTTTATGCAAAATTTGGTTTTCGGGCAGAGGGCGAGACGTTTATGGATGCGGGGATTCCGCATATAAAGATGGTTTTGTTGCTGCATTAAAATCAAAAAAGTTCCAGTTCGTGTTGACCACGGCATATCGTTTTGAAGGTTCAATATTCAGTCGCAGAAATAGCTTGCCATATCCTGTAGGTGCGAATTTATTCGCACTTCACCATTGATAAACGAGAGCCAATGTGCGAATTATGGGCAAAGCCCGGTATCCTGTGGAAAATTCGCACCTACAGGGGATATATTTAGTTGGGCAGATTAAACCTGCACTTCCTTAATTGAAGCATTCGATTTTGCGCGTGGTGTTTGTTTGCAGACATTCGGCCAATTTGAATTTTTCTACCGCCGCAGCCAGCGCGTTTTCAAAATTTTCGGCATTTTCGACGTGCTCGTAAATTTCCATCCACAGCAGCGGTTCGTCGCGTTTTTTGCGTAAGCTGCCGCGCACACCGGTGGTTTGAAACAGCGCGGCTTGCATGGCGCGTATGCGATGTTCCATCACAGTTTCTTGTTGCGCGGCGACGCGAAAATAGATGTAATACGCGAACACTGTTAACCTGGTAGCGTGACTCATAAATATCGAAACATGAAACGGCATCTTTTTTCGCATGGCAGTCCGCTCACACTGGAATTGATTATCAGCGGACGGGTTGCTCGTCGTTGCATATGAATAACTATGCGCCTCCTCGCGCCTTGCCCTGCAAAAAAATCTGTCGGTTTCATTTTGTTCCGATATTTATGAGTCACGCTACTAGCGTATAGGGCAACGGCAGCATCTTGAGTGCCGCGCCGTCCCGTGTTTTCCAATGGATGCTGTTGGCTTCGACGCTGCTGGTTTGGATCACGGCCAGCACGTCCACACCGCCACCGGGGGCGGGGGCGGCGTTGACGATGATGCCGCTGGCTTGCTCATTCATGTCCGCGCCAAACAGTGCGTCGCCCGCCGCGACGCTTTCAGCTGTGTTTATACGAGCCAGATACATGCGGCGTTTTAATTTGCCGAGGTATTGGGTGCGGGCGACGATTTCTTGCCCCGGATAACAACCTTTTTTGAAACTCACGCCGCCGATGGCTTCGAGGTTGACCATTTGCGGGATGAACTCTTCTTGCGTGGCGGCGGTGATGGTCGGGATGCACGCGTTGATTTCCAGCCAGTCCCAACACGCCGCGCCGACGGGAGTGGCGGATGCGTTTAGCGCGTCCCAAATCTCACCCGCGCGTTCGGGCGCGGCGAGGATTTCGTAGCGGTCATTTGCCAGCCGCAATACGCTGCACGTGTCGCTGGCGGTGATGCTCAAATCCGCGCCGGGCAAGTGCCCCGCCGCTTTTTCCACCAACGCGCTCGAATTATTTCCAGCCACCCCTAAGCGCACCCAAGCATCGCTGCTGTCGGCGACTTTGACTTTGGAACGCATCACGAACATGCTCAAGCGTTTTTGCATGGCCTCGCGTAAACTGCCGGGCAGTTGCATGAGGTACCCCGCGTCATTTTTGCCTCCGGACGCCATCTCTTTCCACAACAAAAAAGTCATCAGGAGGCGGCCTTTGGGGGTGCAGTAACCGCCGTATTGCGCGGCATTTGCGCTGGCAACTGAGCTGATTTTGTTGACATCGCAACTGAGCTGGCCTTGCAAAAAAGCCGTCGCGTCGTCGCCCGCAAATTGCAGCAGGCTCAAATACGACAGGTCGCAGATCACCGTGCCGTTTTGGGTGGCGCGCAATTCGGCGGCAGCGTCGCCGAAATGGGCGACGCGATCCGCTGCGATGATTGCGCCGTGTTGCGTTAAAAATGTTTGCCAGATTAGGTTCATGGGTGGGTGGGGATAGTTGAATTATCCTAAAAACCAAATTTATTCACGCGAAGCCGCGAAGAACGCGAAGAAAAGCTTAAACAAAAACCTTTTTCACGCGGAGGCGCGGAGGGCGCGGAGAAAATCAAAAACAAGAACTCCGCTTGTTTTTTTTGGTTTTAATTTTGGCTTTGCTTTTGACTTAGCATTTCTCCGCGATCTCCGCGTCTCCGCGTGAGACCGCTTTTTTTGGATTATACGGCTAATTTTAGGGAGCTTGTTTTTTGTCGGCACTGACTTTTGATTTGCGGCCATCGCGCAGGCTCGCGGCGACGTTTGCCGTAGCGCACGGCGTTGCCGTCGTCTTGCTATGGGTGATGGCGTTGCAGCTGGCGGTGCAGGCGGCTGGTAGCGCGTTGCTGCTGGCGAGCGCGGTGTTTTACGTGCGGCGCGATGCCTTGTTGTTGTCCGCGCAATCCATCGTCGCGGTCGCGTTGGATGAAGGAAAAATTGGGTTGTTGACGCAACGCGACGGCAGACAGATAGAAGGCGTGTTGTTGGGAAGCAGCTTTGTTGCGCCGTATTTGACGGTGCTCAATTTTCAATCCGAGGGCAATTTTTTTGCGTGCAACGTGGTGATATTGCCGGACAGTTTGGATGCGGAAATTTTTCGACAATTGCGCGTGTGGCTGCGGTGGAAGAATCCGTAGGGGCGGGCTGCGCCCGCCCAGCCTTGCGGACGGGCGCAGCCCGCCCCTACGGTTTTTGCAGCACCGTATTCCGCGCCTCCGCCAACATATCGGGATAATCGCGGCTGAAATGCAGGCCGCGACTTTCATGCCTGCGCATCGCGCTTTGCACGATCAACTCGGCGGTATCGACCAAATTCCGCAGTTCCAGCAAATCCGCGCTGACGCGAAAATGCGCGTAGTACTCGTTTATTTCTTCGCGCAGTAATTTCAGGCGATGCCCGGCGCGTTCGAGGCGTTTGTTGGTGCGCACGATGCCGACGTAATCCCACATGAAGTGGCGCAGTTCGTTCCAGTTGTGCGAGATGACGATTTCTTCGTCGGCATCGGTGACGCGGCTTTCGTCCCATTGCGGTAATTTTTCGGGCGGCAGCAAGGTTTGTTTGAGGATGTCTTGCGCCGCCGCTTGCCCAAACACCAAGCATTCGAGCAGCGAGTTGCTCGCCAGCCGGTTCGCGCCGTGCAGGCCGGTGTGCGCGGTTTCGCCGATGGCGTAGAGCCCGGCGAGATCGGTTCTGCCATGCTCATCAGTCATCACGCCGCCGCAAGTGTAGTGTGCGGCGGGCACCACCGGGATAGCTTGCCGCGTGATGTCGATGCCCAGTTCCAAACAGCGTGCATGGATGGTGGGAAAGTGGCTGCGTAAAAAATCGGCGGGTTTGTGCGAGATGTCGAGATAGACGCAATCGAGGCCGCGCTTTTTCATTTCAAAGTCGATGGCGCGGGCGACCACGTCGCGCGGCGCGAGTTCGGCGCGCGCGTCGTGTTGCGGCATGAAGCGGTTGCCCGGATAGTCCGGGGTCGCGGCCAATTTCAGCAGCCCGCCTTCGCCGCGCACCGCCTCGCTGATCAAAAAAGATTTGGCGTGCGGGTGATACAAACAGGTGGGGTGAAACTGGATAAATTCCATGTTGGCGACGCGGCAACCGGCGCGCCACCCCATGGCGATGCCGTCGCCGGTGGCGGTGTCTGGGTTGGTGGTGTAAAGGTAGACTTTGCCCGCGCCGCCGGTGGCGAGCACGGTGTTTTGCGCGGCAAAGGTCGATACCTGGCCAGTTTGGCTGTCCAGAATATAGGCACCGTAGCAGCGTTTGTCCGCCAGCCCCAGTTTCGCGCCGGTAATCAGATCAACCGCAATATGGTGTTCAAACAATGCGATGTTGGGGTGCGCGCGAACTTTGTCGAGCAAAGTCATTTGCACCGCGCGTCCGGTGGCATCGGTGGCGTGGATGACGCGGCGCATCCCGTGCCCGCCTTCGCGGGTCAGATGATAGCCGCTGTCGCTGGCGGCATCGCGGGTGAAAGGCACGCCTTGCGCGATCAGCCAGGCGATGGCTGCCTTACCGCCTTCGACCACGCGGCGCACCACTGTCGCGTCGCACAAGCCGCCACCGGCGGTGAGGGTGTCTTGCAAATGTGCGTCGGGGCTGTCGTCGCTGGAAAGGCTCGCGGCGATGCCGCCTTGCGCCCAGGCGCTGGCGCTGTCGAGCAGATTTTTTTTGCTGATGAGCGCGATTTTCTGGCTGTCGGCGAGATGCAGCGCGGAGGTCAATCCCGCCAGACCGCTGCCGATGATGAGGGTGTCGAAGTGAGGCACGTTGTGTTTTTGTCTGTTTGGAAAACAAGAATCATAGCAGACTCGGTTTGTAGGGCGGATAAGCGTAGCGTAATCCGCCGAAGGCGCGCACCCCCATGCGGCGGATTACGCTACGCTTATCCGCCCTACAATACCCCTACAGCCGAGTGAACTATTTTAGAACCGCTTTGTCTTTGGGGTGCGGTATGCGTTTTCTCATTCTTTCAAGCGGGTTATACTCTGCCTCGCCGGGTAAGTTGCGGCGATTAATAAAATTCAGGGAAGGGACGGATGAGCGAGCGGGAAATCGACCAGCAGTTGGTCGAGCGGGCGCAGCGCGGCGACAAAAAGGCTTTTGATCTGCTGGTGATCAAGTATCAGCGCAAGCTGGTGCGGTTGTTGTCCCGGTTTATCCGGGATCATGCGGAAGTCGAAGATGTCGCGCAGGAAGCCTTTATCAAGGCTTATCGCGCCTTGCCGACATTTCGCGGCGACAGCGCGTTTTATACGTGGCTGTACCGCATCGGTATCAACACGGCAAAAAATTTTCTGTCGGCACGCGGGCGGCGCGCACCTACCAGTACGCCGCTGGATAACGAGGAAGCCGAAGATTTTGAGGAAGGCGATCAACTGCAATCCACCAACACCCCCGAAAACGAGATGATGAGCAAGCAGGTCGGACAGGCGGTGAACGATAGCCTGCAAGCCTTGCCCAAGGAACTGAGAGAAGCCATTACCCTGCGCGAAATCGAAGGATTAAGCTACGAAGAAATCGCCGATATTATGAATTGCCCTATCGGCACGGTGCGTTCGCGGATTTTCCGCGCGCGCGAAGCGATCGCCGAAAAACTGCGCCCGTTGTTGGGCACGGATAAAGACACGAGGTGGTGATGATGCGAAATGAAATTTCCGCGTTAATGGACAGCGAGCTGGAAGACGATATTGCCGAGCGCACCCTCGGCCACCTGAAGCACGAGGAATATCGAGTCGATTGGGCGACCTACCACCTGATCGGCGACGCGCTCCGGCAACCTGATTTTTTGTGTTGCGATCTCGCCGAGAAAGTCAAAAAACAGTTGGAGCTAGAGCCGACGATACTCGCTCCCCAGGCCATCGCGAAACGCTCGCCGCAAGAAAGTAAGGAAAACAAGCAAAACAAGGCGCGGGTGTTCGCGTTATCGGCTGCGGCCTCGGTCGCCGCCGTCGCCGTGGTGGGGTGGATGGCGTTGCAGACCATGGAGCGCGTCCCCGACCATCCGACCCTCGCAAAGGCCACGACTTCCGATTATGGGCGCAGCCCGGTTATGGGCGAAGCCCGGTATCCTGTGGAATCCACTGGACAAATTCCCGCCGCATTCTCTTCACCCGCCGTAACTGCCGCCAGCTCCTCCCAGCAACTTGCTGCCGCGAAACAAACTGTCGAAACATACGCGCCTGCGCATGTGCAAACGCTGAACTCGATGCAAGCGCTGACCCCGGCGGGCATGAACGATTATTTGCTGGCGCACCAAGAGTTTTCGCCGAGCACGGCGATGCAGGGGGTCGCGCCTTACGTGCGCACCGTGGCCGACGTTCGCCAGGGAGCGGGACGCTGATGCGGGTCGGATTTTTTTGCGCGTCGCTGCTGCTGGTCGCGGCGCAGCCTTTCGCGGCGTGGGGGCAGGGTCTCGTTTCCCAAGCAGGGGTGCAAAACGACGCGCTGTCGCTGCTGCAAAAAAGCGTCGCGGCGGCGCGCCATCTCAACTATGTCGGCACGATCGTTCACCAAACCGATGGGCACGTCGAAACCTCGCGTATCGTTCACAAGGTCGACCCGAGCGGCGAGCACGAACGCCTCGAAGTGCTCGACGGCACCCCGCGCGAAGTCATCCGCAACAACGACGAAGTCACCTGCTATCTTTCCGGCGGCAAAACCGTCAACACCGGCAAACGCCAGAACAAAAAATCTTTCCCCGCGCTGTTGCCCGAATCCCTGAGCAACCTCGCCGACAGCTACGTCATCGAGCTGGGCGGGCGCGAGCGCGTCGCCGGTTACGAGTGCCAGGTGATCGTGCTCAAACCCAAAGACGATATGCGCTACGGCCACAAATTGTGGGTGGACGGCAACAGCGGCTTGCTGCTCAAAGCCATGGTCACCGAGGGCGGCAAAACCGTCGAACAATTTTTGTTCACGCAAATCACCATCGGCGGCAACATCGACAAGGCTATGTTAAAGCCCAAGTATTCGGGCAAAAATGCCGCGCAAACCGTCGGCGGCAACGCGCCCGCCAAGCCGGAAGAAGCATCGCCGCCGGGTGCGTCCGCGCTCAATTCGCCGGTGCAACTCGGTTGGCAGGCCAAAAATCTGCCGCCGGGCTTCAAAAAAATCATGGAAATGAAACGCAACCTGCCCGGCAAGCCCTCGCCGGTAGGCCATCTCGTCTATTCTGACGGGCTGGCGGCGGTGTCGGTTTTTATTGAGCCGACAGCGCAGATGTATCCTGCCGCGCCCTCGGTTCCGCCGCTGCAAGGCCTATCGCCGGGGCGCGGCGCGATCAACGTGTTCACGCGCACCGTCGGCGATTCGCTGGTGACCGTGGTCGGCGAAACCCCGCAAGCCACGGTGATGCAAATCGGCAATTCGGTTTTCAACTCGGCATCCGGCAAATGATCTCGACAACAGCGGTGGTATTAAAAACCGACGGCGAGCACGCTTGGGTCAAGATGGATCGTGGCGTGGGCTGCGGGCAATGCGACAGTGCGCGAGGCAAAAGCGCGGGCTGCTCGGCGGGCACGTTGGGAAAATTATTTTGCTTCCGCCCCAAGGAATTTCGCGTCGCCAACACTATTGCCGCGCAGGCGGGCGATAGCGTCACCGTCGCCGTCAACGAAGGCGCGCTCGCCAAAAGCAGCGGGGTGGCGTATCTGCTGCCGCTGTTGTTGTTGCTGGCGGGGGCGATAGCCGGTTCGGCATGGGGCGGCGCGGACGGCGCGAGCACCGATTTATACGCGGCGGCGGGCGCGGGTGTCGGCCTCGTGCTGGGGCTGCTGGGGGCGAAAATCTATAGTTCTGTGAATGCTGGAAATCGGGTGTTTCAGCCTTACATCGTCGGTTAACATTTGTAAATCATGACCGATTCCGAGTGGGATAAAGTTGGGCGGATTATGGGCGCAGCCCGGTATCCTGTGGAAAAGCGTAGCGTATCCACCGGCCTGCACCCTCACGCAGCGCTTGGAAACGAGGTAATTGCAGTAAAATTCGATCTGGTTTTACGGAGGATGTGGCGATGGGAAACAAACTTGAAGTATTGGAGGACGAAGCGCTCAAGCTCACGTCAGGCGAGCGCGCTGCGTTCGCGCAATTGCTGTTGGCTAGCCTCGACGAAGATGCCGAGATTGAGGAGGCGTGGGCCGCCGAAGTCGAGCGCCGAATCGCCGAGATCGAAAATGGGGATGTGCAGCTTATCCCAATTGTTGATGCGCTTGCCCAGGTTCGTGCGGGATTGAAGTGAAACTTGTCGTTGTTCCGTTCGCTCTCGCCGAATTGCGTGACGCGGCGGCTTTTTATGCGGCGAGAGCGAATGCTGAACTCGGGCTTGCGTTCGTGGCCGAGTTTGAGAAAACCGCGAATCGGGTGCTGGCAAACCCCATGATCGGGACAATATTTCGGGGTACACGCCGCCGTTGTTCCTTCCGCAGGTTTCCTTATAGCATTATTTATCAGGCCACGGCAGAGGAGATACGGATCATCGCGGTAACGCACCATCGGCGGCATCCGAGCTACTGGGCAAATCGCCGATAACACGCTGTCGCTAATTTATGTTATTGAAATAGGATCAAAAATGAAAAAAACGTTTTTTTTGATACCCCTTTTCGGCCTGTTTTTTGCGGCCAATGTTGCGGCCATCGAATTGCCGGATTTCACTGAGCTTGCGGAAAAGCAAGGCGCGGCGGTGGTCAACATCAGCACCACACAAACCAACAAAGGCGCGTCGGTTTTTCCGGGGATGCCGAATATTCCCGAAGACGATCCGATGTTCGATTTTTTTCGGCGCTTTATCCCGCAGCAGCCGCATGGTCAGGGCGGGCCCAGCCCCAGAGAATTTGAATCCAAGTCGCTGGGGTCGGGTTTCATCGTCAGCGACGACGGTTATATTTTGACCAACGCGCATGTCGTCGACGCTGCGGACGAGATTACCGTCAAGCTCACCGACAAGCGCGAGTTTCGCGCCAAGGTGATCGGCGCGGACCGCAAGACTGATGTCGCGCTGATTAAAATCGAGGCGACGGGTTTGCCAAAAGTGGTGCAGGGCGACCCCAACAAACTCAAAGTCGGCGAGTGGGTGGTGGCCATCGGTTCACCGTTCGGTTTCGATAACACGGTCACGGCAGGCATCGTCAGCGCCAAAGGCCGCTCGCTGCCGCAGGAAAATTTCGTGCCCTTCATCCAGACCGACGTGGCCATCAACCCCGGCAATTCTGGCGGGCCGCTGTTTAATTTGAAAGGCGAAGTGGTCGGCATCAATTCGCAGATTTACAGCCGCACCGGCGGGTTTATGGGCTTGTCGTTCGCGATCCCCATCGATGTCGCCACCGAGATTTCCAACCAGTTGAAAGCCACCGGCAAAATCAGCCGCGGCCGCATCGGCGTGGTGATCCAGGAAGTCACCAAGGATTTGGCGGAATCGTTCGGCTTGACCAAACCGGTGGGCGCGCTGGTGGCCTCGGTGGAGAAGGGCAGCCCCGCCGATAAAGCCGGGGTGGAGGCCAGCGACGTGATCCTCAAGTTCGACGGTAAAACCGTGACCACTTCGAGCGATTTGCCGCGCATCGTCGGCGCGACCAAGGCGGGCAGCAAAGTGGCGATCGAGGTGTGGCGCAAGAACGCCACCAAAACGCTCAACGTGACCGTGGGCGAAATGCCGTCGGAAGACAAAGCCCCCGGCAAAAAAGACAAACGCGGCAAAGCGCCTGAAAAAGCGAACCGCATCGGTCTGGTGCTGAGCGAGCTTTCCGCAGAGCAGAAAAAGCAATTTGAAGTCGATAACGGTTTGTTGGTGGAAGATGTGCAGACCGGTGCGGCGGGTCGCGCGGGTTTGCGTCGCGGTGACGTGATTCTCGGTATCAACAACCAGGACGTGCAAAGTGCCGAGCAGTTCAACCAACTGCTGGAGAAGTTCGACAAAGGCCGACACATCGCTTTGCTCGTCAAGCGCGGCGACAGCACCACGTTTATTACCTTGAAATTGAACGGGGAGAAGTGATTGGTGAAGGGTGAAGGGTGAAAGGTGAAAGGTGAAAGGTGAAAGGTGAAAGGTGAAAGGTGAAGGTGAAGGTGGTTTTCAATCCTCAATCCTCAATCCTCAATCCTCAATCCTCAATCCTCAATCCTCAATCCTCAATCCTCAATCCTCAATCCTCAATCCTCAATCCTCAATCCTCAATCCTCAGTCCTCAGTCCTCAGTCCTCAGTCTTCTGACTACGGCATGACTTCAACGTACTCGTAAATTTCCGCGTCGACCAGTTCTTTTCTGGCGGGAAGCGCCAGCCGCGAGAACCAGTCGTGCGGGTCGTGCCGGTCGATTTCGCGCCCCATGAAGCGGATCAAATCGCAGATCGGCTCGACCACGTTGTGGCGGTAGCGCACGTCATTCTTCACATACCCCAGATAAAGATTTTTCATGCAGTTGCGGCGGCACCAGGAAAACGCTTCGCAATTTTCACAAGGCATCGCGGGCGCGGGTTGCAGCGGGCTTTTTTGCAGCCAGTTGCCTTGTATCTCGCCCATCTGCATCTCTTGGACGTACATCATGTCCGGGCAGGGGTAGATTTGGCCGCTGGGCATGACATTGATGAGATGTGTGGACACGCGGCACTGCGTCAGCCCGGCATAAAGCTCCTGCGCCCGACCGGGCAGCACCTTGTTGCGCACTATGCCCATCAGCGGCACCAGCGGATAAAGGCTGTCGGTGCGCGAAAAGAATTTGTCGATCAGCCGCACCAGCACCGCCTTGCGCTTGTCGACAGCATCGCCGCCATACATCTCGTCGGCGACGAACTGCCAGTAGAGATAATCGACGGCCTCGATTGCGGTGACCAATTCGTCGAATTCCTCGAAACGCGTGTCGGGATTGCCCCAGGTGACGCGCGCGGTGATGCTGCCGCCGACGCGCTCGTGCACCTTGTGCAGATTGCGGATAACCTGGCGCCAGATGCCGCGCCCGCGGTAGCCGTCGGTGGTTTGCTCACCGCCATCAATGGAAACGAGGATGTTGGAGAGTTTTGCCAGCACCCAGTCCGGCAGGTTGTCGAGCAGCGTACCGTTGGTCTGGAGCTGGTAACGAAACTCGGGAAAACGCTGCATCACCGCCTGCATCATTTTGAGATTCAGTGTAGGCTCGCCGCCGTAGAACGTCACATAAATTTCCTTGTCCCGAAGATGCGTATCGACGAACGCGGCGAGTTGGTCGATGTCGTATTTGAGCTCGGTCTGAGAGCCGAGCACCTCGCCGACCCCCAGCGAGCAGTAAGTACATTTTAGATTGCACTTGAGGGTGGTGAGCAATTGCAGCTCTACCCGATTGCCGACAATCGGGTCAAGATCGGAAAGCGGCACTCTGGCTGGAACAAAATCAAGCGTATGCAGGGTCATGGCGGGGAGTCTAACCCTCCCCGCAAAATCGAGTCAAGCCGCAAGCAGAAGTTTGCGCGATTTTGTCTTTAGGGCACCTCTATAAATTCACTTTCCAATCTCGATTTCATCTACGACGATCAAATTTTTTCGTTTACGCAGAATTTAAGG
>Ga0209824_10001296_pt1 | contig 14325 bp, 16 predicted proteins | sample VDWuncwatermetaG_FD_184124 | JGI IMG/M metagenome (GOLD analysis project Ga0209824, IMG submission 184124) | Wastewater microbial communities from Netherlands to study Microbial Dark Matter (Phase II) - VDW unchlorinated drinking water (SPAdes)... ... | reverse complement strand
AAATTGGAGAAATAACCGAAGAACAGGAGAATATCGTGCCTTTCGCACCTTAAATTCTGCGTAAACGAAAAAATTTGATCGTCGTAGATGAAATCGAGATTGGAAAGTGAATTTATAGAGGTGCCCTTAAGTCCTTGATCTCTGAACAACTCGTTCCAGGTGAGCAGCCTGAGCTTTTTGAAGGTCTTGATAATTTTTTTGATTTCGGGGATGTCCAAGCTGAAAAGCTCATCCTGAAATGCCGGGTAATTCAAGTCGAGTAATATTTTTTCTGCGTTTCCACTCATGCAATATCGCCCAGCTTGCTTGCAATTTTGTTCAAATTGGATTTTTTGGGAGCGTTGCCACCCATCCACTTATCCGCTCGCGCGAGTCTGTTTTTCGTTGCGGGTTCGTGCAGCCAGGCCTCGTTCGCGGGAACGAGCACAGAGTGTTTGAGTAAAATATCGCCGCCCGGCAGCGATTCCACCACAAACCCCATGCCTGCTAGCGACTTGCCCAGAGAAATTTGGCCGCTTTTTCCGACGATTTTTAGTGTTTCCATTCTTTACTCCTTTTGTGCCGCATGATTGCATGATTTAAGCTTACACCTTTTTCTCATTTTTTGAAAGCGGTTGAAAACCCGCTGCTGTCGGGCTGTCCACAGGATACCGGGCTGCGCCCATAAAGCCCGACCTACGGGCAAACTACGCCAGCAAGTCGCTGGTAAACCTGCCCCTACCGCGCCGCCCCCAATGCGGTTGCGCGTTGGCGCGACTGCGCTAATTCCTCGGTGGATTTTTCTGCGTTCAGCCAGCCGCCTAAATTCTCCAGCGCGATCTCGGTGAGCGTGGCGATCCAATCTTCGCGTTCGTTGAGGCAGGGAATATAGTTAAACTCGCCGCCGCCCGCCGCGATGAAAGTGGCCTTGCCTTCGATGGCGATTTCTTCGAGGGTTTCCAGACAGTCCGCGACAAAGCCGGGACAGACCACGTCCACGCGCAGGGGTTTTTGTGAACTCGGTTTTTGTTGGCCGAGTTCTGCGAGCGTGGCGGCGGTGTAGGGTTTGAGCCACTCGGCTTTGCCGAAGCGCGATTGGAAAGTGACACGGTATTGCGCTTGGCTCAGCCCCAGCGCCTCTGCCAACAAACGCCCGGTTTTGTGGCATTCACAGTGGTAGGGGTCGCCCTTGTCGAGGGAAAAACGCGGCAGGCCGTGAAAGCTCATCACCAACAATTCGGCGCGACCGTTTTTTTGCCAGTAGTCGCGGACGTTTTTTGCGAGCGCGGCGATGTAGCGCGGATCGTCGTGATAGTGTTTGATGGTGCGGATCGCCGGGACGTTGCGCATCTTGCCCAGTTCCGCGAACACCGCATCGAAAGTGGAAGCGGTGGTGCTGGCGGCGTATTGCGGGTAGAGCGGCAACACTAAAATGCGTTCGCATCCTTGGCGCTTCATTCCCTGCATGACGCTGGCGATAGACGGGTTGCCGTAGCGCATGGCGTAATCGACCAAGGGGATAGCCAGCCCTTTTGTCTTCAGTTGCTCCCCCATCAAACCCAGCACCAGCTTGGCTTGACGCTCGGTGTGGAAACGCAAAGGCGAGCCGTCTTGAGTCCACACCAGCGCGTATTTTTCGGCGGATTGCTTGGGGCGGGTGTTGAGAATGATGCCGTTCAAGATCAACCACCATACCAAACGCGGAATTTCCACCACGCGCGGGTCGCTCAAAAATTGTTTGAGGTAGACTTTGACCGCGGCTGCGGTGGGCGCGTCGGGGGTGCCGAGGTTGACGAGCAACACACCGGTTTTGCTGGGGCTGCCGTGGGTGTAGGGGGGTTCGGGGGCCATGGATTAGTTTTGAATTTTGAGTTTTGAGTTGATGCGGGATAAGTGCGCGGGTGTGGGCAAATAGGGGTAAACCCAGGGAGAATTTTTTGCCACGGATTAACACGGATTAACACGGATTGCCACGGATTAAGGCAAGACATGTGACTTTGAATTTATCCGTGTCTATCCGTGTTAATCCGTGGCTGAATTTCACCTGCGATTTTAATGCGCTTCAATGCTGCGACAATGCGCTCGACAGCAGTTTCGCGGTCACATCGACGATCGGGATCACGCGGTCGTAAGCCATGCGCGTCGGGCCGACCACGCCGACGGTGCCGACCACTTGCCCGTCGACTTCGTAAGGCGCGGTCACCATGGAAAACTCGTCGAGCGCCACCAGATCGGCCTCACCGCCGATAAAAATCTGCACGCCCTGCGCGCGGCGCGTGGCTTCGAGCAGCATCAGCAACGCGGTTTTTTGCTCGAACAAATTGAATAGTTTACGCAGGCTGTCCATGTTGCCGCCGATGTGTTGCGCGTCGAGCAGCTTGCGCTCGCCCGACACCACCACCGCCGCGCTGTTTTCGTTGAGGGCTTGGCTGCCGATTTCGATCGCGGCGGTCATCAATGCGGTCATGTCCTGGCGCAATTGAATCAGCTCAGTTTGCACGCGCGCGCGAATTTCATCCAAGGTTAAGCCGGCGTAATGCTGGTTGATAAAATTGGCGGCCTCGACCAGCTCGCTCGCGCTGTAAACGCGGTCGGTAAACAGGATGCGGTTCTGCACGTCGTTATCCGGCGTGACGATAATCATCAGCACGCGCTTTTCCGAAAGCGCCATAAACTCGATATGCCGGAACGCCGCGCCGCTGCGTTTGGGGGTCATCACCATGCCCGCGAACTGGGTCAATTCGGAAAGAAGCTGCGAGGCCGCGCTGATCAGACGCGACGGGTTATCCGGGTGCAAATGGCCTTCCAGCTGATGCAGCGACTGGATGTCCAAAGGCCGCACCACGAGCAGCGTATCCACAAAAAAACGGTAGCCGCGCGGCGTGGGCACACGCCCCGCAGAAGTGTGGGGGCTCGCCACCAACCCCATTTCTTCGAGGTCGGCCATCACGTTGCGTATGGTCGCCGGGCTTAAATCGAGGCCGGAAAATTTCGACAAAGCGCGCGAGCCGACCGGCTGGCCTTCGCTGATGTAGCGTTCGACCAGAGTCTTGAGCAGAATTTGCGCGCGTTGGTTGAGTTGTCCCTGCATGGCGCAATTCTAACACCAGGCGCTTACAAGGAATACGCGGAATTAAGCACGCGGAATTAAGCTCGATCAAAAAAGCGCCAGGTGTACCCGAGGCCGAAGAAATGTTCTGCTTGCCGGAGAAATAAACTGCGGCAATTAAAACGCGGATCACTTTTTCGGAGCGGGGCGTTCCCATGCGGCGATGGCACCGGGGACGACGGCAAATAAAAGGTGTGGGTCCGGTGCATCGAGTGTGTGCCACCGTTGAAAATAATCCGGGTTGCGCTGTTTTAATTTGTTCAGCAGGTGTTGCCATTCATAAGCAATTTGACCGGTGGTGGCGGTGATTTGCTGGGTGCTGCGCCGTGCCACTAGCTTGCTTTTATCAAAGCGATAACTCCGCGTCAGCGCTTCAGTGTAAATTTCGGTCAAGTAGGCATTGATCGCCGCAAGCGGCGCGGGGTGTTGCTGGAACCGCGCAAGTTGCGGGTGATGGCGGTAGCCGCGCGTTTCGCCGCGCAGTACCGCACGCGCCAACAGGCTTTCGCGCCATAGCGCGACCAGCCCTTGGGGGTCGAGATATTTGGGGTGCAAGGTCCAGAGGCGCATGGTTTCGGATGAGTTGTTGCGGTCACGCTACTCTACAGCGGCTTGCACCACAGCCAGAAACGCCGCTCCGTAGCGCGCCAATTTGGCTTGCCCGACACCGCTGATATGCGCCATGTCATCGAGCGTCGCCGGGCGTTGTCTGAGGATTTCCAGTAGCGTGCTGTCGTGAAAAATCACGTAGGGTGGCACGCCGTGTTCGCGCGCGAGTTCGGTGCGGCAGGCCTTGAGGGCGAGCCACAGCGGATTATCGTTCGCCCCGATAAAGGATTCACGGGATTTGCCGGAGCGTTCAGCTTTACGCTTGGCCTTGCTTATTTCTGGGTCGGCATCGCGGCGTAACCATACCTCCTGTTCGCCCCGCAATATCGGGCGTGCGGCATCGGTGAGTTTGAGTCCGCCGTAGGCTTGGACATCCGCTTCCAGCAAACCGCTGCCGACCAATTGACGATACACACTGCTCCATTGTGCGGCGACCAAATCCTTGCCGATGCCGAAAGTGGAAAGTCGTTGGTGGCCAAATTGCTCAACCCGCGCAGTCGCCTTGCCGATCAGTATGTCGCACAAATGCCCCGCGCCGAAGCGTTGCCCGCGCTGGTTAACCCGATAGACACACGACAAGGCCATTTGCGCGGCGCGGGTCGCGTCCCAGGTTTCCACCGGGGTGAGGCAGTTATCGCACTCGCCGCAATCGCCGGGATGCGCTTCGCCAAAATAGCGCAAGATGCTTTGATGGCGGCAAGTGATAGATTCGCAGTAGCCGAGCAGCGCGTCCAACTTTTGCCGCTCTAAACGCTTGCGTTCTTCGCCCGCTTCGCCGCTGTCTATCATCTGCCGCATCATCACCACATCGCCAAGACCGTAGGCCAGCCAAGCGTTTGCGGGCAGGCCGTCGCGCCCGGCGCGACCGGTTTCCTGATAATAGCCTTCCATGCTTTTGGGCAAATCGAGATGCGCGACAAAGCGCACGTTGGGTTTGTCGATGCCCATGCCGAAGGCTATCGTCGCCACCATCACCACGCCTTCTTCGCGTAGAAAACGGCGCTGATTTTTGCTGCGCGTTGCCGCATCGAGTCCCGCGTGATAGGGCAGCGCGTCCCATCCTTGCTCCTTTAACCAGGCCGCAGTTTCGTCTACTTTTTTTCGCGATAAACAATAGACGATGCCCGCATCGTCGGCGTGTTCGTTTTCTAGAAACGTTTGCAGTTGCTTGCGCGCATTGTTTTTCTGTGTGACGCGATAGCGGATGTTGGCGCGGTCAAAGCTCGACACAAATTGACGCGCTTGTGCCAGCGACAGCCGCTCGACGATCTCGGCGCGTGTCGGCGCGTCGGCGGTGGCGGTGAGCGCGATGCGCGGCACACTCGGAAAGCGTTCATGCAGCACCGTCAACGCACGATACTCGGGACGAAAATCGTGCCCCCATTGCGACACGCAATGCGCCTCGTCAATCGCAAACAACGCTAACCCCGTGGTCTCTTCGACCTGTTCGAGCAACGACAAAAACGAGGCCATCAACAAGCGCTCCGGCGCGACGTACAGCAGATCGATCTCGCCGCGCCGCAAACGATTTTGCACCTCGCGCGCCGCCTCCGCGCCGAGGCTGGAATTCAAAAACGCCGCCTTCACGCCCAAGAGTCGCAACGCGTCCACTTGATCCTGCATCAGCGCAATCAGTGGCGACACCACGATGCCGGCACCGGCACGCAGCAACGCCGGGATCTGATAGCACAAGGATTTGCCGCCCCCTGTCGGCATCAACACCAGCGCGTCACCGCCCGCGATGACGTGCTCGACCACAGCCTGCTGCTCGCCGCGAAACGCGGTGTAGCCGAAAACGGTGCGCAGGGTTTGGTGGGCGGGGGTGGAAGGATTGGGATGCACTAAATAATTCTCTGCAAGATTATTCTTGCTCAGCGATTGCTACGCAGGATCAATAACGCTCACCACATGCGCGACGATTTCATCGGCTAGGTGGGTGCTCAAGGTTTCGATATAGCGCGCGCTACCGTCACGCTCCCTCGCGGCAATGTCGAAAGTGCGAACTTGATTACACACTGCAAGCCCTTTGGTATCGTGGCCTAAAATTTCTACCGCCAGACCCATATTCTTTGCAAATTTACCCGCGCTGGTAACTGGGACTGTCATCACCAGACCAAGCGTGTTTATTTCGCGGAGCGTAATCACCACGAAGCGATGTCGGCCTTTTATCTCTTTACCGGCGACGGGGTTGGGGTCTATCCAATAGACATCGCCGCGCTGTGGTATGCGATGGGACTTCATGCCAATTCGCGGCCTTTGGGCTGGCCCGCTCGCGCCCAATTGGTCGCGGCGGAAAGTTTCGCCATTTTCTCAGGGGTAACATTTTTCAGCAGTTCGGCGAGCGAATACCGCTTGCGCTGGCCGCTTTCATTTCGCACCGCAGGACGTGCAGTAAACGCCCCCTTGGATACATTCAATTGCAATTCACCGCCCACCTCTATGTTGATCTGCTTCAACACATCCGCAGGGATGGTCATAATTGCCGCCCCCCCCTGCTTGCGAATGCTGACTGTCACCATGATCGTCCCCTTCAAAAAAGTAGCACAATTGTAGCACAACTACCTGACTCAAATAAACCTCATTCCTATCACCAAGCAATCTCATACCCGCTGCTCCGCCCCCCTTTGCCGGTCGCAACAATGCAGCCCTTCTCGACCAAATCGGCGAGTTCTCGGTAGGCGGTGACGCGGCTGGTGCCAGTGAGGCTGGCGAATTTGCGGGTGTTGATGCCGCCTTCGAATTCGCCGCGTCCCGCGTCGAGCAAGCGGTTGAGAACTTTGCGCTGGCGCGCGTTGAGATGGGTGTGCTGGTGTCGCAACCAGAATCGCGCTTTTGCCAACGTATTGGCGACAGTTTTTTCGGCGGCGGTGGCCGCTTTTTCGATCTGCGTTAAAAACCATGCCAGCCACGCGGTGACATCGGTATCGCCGCGCTGGGTGCGTTCGAGGATATCGTAATACCCTTTTCGTTCGCGCAGGATTTGCGCGGAGAGACTGAAGAATCTCGTCGGTTGCCGCTCGTCCTGAGACAACGCCATGTCGGTGATGGCGCGCGCCAATCGCCCGTTGCCGTCCTCGAAAGGATGGAGCGTGACAAACCACAGGTGTGCCAGACCGGCGCGGATCAGCCCATCGAGGTAGGGTGAGGCTTGATTGAAGCTGTTCAGAAAATGCTGCAACGCTTGCGCCAAGGCCTCGCGTGGCGGGGAGATGAAATGGACGCGCTCGTTGCCGATGGGGCCGGAAACCACCTGCATCGGCGCATCGCCGCGCAATTCGCCGACACGAATTTTTTGCAATGCGCTGTAACCCGATGGAAACAGCGCGGCCTGCCAAGCGCACAGTCGTTTGCGGGTGAGCGGTTCATCGTAGCGTTGCGTGGCATCGAGCAATACCTCGATCAGGCCGTCCACCGGGCGTGGCGCGGCGGGTAAGCCTGCGGTAGGCAAGCCGAGATGCCGCGCTACCGACGAGCGCACCGCGTCCAAATTCAGCCGTTCGCCTTCTATCGCGCTGGTGGTGATGCCGTCTTCGGTGAGGATGGCAGCGACCGCTTCCAGCGCGAGCTGCGGGTCGAGTAGTTGGGTCGCGCCGAGAACCTTGCCCTGCGCCATTCTCGCTCGCGCCAACAGCGACGACAACACCCCCTGATCCCAACGAAAATGCGGCCAGTCAGGCTGCTGCCAGATCCATGATTTAGGCGTTTGCATGGCTTAATCACTTCATATAGTGAAGCGATTATAAGGGGTAATCGCTTCGCGGGCAACTGGGGAGGTGGCGTTAAAGTCGAAACCTCAAGTCAAGCAAGTTTTTTTAATTCCTTGCGCGCCGCCACATAGCTGGGATAAACGCTGGCAACGGTTTTCCAAAACGCGGGGGAGTGGTTCATTTCGATGAGGTGGGCGAGTTCGTGGACGACGACATAGTCAATCAAATGGATGGGCAGTTGGATCAGCCGCCAGTTGAGATGCACGATGCGGCGGGCGTTGCAACTGCCCCACTGCGTTTTGGCGGTGGAGAGTTTCAAGCGTGGCAGGGGCAAGTTTAATTTTTTGGCGTAGTGCGCGGTGCGTTCCTCGAAGCAGATAAGGGCTTCGCGGCGATACCAAGCCATCACCGCTTGCTCGATTTCGGCTTCACTCATCAGCGGTGCGAACGGCAACGCGAGTTGCCCGGCATCGGTGGGGGCCAGCGGGCAGAGCCGCACGCCGCCGGTCAACGCGGCGGTGAGCTGGTGCGGTCTGCCGAGTAGCGGGAACACCGCGCCTTCCTTCCATTCCAGTTGCGCGGGTTTTTTTCTTTCCCATTCGTTTAATTTTTTGAGTACCCACGCGGCGCGTTCGCGCAAAATGCCTTCTATCCAGCGCAGCGATTCTCTGGGCGGCGCGACTACCGTCAAACCGTCCCCGTCTATTTTCATGCCGATGGTTTTGCGTTTGCGGCGCACGAGGGTGTAGCGGATTTCCTGCACACCCAGCGTTATGCGGCGGATTTCTCCGTTTGAGGTGGCATCGCCGGATTGTGATGATGGACGCAGCAGCATGGATGAAATTGATTTACGGTAAAATGCGTTTTTTAGAAAAAGCGATTTGCCACAGAGGACACAGAGTTCACAGAGAAGTCAAAGGCTAAAGCGAAGTTCCGAGAAACATATTTAACGTGACTCGCTTTTTGCTTTGTATTTCTTGGCTTTACTCTGTGTTCTCTGTGTCCTCTGTGGCATCATCGTTTTGAATTATACCCATCTCAATCAGGAGCCACCATGTCAGACAATAAGCGCAGCCGCGCCATTACCCAAGGGGTGCAGCGTTCCCCCAACCGCGCCATGTTGCGTGCTGTCGGTTTCGGCGACGGCGATTTCGACAAACCCATCGTCGGTGTCGCCAACGGCTATTCGACCATCACGCCATGCAACAAAGGGCTGAACGAGTTGTCTCAGGCCGCCGAAGCCGCGCTGAAACAGGCCGGAGCGATGCCGCAGATGTTCGGCACCATCACCGTCTCCGACGGGATTTCGATGGGCACCGAGGGCATGAAATATTCGCTGGTGTCGCGCGAGGTCATCGCCGATTCTATCGAGACGGCGGTGCAGGCCGAGAGCATGGACGGCGTGATTGCGGTCGGCGGTTGCGATAAAAATATGCCGGGCGCGCTAATCGCCATGGCGCGCATGAATGTGCCGGCAATTTTTGTGTATGGCGGCACGATCAAGCCCGGCCATCACAACGGTAAAGACTTGACCATCGTCAGCGCGTTCGAGGCCGTCGGCCAATTCACCGCGCACAAAATTGACGAGCAGGAATTGCTGGCCGTCGAACGCAAAGCCTGTCCCGGCGCGGGTTCATGCGGTGGCATGTTCACCGCCAACACCATGTCATCGGCGATTGAAGCGATGGGCATGAGCCTGCCGTATTCCTCGACGATGGCGGCGGAGGACATTGAAAAGCGCGTGAGCAGCGAAGAATCCGCGCGGGTGTTGGTGAATGCGATCAAACAACAAATTTTGCCGCGCGACATCATCACTAAAAAATCTATCGAGAACGCGGTGGCGGTAGTCATGGCGGTCGGCGGCTCGACCAACGCGGTGCTGCATTATTTGGCGATCGCCCACGCCGCCGAAGTCGAATGGAGCATCGACGACTTTGAACGCATTCGCGCCAAAGTGCCGGTGCTGTGCGATTTGAAGCCGTCGGGCAAATACGTGGCGACGGATTTACACCAAGCGGGCGGCATCCCACAAGTGATGAAAATGTTGCTGGATAAGGGGCTGCTGCACGGCGATTGTCTCACCATCTCCGGCAAAACCATCGCCGAAGTTTTACGCGACGTGCCCGCCGAGCCGCGCAAAGATCAAGACGTGATCCGCCCGTGGGACAACCCTATGTACGCCGAAGGCCACCTCGCCATCCTCAAAGGCAACCTCGCCCCCGAAGGCTGTGTCGCCAAAATCAGCGGCGTGAAAAACCCGAAAATCACTGGCCCGGCGAGAGTGTTCGAATCCGAAGAAACCTGCATGGCGGCAATTTTGGAGCGCAAAATTCACGCAGGTGACGTGGTGGTGATCCGCTACGAAGGCCCCAAAGGCGGGCCGGGGATGCGCGAAATGCTCTCGCCCACCTCCGCGCTCATCGGCGAAGGCTTGGGCGACAGCGTCGGCCTGATTACCGACGGACGTTTTTCCGGCGGCACTTACGGCATGGTGGTTGGCCACGTCGCGCCCGAAGCCTTCGTCGGCGGAACCATCGCGCTGATCGTTGAGGGCGATTCCATCACCATCGACGCGCCCGCGCGGTTGCTGCAACTCAACGTCGCCGATGCCGAACTCGCCAAACGCCGCGCCGCCTGGCAACCGCCCAAGCCGCGCTATACGAGAGGGGTGTTGGCGAAATATGCGAAGTTGGTGTCGACGGCGAGCCGGGGTGCGGTGACGGATTGAGCAGACGAAATCGCAACAAGGGTGATGTGTTAATCCCGAATTATCCATTAGCCGAAACGGAACCCAGAAATGCCCGTTCGTGGTGAGCTTGTCGAACCACAAGCACCCTTCGACAGGCTCAGGGCGAACGGTTTTTAGGCTAATGGATAATCTGGGTTAATGAAAGTCACGGATGTCTCGTGAGAAATGGCGCCACGTTACCGGAATCAATTCAGCATTTTGAAGCTCTGCCTTCCCCGGCGTAGAATGCGCAAATCAACAGCGCAGAGTCATTGCCACACCATTCAGACTGCGATTAGACTGCATCGGGAGATAGAACATGACCACATTGGAATTGAAATTAAATCTACCGGATCGCCTCGCGCGTGAGGCGCAAGCCGCAGGCTTGCTAACGCCTGAAGCATTGTCCGGCCTGCTCAAGGATGCGATGCGCCGCCGCGCCGCACAGACTTTGTTGGCCGGGGCAGCGCGCGCCACCAAAGCGGGCAGCAAACGGCTAACGATGAATGAACTTCAAGTCGAAGTGAACGCGGCGCGCAAGGCGCGCAGGGGCAGTGTCGCCGCATGAGGCTGGTGATCGACACCAATCTGCTGGTGTCCGCTTTTTTGTGGCAAGGGACACCGGGCAAGTTGATCGAACTGGCAGGGGAAAAGGAGTGCCAGCTATTTACCAGCAACATCTTGATCGAAGAACTGAACGATGTGCTACAGCGCAAGAAGCTGGCGAAATAGGTTCAATCCACCGGGTTGAGCGTCGAGCAGATGCTGCGGAATTACCAAAGGTTGGCGACCACGATCACTGCGAGCAAGCTGACGCAGCAAGTTTCGCGCGATGCGGATGATGACGCTGTGTTGGCCTGCGCACTGGCGGCAAAGGCTGATTTGATTGTTTCGGGGGACGCTGATTTTTGCGTCAAATAGGATGCCTACTTTAGGTTAAGCCATGATAAACCGCGCACTTGGAGTTGTTGTGCTTGCTTGTCTGGTGTTGACGGGTTGTGGCCTTTTCCCGGAGTCTTTATTTTCTCTTGCGAACGAATCTAGGCTACCCAAGTGGTTTACGCTGTTGCCCAATCAAACCCGTGCGAACGTGACCGTGACAATGGACTATTACATTGATTCGTCCGGTAGAACGGCCACATTTACATTGCAAGATTCAAGTGGGTCTGTTATTTCAAAGGTGACAGGCAAACAAAAAGGTCTTGAGCCACTTCAGCGAAGTGCAAATCAACCTGGGTATCCTAAAGGATATCCATCGTATGAAATCATCACCGTCGGTGGAATTACAGAAATCATCGAGCATCGAAAAATGGAGCCAATTTTTTATGTCGCAGATGATCCAGAGGTTAAAGCGGAGTTTGCAAATCATGGCTAACCCTACGTTCAAGCGGGACTGCGCAAAAGCGCGCAGCCCCTTAGCTCCACGGTTGAAGCTGTAGCAAACGTAGGGCGCAATAACCAAAGGGCATTGCGCCGCATGACGGGTCTGGTGCAATGCGCTGCGCTTTCCACAGGATACCGGGCTGCGCCCATAATTGCACCCTACGATTTCTAATTTATGTAGGTGCGAATTTATTCGCACTTCCCCTTATAAAGTCGAGCGCCAATGTGCGAATAAATTCGCACCTACAAATTCAAAACCATGAACCACCTCGCCTACGAAACCAGCCCCTACCTGCTGCAACACGCCGACAATCCCGTGGACTGGCATCCCTGGGGCGAGGCCGCGTTGACGCTGGCGCGGGAACAGGACAAGCCCATTTTGCTTTCCGTCGGTTATTCGGCTTGTCACTGGTGTCATGTGATGGCGCACGAATCGTTCGAGGACGAGTCCGTCGCCAAACTGATGAACGAACATTTCATCAACATCAAAGTCGATCGCGAGGAGCGTCCCGACATCGACCAGATTTATCAAGCGGCGCACGCGATGCTGATGCGCCGTAGCGGCGGCTGGCCGCTGACGCTGTTTCTCACGCCGCAGCAGCAGCCTTATTTCGGCGGCACTTATTTCCCCAAAACGCCGCGTCACGGTTTGCCCGGTTTTGCGGATTTGCTGCCGCGCGTGGCGCAGGTTTATCACCAGAAAAAAGATCAGATCGCCGAGCAGAGCACTTCGTTGGCGGAGGCGTTCGCGCACAGCCTGCCCCAACACGCGGCTGACGCAAACGCTTTTACCGCCCAGCCGATTGCCGGGGCGGTGCGCGAGTTAACCGGCACGCTGTGCCCGCATGGCGGTTTTGGCGGTGCGCCCAAATTTCCGCACCCGGTGGAACTGGAATTTTGTTTGCGGCGCTACGCGCTGGACAACGACGATCAGGCCAAACATGCCGCGCTGTTGTCGTTACAAAAAATGGCACTGGGTGGGATTTACGACCATCTGGGCGGCGGTTTTAGCCGTTACAGCGTGGATAAATATTGGAGCATCCCGCATTTTGAAAAAATGCTTTACGACAACGGTCCGCTGCTGGGTTTATACAGCGATGCTTATTTGGTCAGCGGAGATGCGGCCAATAAAGCGCGCTTCGCCAGCGTCGTGGAAGAAACGGCCGCCTGGGTGACGCGCGAAATGACCGCGCCGGAAGGGGGCTACTATTCGAGCATCGACGCGGATTCCGAGCACGAAGAAGGCAAGTTCTACGTGTGGCAAAAGCACGAGGTCGCTGCCCTGCTCGCGCCGCAGGAATACCAGGTGGTCGCGCCCTATTACGGCTTGAACCGCGGCGCGAACTTCGAGCACAAGGACTGGCATCTGGAAGTGACGCAGCCTTTGTCGGCGGTCGCGCAGGCCGTGGGGATCACGCTGCAACAGGCGGAAGCGCTGCTCGCTTCGGCGCGGCAAAAATTGTTTGCGGCGCGCGCCTTGCGGGTACACCCGGGAAGGGACGATAAAATTCTCACCAGTTGGAACGGCCTGATGATCCGGGGCATGGCGCGCGCCGGGCGCATTTTCGGGCGCGACGATTGGGTGGCCTCGGCGATGCGGGCAGCGGATTTTATCTGCGCCCATCTGTGGAAAAATAACCGGCTGTTGGCAACCAGCAAAGACGGCACGGCGCACCTCAACGCTTACCTTGACGATTACGCTTTTTTGCTCAACGCGCTGCTCGAGCTGATGCAAGCCGAGTTTCGCCAGCAGGACCTGGCGTTTGCGATAGCGTTGGCAGAGGTATTGTTGGCGCAGTTTGAGGACAGGAACGAAAATAAGGCATCGGGCGGCTTTTTTTTCACCAGCCACGATCACGAGGCGCTGATACACCGCCCCAAACCGGGGCACGATAACGCCACGCCGTCGGGCAACGGCGTGGCCGCGTTTGCCTTGCAGCGCCTCGGACATTTGTTGGGCGAAGCCCGCTATCTGCAAGCGGCCGAAAAAACCTTGGCGCTGTTTTATCCCGCTTTGCAGCAGAATCCGTCGCTGCATTGCGGGTTGTTAAACACCCTCGATGAATCACTCAATCCGCCAAATATCGTTATACTAAGAGGTGCGAAAGTGCGCTTGCGCGACTGGCAGCAGGCATTGCGGGTCGATTATTGGCCGCATACCCTGATGTTTTTTCTGCCGGTGGAACTCGAAAACTTGCCGGCTACGCTGGATAAACCGCTTAAACCGCTGCCGTTGCCCGCGCTCGACCCGGCAGCGGCTGTCAACGCATGGGTGTGCCGGGGCGTTACGTGCATGAGTGCAATTTCTGATTTGGAGGAATTGCGGCGGGCTTGCCAACCTGTTAGTCTTTCGCTACGGGACTGAGCGACGCTGAGAAATTTTATTGGGGCGGGAGAAAGTGTATGAATAAGCCAGCTTTTGTAAAAATCTTGAAAGGCTGCCGGGCGTTGCCCGTCGTGTTGATGCTGATGGTGCCCGCAGGCAGCGCGCTCGCCAGCGAGAAGCTCGCCATAGAGCAGGAATGCATGGACTGTCACACCATCGAAAAAACCACCGGCAAGCGCAAGACCGGGCCGCCGTATGTGGATATTGCCGCCAAGTACAAGGGTGTGCCCGATGCGGAAGCCAAATTATTCGAGAAAGTGAAAAAAGGCGGCAGCGGCAATTGGGGCAAGGTGCCGATGGCCCCTAATCCGCATGTCAGCGATGCCGATATCCGCACGCTGGTTAAATGGGTGCTGGCGATGAGTTAGGCTACGCCTGCTGCTGCCGCCGGTCAGACATCGGCCAAGCCCGCCCGGTAACGGGT
>Ga0209824_10001295_pt1 | contig 14329 bp, 19 predicted proteins | sample VDWuncwatermetaG_FD_184124 | JGI IMG/M metagenome (GOLD analysis project Ga0209824, IMG submission 184124) | Wastewater microbial communities from Netherlands to study Microbial Dark Matter (Phase II) - VDW unchlorinated drinking water (SPAdes)... ... | reverse complement strand
ATTTTTATTTTATTTACGAATGAGGTTTCTGGAAAAAGAAGCTCAAATAAGAGTTATGCAACAGCGTCTAAAATAAAAAACCTAGATAAATAAAAATCTTTAGCTATTTTTTAATTTAATTGTATCAATCTAGAATTATAAATAAACACAAATGATTATACATGAAAATTTTAGTCAATAAAATTATATTGCTTTGTAAACAATATCATTTGCCCTTACTGGTTCATCAACCTTTAACCCAATAGATTGTCCAGGTTCCCCCATTTCAATTTTTTCATGCTCTATTTGCATGGATTCCACATTCTGAATGAAATCAGTTGTGTGCCCCTTAATGTGTATATTGTTGCCTACCTTTATGCCGGCCCCTTTAATTTCAATTACAGCGACATGTGCTTTGGCAAAATAGTGTGTTACCTTCCCGACTTGCATTTCTCGTGATTCTTCCATACATATCCCTATTGCCACTTAAATTCCAAAGTATTTAAATTTAACGATAGGAATTAATTTTATTTATAATAAAAAAAATATATTTGATCACCATTCAATGCTATTAACAGCCCTCTGTACTACTTCTGATAATGCGGGATGAATATGCACTGCTTCTCTAATTGCGTCAACATTTAATCCGGCTTTCATTGCAACAATCACTTCGTGTATCAATGTTGAGGCGTCAGTTCCAAGTATGTGGCAACCTAATATTTTTCTTGTTTGCCTATCTGCAAGAATTTTTACAAAACCTTCGTTGTCTTGTATTGCAATGCCCATTCCTGTGTTGTTGAAGTGATATGTGCCTATTGCATAATCAACTTTCTTCTGAATTAAATCCTTCTCCCTTGCCCCAACCCCTGCTACTTGGGGCGATGAAAATATTGCGTGGGGCATTGCTGTGTAGTCAACATGAATTCTTTCATTTAGAATTGCATTATTGTAAACATATTGGGCTTCCAAATTAGCACTGTGTTTAAATAAAAACTTTCCAGCAATATCTCCGAGTGCCCAAATATTTTTTGCAGTTGTCTCAAGATATTCATTTGTCTTTACAAACCCTTTGTCATCTACTTCGACATTTGTTTTTTTTAAATCCAGAATATCTGAATTTGGAATTCTGCCAGTAGCCACTAACAAACGGTCTGAAAGAATTTTTTTTATTTTTTTCCCATTTTTTGATATGACTATGAATTTTCCTTTTTTCTTAAAAACTTTCTCAGCATCAAATTCAGTCAAAACATTATATTTTTTCTTAAACACTTCTGTAAATTTTTTTGAAATTTCTTCATCTTCATTAGGAATTAAGAGTTTTCCTCTCTGAATTATGTTTATTTTTGTTCCTAAAGAGCCATAAAAATGCGCAAGTTCAGCTGCTATGTAACCACCTCCCATAATTGTAAGAGTTTTTGGCTGCTTCCTTAATCTCAAGGCTTCGTCACTTGTAATAAAATCAACTTCATTCAAGCCTTCCACTTTCGGGATCAATGGTCTTGTGCCTGCTGCAATGATTACTTTTTCTCCTCTTATTGTTTCTTTTCCAACTTGCAGAGTTCTATCACCTATAAACTTAGCTTCAATTTTAAACAAAGTTGTATTCTTATTCTCTTTTATGCCTTCTTCTATTTTTCTTGCATCTTTATCAACTATTTTTGATGCTCTTTGGGTTATTTTTTTGAAGTCAATTGAAGAGATATATGATTTAATTCCAAATAAACTTGATTTACTGATTATTTCAGCAACATCAGCGCTATGGATTATGATTTTGGATGGTATGCAACCTCTGTTTAAACAAGTGCCACCCATTGGGCCTTTTTCCACGACAGCAACTTTCATTCCCCTATCTGCAGCTGCCGAAGATATGTTTAATCCAGAGCCAGCTCCAATAACAATCAAATCATATGTTTGCATGCAAAATCAATGATACGGGTTATTTTTATAGTTTTGCTTTGGTAATATTTATAAGCAGTGAAATAAAAAGGCATGTTGATTTGGATGCAAGTGCTTAAGCTTGAAAAAAAGAATTTGAATGAATTTCTCAATAAGTTGAGAGTGTCTTATGAGTTGATAGCCCCGATAAAAAAGGACATTGTCAGATTTGAAAATGTTGAAAATGCAAATGACATTTATCTGGAAAAGAACTCTTACTTTCCCGTAAAGGAATATTTTTTCAAAAAGGAAGAAACACTTTTCAGGTTTGACGGCAAGAAGTTTGTAATGCCAAAGCCTGAAAAACATTCCCGTGTTTTTTTCGGCCTTAGGAAATGCGATCTTAATGGAATCATGCATCAGGATAATGTGTTTATGCAGCAGGTCCATGATCCTTATTACATTGCTGCAAGGGAACATAGTTTTTTGATTGGTTATCACTGCAATGAAGCACCATCTCCTTACTGCTTTTGCGGCTCATTAGAGCTTAAAGATTATTTTGATTTGATGTTCTACGATAGAAATGAGCATTTCCTGGTGGAGATTGGCTCTGACAAAGGGCTATTCTTGTCCAATAAATACAGGGAGTTTTTCTTGCCATCAAGCCATATGATTTCGCATGAAGAAAAAATAATAAAAAACGCTGACCGACTCGAAAATCCGGACATTTCGCAATTTTATGACAATCCTGGCTGGAAAAAGGGCGTTGACATTTGTTTGTCATGCGCAGCCTGCACTGCATTATGCCCGACTTGCTATTGCTTTGAGGTGCATGATGAAATTTCAACCAAAGACAATAAAAAGAGCGAGAGGAAGAGAGGCTGGAGCTCATGCCAAGTGCAAGAATTCACCAGAGTGGCAGGAGACCACATTTTTAGGGAAGACAGGGAACAGAGATTTAAACATAGAATCTTTCACCAGCTTGAGTACTTCAAACAAAAAAATGGGATTAATTTATGTGTTGGCTGCGGCAGATGCATAGAGGTCTGCCCGACCAGAATTGATTTTGTGCAGATAATAAACGATATGAGCAAAGATGCAAAAAACAAAACTGCTTGAAAACCCATATTTGCCAAAGCCATACAAAGTTTTGGATTTCCATAGAGAATCTTCTGATACATTTACTCTGACAGTAGACATGCGCATCAAGCACGAACCGGGGCAATTTGTTCAAGTTTCTATTCCTGGATTTGGAGAATCACCGATTTCTATTTGCTCATACTCCGACAAATTTGTTAAATTAAATGTTAGGGAAGTCGGCAATGTTACAAAAGCACTTGCCCGATTAAAGAAAGGCGATACAATATTTTTACGAGGCCCATATGGAAAAGGCTATCCAATGGAAAAGCTAAAAGGCAACAGCTTTGTCATCATCGGAGGAGGATGCGGAGTTGCGCCATTGAAAGGAATTATTGACTATGTTGAAAAGGAAAGAAAGGATTACAGGGATATTCTGCTTTTTTTGGGGTATAGGGCGCCAGATGACATTTTATTCAAGAAAGAGTTAGAGGAATGGAAGCAAAAATACCATATTAACATCACAGTTGACAAAAATGCTTATGGGCAATTCTGCTACGACGCAAAAGAAGGGTTTATTACAGATGCTCTAAAAGCTTCAGACTTAAACAATGAAAATAAGGTTGTTTTCATTTGCGGACCGCCAATTATGATGAAATATGTAATTGAGATATTAAAGCAAAAGGGCTTTCACGACGACCAAATTTTCATAAGCGCTGAAAGACTGATGTACTGCGCTTTGGGAGTTTGCTGCCATTGCATGATTAGGGGAAAATTTACATGCATTGACGGCCCTGTTTTTCGTTATGATGAGATAAAAGATTTCAAGAATGATTAATAAAAAATACTGAAAAAATAATACCCTAAAAATATAATAAATTGCGAGCAATGCGGCGAGCGTAGAATTTGTCGCGAAGCGACGTATTGAAGATTTTAGATAAAACAAAACTAGGAATAGACCATCAAAAAAGCACTATAAAAAATGCCAAACCAAAAACTAAAGCTAGGTTTTTATGGAATAACAGGATGCGCAGGCTGCCTGCTGTCTGTAATCTTTAATGAGGATGAAATTCTTGATTTGGTGCAATTGGTGGATTTAAAGGCATTCCCTTTTATTAAAGAAGTCAATATTGATGATGAATTTGATTATGTGTTTATGGAAGGATTAGTCGCAGATAAAGAAGATTTGGAAACTCTTCAAAAGTTGAGAAAAAATTGCAAATATCTAGTGTCTCTTGGCGCATGCGCCTGCACAGGATGCGTTCCGGCTTATAGGCAGTTTACTCTAAAGGAAAATTATGAGCATTTATTGTACAAAAAGCTTCAAAATGTTGAAGATTTGCAGCCAACCCCGATTGACGCGCATGTTAAAGTGGATTTTTACATTCCAGGCTGCCCACCGGACAAAAGAGAGATAGTGACTTTTATCAAAAATGTTGTAGTCGGGAAAATGCCAAAACCTTATGAAAGCCCTGTTTGTGTTGAGTGCAGGAAAAACGGCAACCAATGTTTGCTCGATCTTGGAAAACCCTGCCTTGGTCCGATAACAGCCGGCGGATGCAATTCAGTCTGCACCAATGGAGGCTTTGAGTGCTGGGGCTGTCGAGGACCAACAAAAGACATGAATCTGGAGCTGATGATTAGGATATTAAAAGACAAAGGATTCGATAATAAGTTTATACAGGACAGAATGAGAACATTTGTCGGGTTAAAGCTGCCGATGTTAGAGAAAGCAATGTTAAATTTAAATAATGGGAAAAAATTTTCAGTTCATGCTTGAAAATTTTTTCATTCAAAATGACAAAATCAATCACGCTCAATCACATAACAAAAATTGAAGGCCATGCAAAACTTGAATTGGGCATTGATAAAGGCAAAGTCACAAAATGCGAGCTTTCTGCAGTCGAAGGCTCAAGATATTTTGAAGGACTTGTCAGAGGCAGAAGGTTCAATGAAGCGCATGAGATAACATCAAGAATTTGCGGCATTTGCAGCTGCGCCCATGTGATTGCAGCAATAAGCGCTGTCGAAGATGCAATGCATTACACTCCATCTGAGCAGACCAAGCAATTAAGGATTTTGCTCACTTTAGGAGAGAGGATAAGAAGCCATGCCACACATCTTTATTTTCTTTCTTTGCCTGATTATCTGGGATATGAATCAGCGCTTGCAATGGCGTCAAAATACAGGCCGCAATTACAGAATGCATTGAACTTAATGAAATTGGGCAATAATATAATAAAAACTATAGGAGGCAGGGATTTGCATCCAGTTTCTGCAACTGTTGGCGGCTGGCTGAAAATTCCAAAAAAGCAGGATTTTGAGAGCATAAAAAAACAGCTTTTTACAATTAAAAAAGACGCAATTAAAACCTGCAAATTGTTTTTTTCATTGAAATATCCAAGATTTGAAAGCAAAACTGAATGTTTTTCTTTAGCCAACAATAATGGTTATGCTGTGCTGGATGGTAAGTTTGCATCAGAAAACGCATCTTTTGATAAGTCTCAGTATTTGGAATTTGTCAAAGAGTATCATGAGCCAAGATCGACAGCAAATTTTGTTGTTAAGGGTGACCATAGGTACATGGTGGGCGCGCTTTCAAGGTTGAATAACAATTACAAGTTTTTGAGCAAAGACGCAAAGAAAATGCTGAAACTATCAAAGCTTAAGCTGCCATCAAAAAATCCATACCACAATAACATGGCACAAGCTATTGAAATTGTTCATTGCATAGATAATGCGATTAATATTTGTGAAAACCTTGATTTAAGAAACGAGTCAGTAGAAAATATTCAACTAAGAGCAGGGCATGGAGTAGGTGCGATTGAAGTTCCAAGGGGCACTTTATGGCATGATTATACAATCAATGATAGCGGTGTTATCACCAATGCAAACATTATAACTCCAACTGCACAGAATTTGCTTAATATACAGGAAGATATTAAAGAATTTATTGCAAGGTTTGCAAATAAAAATAAAGACAAAATAGTGTCAAACGTTGAGAAGCTTATTAGGAGCTATGATCCTTGTTTTTCTTGCTCTGCGCATTTCTTGGAGGTTAAATGGGTTTAAAAAAGAAAATACTTTACGTTTTCGGAAACGAATACCTGAAAAATGATTCTTTTGCCAAGAAAATTTCCAAAATTATAGCAAATAAAATTAAAGTTGTCTTATGCACTGCACCAGAAATTTTATTGGAATCCAATGAAAAAGAAATAATAATACTGGATGTTATTAAGAACATAAAAAAAATAATAATAATAACGGACATTTCAAAAATTAAAACAAGCAAAATAATAAGTCTGCATGACTTTGATTTAGGATTCTTCCTAAAATTGATGAAAGAAATGAAAATAAACAAAAAGATTAAAATAATAGGGATTCCATGTAAAGGAAATGCAGCTAAAATTGCCAAAGAGGTTGAGAAATGTATTTAAACAAATCTTTTCAAATGGAAGATAAAAACGGCTTAATGCTTGTTTTCTTCACTGCGATAATTTCTGGTTTTTCTATTTATGTCAGCAGTATTGGTGTTAAGGAGTTTGACTCTTCAATTTTTACTTTCTTAAAGAATGCAGCAGTTGCTATTTTCTTATTTGCGATAATTGCAGGATTTAAGAATTTCACAGATTTAAAAAAATTGGAAAGGAAACAATGGGCACAGCTTGTTTTAATCGGGCTGATAGGAGGCTCAATACCATTCTTGCTCTTTTTTCAGGGTCTAAAAATGACAAGCGGAGCAACATCCGGGTTTATACATAAAACCCTATTCATTTATGCAACAATATTTGCAATCGTATTCCTGAAAGAAAAGCCAGCTAAAGGCATTTTTATTGGGGCTATTCTGCTTTTGATTGGAAATTACCTCCTGATAAGACCGGATTTCAAGTTTGCACAAGGGCACTTGCTTGTGTTTGCAGCAGTGCTTTTTTGGGCTGCTGAAAATACTTATGCAAAATATGTTTTAAAAAATTTTTCCGGCACTGTTGTTGCTTTTGGAAGGATGTTTTTCGGCTCGATTTTTATCCTGATTTTTTTAATAATCGCTGGAAAAATATCTTTATTAAGCAATTTGACTTTAACACATGCTAAATGGGTATTCTTATCCTCGATATTCCTTCTGCTTTATGTTCTTACATTTTACAACGGGCTTAAACAAATAAAAGTGACAACAGCAACAGGCATTCTTGCTCTTGGAAGCCCGATTACAACATTGCTTGCCTGGATTTTTTCTAATAAGCAGCCTACATTAAATGATTCAATAGGCATGCTTTTGATAGTGGCTGGAATTATATCTATTGTGTGGATGTCATCTATTTTAAAATATGTCAGCAACTTCTTTGGGGCTAAAGAATATGGACGGCATTGAGTTTGCAGCAAGATTTTCGTATATAACCAACTTTTTGCGATTTTGCGGTCCTGAAGAGGCCTCAACCCAATTTCTTGAATACATTAAAAATAAAAAAAATTCAGAAGAAATAAAAGAATCATTAAAAAGATTTGAGGGGCTTTATCCTTATTTGTCAGCCATTGCCGAAAAGCATAACAAAAACTTTTATGATTATGATGTAGTTGAGGCCTATTGGATTGGGAATAAACTGCTTGATTCTTTTGAAGATGATGATTTAAAAATAATAATAAAAAAATTAATGCAAAGGGGTTTGCCAAAGTCAATAGGAACTAAATTAATCAAGAATCTGCCTTCTGGTTTTGCACCTCACCATAATTTCAATGTTTTCTATGTCGGTGTTGGAAGAACAACAGGCTCTGTTGAAACAACATTGCAAAACATGGACAATTGCAGGACTTCCTGGGGCTATGTAATTGAAGTGCAATGCAATTCATTAATAGTTAAAACTCAATCATTGAAAAAAATAAAAAATAAGTTTTATTTGGACGAAGAGCAAACCAAAACAGCAGTTTATTTGAAAGAGATGCTGCCTGAAATAAAAAATGGAGATGTTGTTGTACTGCATTGGGGATTTGCGCCAATAATTCTGGAAGAAAAACAAGTTGAGAATTTGAAGAAATATACCAACTTGGTTTTGGATGTGATGAATAATATTAATTCGCAAAAAAACTTTATTTTTTAATTTTTCTTCTAAAAAAATAATATCCTATTGAAACGACAAGTATAGCACCCAATCCAAATAATGAAAAATAGATTATAGGCTTTTTAGAATTGCTCCAGATATTTTTGGCAGAATTATATTGAGGTGAATTTGAATTTGTCATTTTATCGACTTTGCTAATTGCATCATGAACCGTGGTTTTAGCTGGAATGTTGTCAGTAGGAATAACTGTTCTCGCGTTCCTGCCAAAGGTTGCCTTGCCCAGAACCTCGCCAGAATCAACATCAATTAAAACTGCATACAATTGTCCTTCTTGTTGAAAATCAGAAGATACATCCCACATATAACTTTCATTCACAATACCTAAATCTGATACAAAGCCTTTGCCTCCATATACAATTTCTGCGTTGCTGGGATTTTGCATACCTGATTTCTTTGCAATTTCAATTGCCTGACTCTTGTCCACCAAGAATTTGTATGATTTGGAGGGGCTCTATAAGAAATTACATTTCCATCGGAGCTTACTGAAACACTCACTACCCTTTGGTCAACGCCCATGCCTTTTTTCCAATAAGGAATGAAGTATCTGTAACTCATTGTGAATACGTATTGTTCTTGAGTATTTTGAGGAGGGATAGTATGTCCGATTGTTGTGCTGTCTGTTGATCTTGTGTTTGGTGTCGCTGAGCTTATTTGACTCTTCGAACTGCCCAAATATTGAAAATACTGACCAAAATAATCCTGCCCAACAATAGATATGATGTAGTTATTGGATATTGAAATTATATTCTGAGGAGCTTCACCTCCTTCACTTATCGGAATGGATTTGCTTTCCGTACCATTATTGGAAACTGGTTGTGGAAATACAGAATGTAAAACTAACAGGACAATCAAACAAGAAATTAATAAATTTGTAATTGTTCGGCGTCTCATTTTTTTATGGTATAGGCAACCTAACATATATAAATTTTTCTAAATGCCGTATCTGCTAACGGGGTTGCTTTAGATGATAAGTTACCTAAAATACAGCAAAAATTGTGGTTTATTTACAAATAATAACAAATTTTATATTTTGACCTATATTTTGAGTAGTATAAAACAAAAACATTTATAAACTAATGAATTATTTAAAAGTCATATGATACAAATAAAAGTCAGTTATGAATTTGAAGTTTTGCTCTTGTTATTAAAAAAAGAGGTGCATGGAAGAGAATTAGCCAAAGAGCTGAAGACCTCGCTTACAAGAGTGCAGGCAATATTAAATAAATTAAGGCAGATTAATGTATTGGATTATAAGATAGAAGGAAGAAACCATGTTTATTTTATTAAAAAAAATGTTGTTGCAAAAACATACGTCATAAATGCAGAAAATTACAAGCTTGCAAAACTGCTGAGAAAATACCCCTTATTAGAGCCGTTATTCAAGGATATTATGGATAAATATCCCGATAAGATGGTTGTTTTATTTGGAAGCTACGCCAAGTTTATACCCAAAGATGACAGCGATGTTGATATTTATGTTGATACGGATGATAAAAAAATAAGAGAGGCAGTTAATAATATTAATGAAAAGATAAGCGCAAAAATAGGAGATTTCAACAAAGAAGACTTGTTAATTCTGGAGATTATAAAAAATCATATAATTATTCAAGGAGTGGAAGCATTTTATGAAAAACTGGGATTTTTTAAATAAACTTAGAAAAGAGGGCAAATTGGAGGTTATTGAAATCTCTGAGCAGATGTCTTTATCTTATGAAAAGAAGGGCGTTGAGTGCAGAGAAGTTGCAAATCTTGCTTTTAATAACGGATATTTTGAGAGTGCAATAACCCAGAGCTATTATTCAATGTATAATAATGTTTTATCGCTCTTTTTCAAGTGCGGGATAAAATGCGAGAATCATTCTGCATCAGCATTGCTTTTAAAAGAATTTTTCAACCAAGAAAATTTAAGTTTGATTTTTTCAAAGGCCAAAGAAGAAAGGATTGATAAGCAATATTATATTACCCCTTTATGAGATTTAACCCGCAAATAAGCGCATTCAAGAATAATCTAAGACTCGAAGAAATCAAAAAAATACGAGATAAAATAAGAGATGCCTTTCAGCCGTGAAATAAATGAGTGAAAAATGACATATAGACTCGTAAATAAAAAATCCAATCAACAGAAGAAATAAGCATTTTATTCAATGATTTGATGCAGAAGGCGTTTAATGGAGAAATGGCAGTATGAGAACAGAGGTACTTGAAGTTAATGGAGTAAAATACCTTATTAAAATCTTTTATGAAGACAGGCAAAACTCCAGTGTTTCAATAGGCAAAAAATCAGTTAATATAAGAATCCCGCTTTCTTTAAATCGCGAAGAGCAATTCAGGAGCATTATTAAAATGAAAAAGTGGGCAAAAGAGAAACTTGAGAAAAGCCCGCCAAAAAAGGAAAAAGTAAAGGAATACGCTGATGGTGAATTGCTTAAAATTGGAGATGCTGAATATAAGTTAAACATAAGTTTTGCCGCAAAGCAAAGCAGTTCTGCCAGATTGCATGATAACATTATCTATTTGCGTATTTCGTCCGATTTACCAAAAAATGTCCAAAATAATCACATTTCATCATTATTAAGCAGGATTGTTGCAAAGAAAAAGATACCATTTCTGAAAGAAAAGCTAAATGCTCTAAATGAAAGTCATTTCAAGCAAAAAATCAACAAAGTCTTTTTTAAAAATCATAAGTCAAAATGGGGCAGCTGTTCAGCAAACGGAAATATTAACATTTCAACAAGGCTTCTTTTTGCGCCAGATGATGTTTTAGATTATATCTGCATTCATGAGCTTGCGCACTTGATTGAGCATAATCATTCTGACAGCTTTTGGGCATTGGTTGAAAAAGTCATGCCGGACTACAAAGAAAAAGAAAAATGGCTTAAAGAGCAAGGCGATAATGTTGAATTTTAAAACTATTGAAAGAATCGGAGGTAATAATATAGTTAATATTTCATTCCACCGTCTCCTTAAACAATTTCAATGCCTCTTCAGCTTCTTTTTTATTCACTTTCTGCACGACAATTCCGCCTTGAACTATCACATAATCTCCTTCTTTGTACTTTTTATCGATAATCCTTCCTTTTCTTTTTTCTATATCATAGTCAACTGTAGCGATTTCATCTCTTATTTCAATTATCTTACCCGGAACTGCAAGGCACATTTATTTCACCACCACTTTTAAAATTTTTATTTCTGTTCCATCAAGTAAAGTTGGCATTTTTTTGCATTTCGGACATTCAATAAAAAATGAATCGTGCCCTCTTTCTAATATTTTAGGATGCCCGCTAAAGCCGCATTTGCACTTTGCTTTCGCTTTTATAATTTTTGAATTTATTTTCCACTCAACCAACTTATTTAAGCATTCGATAAGCTCATTCGGAGGCACAGGCGCTAATTCGCCAATTTCCAAATATATTTTTCTAACTAAACCATATTTTTTTGCATCTTCTATTATTTTGTTTGCAATAACTGTTTCGTGCACAATTACATGATTAAGAAATATATTTAAATAGTTTTTGTTAATATACTACTTTCTTACAACTCCTATCTCAATGGCAGTCCTTTTTACAGCTTCAGCAATCTTTGGCACAACTTGCTTATCGAGAGTGTAAGGAAGAATATTCTCTTTTGTTGGAGTTATGCAGTTTGCCAAGGCATGAGCTGCAGCAATCTTCATTTCATTAGTTATTCTTATTGCTTTAGCATCCAATGCTCCCCTAAAAACCCCTGGAAAAGCCAGTGAATTATTTATCTGATTTGGATAATCGCTTCTTCCTGTTCCAACAATCTCTGCATATTTTGCAGCTTCGCTTGGCATAATTTCCGGAATTGGGTTAGCCATAGCTAATACTATTGCTCTTTTGTTCATATGCTTTATGTCATCAGCTGTAAGCAAGTTGCCAGTTGAAACCCCAATAAAAGCATCTGCCCCTTCCAGTGCATCCTTCAAAGTTCCTTTTCTTTTTAACCTGTTGGTTACATCAGCCAGAGCCTTCTTATACTCATTTAGATCAGGCCTTCCTTCATAAAGTATGCCCTTGCTGTCGCAAATTACTATCTCTTTAACAGAAGTGCATATGTTCTTGTCAATGTTTAAGCATAACAATAGTTTTGTAATAGCGGTTCCAGCTGCTCCTGCTCCGTTAACTACAACTTTTAATTCATCAATTTGTTTGTTCACAACTTTTGCAGCATTCATCAGCGCAGCCAAAATTACAATAGCCGTGCCATGCTGATCATCATGCATCACCGGAATGCCGATATTCTGGAGCGCGTCTTCTATTGCAAAACATCTGGGAGCAGCAATATCCTCAAGATTTATGCCGCCAAAAACAGGAGCTATATTTTTCACTATATTTATGATTTCGTTGTTGTCCTGTGTTTTGATGCAGATCGGAAATGCATCTATATCAGCTAATTCCTTGAATAAAACACACTTACCTTCCATTACTGGAAGTGAAGCTTCTGCGCCTATGTTACCCAAACCAAGAACTGCGCTTCCATCTGTAACAACTCCCACTGTATTTGATTTAAAAGTGTAATCATAAATGTTGTCTCTATTGGCTGCTATTTCCTTGCATACCTCTGCAACTCCTGGTGTGTAAACTAGACTTAAATCCTCTTTTGTGTTGACATTCACCTTCGATTTTGTAGCTAGCTTGCCTTTATTTATTTTGTGAAGCTTTAATGATTCTTCTCTTAAGTTCATTTTAATCAATTGTTCTTATCTCCATTATATCTGTATTTTTTCTTGTGTCTACATCAGAAACGATTATTACTCGATCATCCGCCACCAAAAATTTTTTGTTTTTAAGCATTTTGATGGCATTATTAACCATTATTTCAAAAACTTCATTGAAATTTATCATAAAAGGGAAGGTGCTCCAATAAATAATTAACTTTCTTCTTACCTGCTCATTATCTGTGAATACAAAAATATTGATATTCGGTCTCTTTTTTGTAACCAAACTAAGCAATTTTCCAGTTTTGGAGAATACAATTATTGCTTTTGCATCCAAATTCTCGGCATTCATACAGGCGCCCAAAGTAATAGCATCTTTCACATCTTTTATTTTTATTCCATTGGCTGGCATATCAAACTTAAGTTTTGTTTGAACATTTTTTGATATTCTCTGAATTGTCTTGACACAATCAATTGGGTATTCGCCTTTTGTTGTTTCTCCTGAAAGCATAATGCAGTCTGCCTTTTCAAATACTGCATTAGCTACATCCGTGACTTCTGCTCTTGTCGGCCTCGGATTTTCTATCATTGATTCAAGCAGATGAGTGGCTATAATAACGGGTTTTCCTAATTCTATGCATCTCTTAACCATATATTTCTGAACAGTAGGTATTTCTTCGAATGGTATCTGCACGCCAAGGTCGCCTCTGGCTACCATAATCCCATCTGCAGCATCGATAATCTCATCCATATTGTCAATCCCTTCTTGGTCTTCTATTTTCGCAATTATCATTGCATTTGAATTAAGTCTATGAAGAAGTTTTCTCATCTGGGCTATATCATCTTTTTTCCTGACAAATGACTGGGCGACGTAATCAATTCCATTTTTAACTCCAAGTTTTATATCTTCAATGTCTTTCTTTGTAATAGAAGGCAAATCAGTTCTTATTCCAGGAAGATTAACGCTCTTCTTTTTCCCAAGCTTTCCCTTGTTTAATACTTTGCAAGTCACAGAATAAGGCTCTATTTTTAAAACTTCAAGTGCAATTAATCCGTCATCAATTAGAATTATCTGGCCTTTTATTACTTTATTTATTAAATTTTCATAATTGACAAAAGTATGCTTTTCTCCTTCTTGAATATCACAAGCGCTGCTAACCGCAATCTTGAAATTATCGCCTTCCTCCAATCCAAACTCAGTCTTTGCGCTTGTTCTAATCTCTGGTCCTTGGGTGTCAAGCATAAGCCCTATTGGAAAAGTTGTTTGATAACTGATTTTTTTTATCCTATTCATTATAATTTTATTCCATTTGCCATCGCCATGAGACATATTTATTCTTGCAATATTCATTCCAGCCTCAGCTAACTTTTTTATCATTTCCTCGCTTTCTGTCTTAGGCCCGATTGTGCAGATGATTTTTGTTCTTCGCATATTGTAAAAATGATTGAGAAGTTATTATTAAAGGTTTTGACATTAGCGGCTTCAGAATGATTTGAAAAAGTCGGTAGATAAAGATACAATCTAAAAAAGAGACGATTTAAGCCATCGCACTATTATTTTATGCGGATGACCTCATCGTATGCAAAATCTTTTAATTTTTGCGTG
>Ga0209824_10001294_pt1 | contig 14333 bp, 13 predicted proteins | sample VDWuncwatermetaG_FD_184124 | JGI IMG/M metagenome (GOLD analysis project Ga0209824, IMG submission 184124) | Wastewater microbial communities from Netherlands to study Microbial Dark Matter (Phase II) - VDW unchlorinated drinking water (SPAdes)... ... | reverse complement strand
GGTTCATGGTGAGCGAGTGAAACGAGTCGAACCATGACCCTGCAAGGCCGCGTCGTCCTCGTGACGGGCGGAGCCCGCCGGGTCGGTCAAGCCATCGCCCTCGCCCTCGCCAGACGCCGGGCCCACCTCGTCATCAGCTACCGGACCTCGGCGCGCGAGGCGCTCCTGACGGTGAAAGCGCTTGAGGGCTATGGGGCATCGGCGATGGCCGTCCGCGCCAATCTGTCGAGGCCCTCCGATGTACGGCGCATGATGGAGCGCATCCGCCGCCGCTACGGCCGCCTCGATATCCTCGTGAACAGCGCGGCGAACTTTGAGCGCACCCCTTTTGCGTCTCTCTCCGAGCGGGACTGGGATCGCGCCCTGGACACGAACCTCAAGGGGCCGTTCCTGTGCGCGCTCTACGCCAGCCGCCTCATGCGTCCGCGCGGCGGCAAGATCATCAACCTGGCGGACTGGGCGGGCGTGCGCCCGTACCGCGATTACCTGCCCTATTGCGTCTCCAAAGCCGGCGTCATCGGCCTGACCAAAGCGCTCGCGAAGGAGTTGGCCCCCACGATCCAGGTGAGCGCCATCGCCCCCGGTCCCATCCTGCCGCCGGGCGGGATGAGCGCTCGCGCGCGCGCGCGGGTGGTCCGGCGCGTGCCCCTCAAGCGCTGGGGCAGCCCGCAGGATATCGCGAACACCGTCCTCTTCCTCATCGAAGGAACCGATTTCATGACCGGCTCGTGTGTGTTCGTCGATGGGGGACAGCTGATTGCCTAGAGCCACGCAATGCGGAATTGGGAATGGGGAATGGGGAACGCCTTAGGGGCGGAACCGCTCAGCGTTTTCCATTCCGCATTCCGCATTCCCCATTCCGAAATCTCCTGATGTACTCGGTGACGAAGCTCATCCACTTCTGCTATGGTCACCGCTTGCTCAACTACCAGGGCAAATGCCGCTACCTCCATGGGCACAATGGGAAAGTGGAGATCGAGCTGTCCAGTGAGCGGCTGGATGCGCGCGGAATGGTGCGGGATTTCGAGGAGATCAAACGGACGATCCAGCGCTGGATCGATGAGACGCTGGATCACACGATGCTCTTACGGAGGGATGATCCGGTTGTGAAGGTCCTGCGCTCGCGCAAGGAGCGGCTCTTCCTCATGGAGACCAACCCCACCGCCGAATCCATCGCGAAGCTAATCTTCGACTACGGGGTGCGGTGCCGCTTTCCGGTGACTTCGGTGCGGCTCTGGGAAACCGACCACTCCTTCGCGACCTACCGCCCGTCCAAGAATTTCCCTAGAGCAAAACGTTCAGAGTGATTACGCTGATTTGACAATACGATTTCGCAGATGAACGGCACTATCTGCGTAATCAATTTGGACAATCTGCGAAATCACCTCTTCCTTTTACGGCTCACCTCAACCGCGGCATAGTCAATCCCCGGAAGCGCCCGCTTCTTCACCCGCACCTCGACCTCCGGCGTATCAAACTCACGGAGGATGAGGGCGGCGACTTCCTCAGCCACCGCCTCGAGCAGATGGTAGGGCCGGTGCTCGACCCGCTCCTTCACGACAGCCACCAGCTTCGCATAATCCAGCGCGACATGGACATCATCCCGCGCGGCCGCCCAGGACGCGTCGATGGCCAGCTCAAGGTCGACCCAGAGCGTCTGGGGCGCGGCGCGCTCCTCCTCGGACACGCCGATCCGGCATGCGGCCGCAAGGTCGTGGATGACGAGCTTATCGTGAGCCGCCATGTGCCTCCGCTGGAGCAGCGGCCAACAGGTCATTCATAATGCGCCGCAGGTTCTGTTCCAGTCCGCCGCTGTAGCCGCTCCGGGCATAGCGGATGCGGCCGTCGCGGTCCACGACGATGAGCGTTGGGAGGCCGGTCACGCCGTACAAAGCGGCCACGCGCCCCTCGTCGTCCAGCAGGATGGGCGCGGTGAACCGTCCCTTGACCCACGTGCGCACCGCCTCCGCCGATTCGCCCTCATTGATGAGGAGGACACTGACCCCGCGATTCCGATGCTCGCGATAGATCGCCTCGAGTGACGGGGTCGAGTAGTGGCAGGGACCGCACCACGTCGCCCAGAACTCCATGATCACGGGATGCCCGCGAAACGCCTCGAGGCTGACGGGGTCGCCCGTGAGTTGGGGCAAAGTGAAGTTCGGCGCGGCCGCGGGGGACTGGATTGGCGTCCAGTCGGAGGAGGGTTGGCAGCCGGCGACCGAAAACACCAGGAGCACGACGAGCAATGAGCGCCGCATGATGCGCTCCCGGTGCTACTCTTCCATCGTCGAGATGTCGCCCCGCCGCGAACCTCTCGGTTCGCGGCACTTCCCTCGCCCACCCCGCCTGCGGCTGGGTGCCGGGCTCGGTCGCCGACTACTACTCTTCCATTGTTGAGATATCACCAACAGGCTCTCCTAAATCCCAGGCTCGTAAGACGCGGCGCATGATCTTGCCGGAGCGGGTCTTGGGGACCTTCTCGACGAAGTCAATCTCTCGTGGCGCCGCGTGCGCGGCGAGGTTCGTCTTCACGAAGTCGGCGATCTCCTTCTTGAGCTGCTCCGAAGGCTGATACCCCTTGCGCAGCGAGATGAACGCCTTGATGATCTGTCCGCGGACCTCGTCGGGCTTCCCGATGACCCCGGCCTCGGCGACCGCCGGGTGCGCGACGAGCGCGCTCTCCACCTCGAAGGGCCCGACCCGTTCCCCCGCCGTCTTGATGACGTCATCCACACGTCCCTGGTACCAGATGTAGCCCTGCTCGTCCTTGTAGGCCGAGTCGCCGCTCACGTACCAGCCGGGGATGCGGAAGTACTCCTGGTACTTCGCCGAGTCCTTCCAGATCTCCTTCATCATCGCGGGCCACCCGGGCTTCACGACGAGGTTGCCCAGCTGCCCCGGCGGCAGCTCCTTACCCTGGTCGTCTACCACCGTCGCGTAGGTCCCTGGGAAGGGCTTCCCCGTGCAGCCGATGGGGAAATCCTTGCTGCGGTAGTTGCAGATGAGCTGCATCCCGGTCTCCGTCATCCACCAGGTCTCATGCGGGGCGAGGCCGGTGATCTTCTTGACCCACTTGAGCGCCTCGGGGTTCAGCGGCTCGCCCACGCTGCAGATGTGGCGCAGGCTCTTTAAATCGTACTTCTTCGGGATGGCCTCGCCAGCGGACATGAGCATCCGGTAGGCAGTCGGCGCGCTGTACCACATCGTCACCTTGTAGCGCTGGATCGTCTCGTACCATCGGTCCGGGTCGAAGCGCCCGCCGATGACCACGCTCGCAATCCCGAGCGTCCAGGGTCCGTAAATGCCATACGACGTCCCTGTCACCCACCCTGGGTCGGCGGTGCACCAGTAGACATCATCATCCCGCAAATCGAGCGCCCACTTGCTCGTCTGGTAGTGGCCCACCATGGCGTACTGGCGGTGGAGCGCACCCTTCGACTTCCCCGTCGAGCCTGACGTGTAGTGGATGATGAGGCCGTCGTCCACCGTGAGCCATGTCGGCTCAAGGTCGTCGGGCGCTTTCGACATCGCCTGCTCGTAGCTCACTTCGTTCGCGGCCAGGGTTCCGGATGTCCCCACGAGGACGAGCCGCTTGAGCGCGGGCAGCTGGGCCTGCGGGATGCGCCCCTTGAGCGCCGGCGACGTCACGCACACGACCGCTTCGCTATCCAAGAGGCGGTCCTGGATGGCCTGCTCCATGAACGCCTCAAAGAGCGGGACCGGGATCGCCCCGATGCGGTTGATGCCGAGGATCGCGATGTAGAGCTCCGGGGTGCGCGGCAGGAAGACGCCGACCCGATCCCCCCGCGTCACGCCAAGCTGGGCGAGGACGCGCCCGAACTTACTGGTCTCGACCTTGAGGTCATGGAAGGTATAGCGCTCATCGCGGCCTTCATAGTTGGTGTAGTAGAGGGCCACGTTGTGCTTGCGGGAGGACGCCGCATGGCGATCCACCGCCTCGTGGACGACGTTGATCCTGCCCGTCCTTGACCAATCAAACTCGCGCTCAACCGTCTTCCAGTCGAAGGATTTCGCTACGGCGTCGTAGTCCTTGAGGTTGGCGTCAATCGTCTTCGGCTTGCGCTCCCATTCCACCGCGGCCTGGGCGCCTGCTTGCCTGCCCGCCGCCGCGTTCGCGGCGGGGGAGGCGGGCGCCCCGCCGAGAGGCGGGGCAGGCAGGGGCGTTTGGCTGGCAGGGTTGGCGGATGGGGCCGTCATGGTACCCTCGGAATGGTCAAAGCCGGTTCTATAGCAAACGAACTAACCATTGTGACGATTCCAGTGATTCCAAAATTGATTCCAGTGATTTGGATGACTCAACATCACTGTAATCATTCGAAAATCACTGTAATCATGTCACAGGATTTACTTCGTTTGTATTAGTTTGAAGCGGTATTATACAGGGATTGCCGCCGAATGTCTTGAGAGATCCCAAGCAGCCAGCCCGATAACTACAGCGAGGAGCATCCATGCGATCCCCAGCGGGAGAACCGCCTGCGGGATGCGTGCCGTCTGACGCTCCCCCTCCCGACGAAAGATCATGGCGAGGTCATCTTCGGCGACGGGGTGGAACGGAGCGCGCTTCAGGCGGGACATCGCCACCACGCCCGGCGTGGGATCCAGTTTAAACCAGACAACCCATTGTGCCGCATCCAACGGATCAGCGGGCTTGGCGGGTGCGATTTCGCTCAGCATCGCGCAGGACATGGGGCGGTGGGCCAGCGCGGCAATCAAGCCAAGCGCGTGGGGGGCGTTCGACCACAGGATGTCTCCCGGCTGGGTGAGTTCGGCGACTCGCTCCGCCAGCCGGCTCATGCCGGGTGTCAGCGCACCCGCCTCAAGCGTTTTCGGTTTCGCCCACGGAACCCCAACAAGATGAAGCGGAGCGCCATCAGGCCACACCCACCGCATCCCCCCATCCCGGGCGGCGAGCGTCGGGGACAGGCAGAGCGCCAGAAACAGAGTCACACCCGCCAGCGCGCGGGTTCCCTCGGTCGTGCGGGCCGTGGCCATCCGCTCCGCGACCCAGTCGGCGCCAACACCCGTCAGAAGAATCACCGGCAGCATCCCTTCGCCGACGAGCCAGCGATACCGAAAGCCGCTGGCGAGCGGAAGGAACCCCACCCAGCAAGCGAGCGGCCAGAAGAAGCGACCCTTGAGCCGCCAACACCGCCATGCACCCACGAGGGCAATGCCATAGAGCAACGGCGTCAGTTCGATCAAGGCGTTCTCATAGCGCGGGAACTGGTGCATCGCCGCCCGGTAGCTCCAGAGATGCCACCACCATGGCAGCACTAGGAGCAGACCCCAGCTTGCTTTCGCCAGCTGACGCCGGAGGGCGGGCCGCATGCCAGCGTAGCAGCCGACCGCCAGGATGGTCATCCACGGCAGCCCCAGATGCGAGTAGAACACGAGGGCAATCAAGAGACCGGCAGCGATGGGGCGTTGGGCTTCCACCGCCTGGAAGAACCAGAGGAGTTCGACCATGCCGAGTGTGGCAGCCAGTGCGACCGCGCTGTGCAGGTGGAACGCAAATGGCACCATCCCCATCCAGAGACTGGTCAGGGCAATGGAAGGAGTCAAGAGGCGCCGCGTCACGAGGAACAGCGTCATCAGCAAGAGGGGCAGCAGCGTCACGCTGATCACTCGGATCGCCAACACGGGAGAACCGCTGACCTTCAACAGCCCGGCGAGCAGCAGATGGAGGACGGGCGGGTAGAGATGCGGGCGTCCCACGGGGGCATACTCCCACCACTCGTACCCAATTGGCCCACCCGCGCTGACGACCTGCTCGGCGATGAACAGGTGATACGAGGGATCGAGCACGAGCGGGAAGCTGGGCCACCGGGCCAGCCACAAGGCGCTGAAGGCCCCGAGGCTCCCCCACGGCAGCCAACGGGACCAGCGGGGTGAGGGTGTCACAGGATTCCCCAACCGTGTTGGAGAATCGCAAGAGCGGCGACGGCCGCCGTTTCCGAGCGGAGGGTCGCGTGGCCCAACTGGGCGATGCGGGCGCCGTGCTCCTTCGCGAGCGCGACTTCCCCCGGCGTGAAATCACCTTCGGGGCCGATCAAGACGACAACCGCGTGCGATCCATCAAGCTCTCCCACGTACTGCACGAGAGGCGGACCGGGCTCGGCCAGCGTCAACAAGAGCACCGTGCACCCATTCAGTGTTTTCAGAAATGTATCGAATGGCTGGGGAGAAGCAATCGTGGGCACCGTGGCGCGGCCGCACTGCGCCGCCGCCTCCTCCGCGATCCGCCGCCAACGCTCCAACCGATGCGTCCCATCTGTGACACGAGGCTGGACCGTCGTCCGCGACGTCAACACGGGGATGATCTCAGCGACGCCGAGCTCTGTCGCCTTCTGAATCACCCACGCAAACCGCTCAGGCTTGATGAGCGATTGGGCCAGGGTAAGCCTCACGCGCGGTGAGGGATCGTCGGCTTGCTGGTCAATGCTCACTGTCACTTGACGAGGCGTACACTGGGTAATGGGTCCTGAGCGCCGACGCCCCTTCCCATCGAAGCATTCAAGCCGCTCCCCGACCCTGACCCGCAGGACATGGAGCAAGTAGTGCACCCGGTTCGGGTCGGTGATGGTCACCTGCTCGGCATGGCCAGCCTGAGGCGGGATTAAGACGCGATGCATCGTAGATGGGGTGGGGAGCAGAACGATCGAATGGCTTGTGTAATGTTAACAGTGTAATGTGTAATGGAAATGCACGAAATTCCTTGCTAACGTTTTTGGTCTTGCTTTTACATTACACATGGCACATTACACATTCAACAGGGTGATATCTTTAAGGAACATGGAGCAGAGGGGGATCGAACCCCTGACCTCGTGAGTGCGATTCACGCGCTCTCCCAACTGAGCTACTGCCCCGTCGTCGCTCACTATGCAGATCTTATGGTTCGCTCCCTAGAAGGGGGAAACGGTGTTTCCCCCTTCTAGCGGTCGGCCCAAACGGAATTTTTCCAGCAAGGTGTTCTAGACGGGGGCCTCCCTGGTTTCCCCCTTCCTGAACGGAACGTCAATTTTGTGTTGCACACGCTCTGGCGGGAAGAGAAAACCTCCGGTTGTTCCCTTCCCGCACCCATCCCTTTCCCTCGCCGCGTGAGACGTCCATCATCCATCGGCGCGGCAGGCAGGCCCTCACGAACCCAATCCTTTTCCTTGATTCGGAAAGCAGAAAAGATCAGGGACGTTTCTATTTTACCGCGCCGCGGCAAAAAGAGAAACGTCCCTAATGTTCCACGCTCACCGGCTAGAGTCTAGCACGCTAGCTCAATCCGTGCAAGGTTGCCAGTGCGATTCACGCGCTCTCCCAACTGGCCGCTACTACCACGCCAGCGGCCATCCGCTGACGTCTTGATGGCAGATGAGCTACTGCCCTGGACTGGCGCAGAGTATTGTCACACGCGCTCCGCCACCAGTCAAAGAGCTATCGGAGAAGGCCACCCTTCCTCGGCCTGCCAGCGCACGACAGCGCCTAGCTGCAGTTGGCGCCCGCGGCGATCGTCTTCTGGCCACGCTGCTGCGGACGAAAGGGTAACATCTCTATTGTACCGCGGTGAGCCAACACATGGAAACGTTCCCAAGTTACGCAAGAACCCACCATGTCAGAGGCAGTTGGGCCCCACCGCCGGCGCCGTGTAGCCGTACTGGGTATCATCCGAGCACAGATTGCCGTTGACCAGGTCGATATAGATCAGCTTGCTCGTCGTCACCCGTGTCACCGTGGCGTCGGTGGTGACCGTGTTGGCCGCGTAGGTCTTCCAGGTGACGGTCGGATCGGTCACCGTGATGTCGAGGTCGCCGATCACTCCCGTGAACACGCTGGTGGGGCTCTGGGCCTTGTACCGTAACTCCGATTGCCGAATCGCCGAGAGGTTCGTCACGGCCTCGGCCGCCCGGGCACGCTCAACCGTCCGCAGGTACTGTGGCAGGGCGATGGAGGCCAGGATGCCGATGATGATGACGACCATCAAGAGCTCGAGCAGGGTGAATCCGCGTCTTCCGTTCATGTGTCCCTCCCTGTTGGCTGTCGTTCGCTGTCCCTTACCACTACATGCAACGCTTCTTATAACTTAGGACCGTCCCACCTCCTTTACGTTACCATACGTTACCAGGGTTTAGCCGTGAAGGCCGGCTCCTCCAGCCATCTTGAAGATCGGCATAAAGATGGACAGGACGACAATGAGCACAAGGATCCCCATGATGACGATGGCGATCGGCTCGAAGAGCCGCGTCATGCGGGCGATGTAGGTCTCGACGCTCTCTTCGTAATACGTGGCGGTGCGGTCGGCCATCCTCGCCAGCTCCCCGACCTCCTCCCCCACCTGGATCATCTGCACTGCCATCGGGGGGAAGAGCCCGGTCTGCACCATGGGCTCGGTCATCGGCTTCCCTTCCTTTACCGACGCCTTGATGACCCCAATCGCCTGACCATAGATTTTGTTGGTTGAGCTCCTCTCCAAAATCTCCAGACTGGAAAGCAGTGGGACCCCTGCCTCGAGCAAGGTCGAGAGCCCACGTGAAAACCCTGCCAGCTGCACGTAGATAAACAACGTGTTCAAGAGCGGCAGCCGCATGAAGAGCTGGTCGCGCATCCACTGACCGGCGTCGGTCCGGAGATAACGCCGCACCATGAAGGCGAGGGCCACAGCACCCATCAGCGTCACCACGAAGTACCGGCGAGCCCCATCGCTCACCGCGATCATGACCCGCGTCAAGAGCGGCAGTTCCACGTGCATCGAGGCAAAGAACACGCTGAACTTCGGGATGAGCCAATAGACGAAGACCCCCATCACGCAGACGGCGGTGGCGATGAGGAACGCGGGGTAGGTCAGCGCGGTCACCGTCTGGTTCTTCAGATGCCGCACGGACTCGAAGTGCCGCGCGAGCTGCTGGAGCGACTGCGCGAGATGGCCGCTGGCCTCCCCGGTCTCAACGAGGTTCAGCCAGAGGTTGGAAAAAATCGCCGGGTGTTTGGCGAGCGCCTGGCGCAGGGTTTGCCCGCCTTCCACATCGCGGTACACCTCCTCCAGCGCGCTGCGCAGCTGTCGGCTCTCGACCTGCGCGGTGACCACCGCGAGGCTGCGCAGGAGCGGCACGCCGGCCTCCACCAGCGTGGCGAGCTGCTGGCAGAGCAGGACCTGGTCTTCGGTCGTGACCCGCTGGTGCGTCCGGCTCGCCACACGTGTGCGCTGCTGGGGCTTGCTGAGGCTTGGTGCGAGGTCCTTCCTGGAAATCGAGACGACGAGCAGCCCCCGATGCTGGAGCATCGCCACCACCTGGTCTTCGTTCAGCGCCTCCAGACGGCCGGTCTGCACCGTTCCCTGCTGGTCCCGCGCGGTATACGTGAAATCAGACATACGAAACCTCTCTCAACACCGCAAAACCGCAAAGGTGCCGCAAAGACGCAGAAGGGTTCTTCAACGATATCTCCTTAGCGCTTTTGCGGGCTTTCGCGCCTTTGCGGTGTCATCGCGCTCCCAACATCTTCTAGCGATTCAGGAGTACGACCCCCTCCAGCTCTTCCAAGCTGGTGAGTCCGCTCCTGACCCTCTTGAGGCCCTCATCCCACAAGGTGGACATCCCTCCCGACACGGCAATATCCTTCAACGCATGATCCGGCATTCCCTTGGCAACCGCATCGCGCAGATCCCGGCTGAGCGTCATGACTTCGTAGATCCCCAGGCGCCCCAGGTAGCCCGTGTTGGTGCAGTGCTCGCAGCCTTTCGCCCGATACAGCAGCTCTTCGGCGATGTGGAAGCGGTCGCGGAGCTCCTGGATCGGCTCGTACGCCTCCTTGCAGTGGTCGCACAGTTGGCGCAGCAGGCGCTGCGCGACGACGAGGCTGATCGTCGAGGCGAGCAGGTAGGGCGCCACGCCGATATCCACAAGCCGGCTCACCGCGCTCGGGGCGTCATTGGTATGCAAGGTGCTGAAGACGAGGTGGCCGGTCAAGGCCGCGCGCACGCAGATCTCCGCGGTCTCGAGATCCCGGGTCTCGCCCACCATGATGATGTCAGGGTCCTGCCGCATGAAGGCGCGCAGCCCGGCCGCAAAGGTGAGCCCAATCGCCGGCTTGATCTGCACTTGGTTGATCCCCTCGAGCCGATACTCCACGGGGTCCTCGATCGTCAAGATGTGCTTGGTCGGCGAGTTGATTTCGTTCAGGGTGGCGTACAGGGTCGTGGACTTCCCTGACCCGGTCGGCCCCGTGATGAGGAGCAAGCCGTACGGATCGCGGATCGCCTTCCGGAAGGTCTCCAGCGCCTTGGGCTCGAACCCCAGGTGTCCGAGGTCCAGCAGCGCGGACGACTTGTCTAAGACGCGGATCGCGACCTTTTCCCCGTAGATTGAGGGGAGCGTCGAGACGCGGAAGTCGACCGAACGGCCTTCCATGGTCATCATGAACCCGCCGTCCTGCGGCAGCCGTTTTTCCGCGATGTCCATCTTGCAGAGGATCTTGATGCGGGAGACGATGGCTGCGTGGAGGTGCCGTGCCGGCGGCGAGATCTCGCACAGCACCCCATCGATGCGGTAGCGCAGGCCGAGCCGATCCTTGAAGGGCTCGATGTGGATATCGCTGGCCCGCTCTTTGATCGCCTGTCGGATGATGAGGTCCACGAGCCGGATCACGGGCGCCTCCTCCGCCGCTTCCCGCAACCGGTCGAGATCGAGGGCCTCCTCCGTGTCCAGCGCCACGCTCGAGGACTCGCCCAACTGATACGACTGCCCGATCGCCGCCCGGAACATCGAATCGTCCCCGTAAAATCGGACGATCGCCTGCTCCAGATCGGCCCTCGTGGTGACCACGGGGTTGATCTCGCAGTGGGTCATGCGGCTGAGGTTGTCAATGGTGATGAGGTCGAGCGGATTGACGCACGCGGCGGTCAGCGAATCAAGGGTCCGCGACAGCGGGAGGACGAGATGCTGGCGGGCAAACTCCTCGGAGACGAGCTTCTCCAGCCCCTCCCCCCTCCGCGGGTTGAGCAATCCGGAGGCGCTCGTGGCGAAGGGGATGCCCAGTTGCTTGCTGAGCGCCGAGGCGATGTGGAGTTCCGTAGTGAGCCCAAGCTCCACGAGCACCTCACCGATCAGCTTCGTCGTGCCCCGCTGGATCTCGAGGGCCTTCGCCAGCTGCTCCTGGGAAATGAGCCTGCCCTTGACGAGGATTTCTCCAAGTTTCTCCGTTGTTTTCAGCATGGCCATGACGGCCTCCTCACCCGCGCTCGAGCGCCCACTCGACGGCCGGAGCCCCCGCCCCGCTACGGCGTGGGTCGTTCCAAGGTGTTCAGCGTCTCTTCAATGACATCCTGTCTGGCGCCCGCCGGTTCCTGCTCGCGCAATCCCGCCGGCGTCTGACCGGCCGCCGCTAACCGAGACTCCGACGGCTCCTCCAGGATCCGGGGGGTGATGAACACAATCAACTCACTAGAGGAGTTGTCGATCTCTTTGTTCTTGAACGCCTCACCCAGCAGCGGGATCCCGGAGAGGATCGGGACACGCTGCAGGGTTTCCTGCTCGCTCCGGTCGATCAGCCCGCCCACCACCAGGGTGTCACCGCTGCGAATCCGCACCAGGGTCCGTGACGTCCGGGTCTTCGGGTCCCTGGGCGTCGCCTGCCCGCTGGGCGGACTGATCTTCGACGCGACCGTCTTTGCCACCGAGGGCTCAACCATCATGGTAATGTAGCCATGCTCGTTCACCTGGGGCGTCACGACGAGGACAACGCCCGTGATAGTCCGCTCCACGCTCGAGGTATTGGTGCCGGTCTGCGTTTGGCTCGCGGTCTGGAACCCGATGGCTTCATTCGTGGTCAGCCGGATGACCGCGCTCTCGTTATCCAGCGTGAGCACCTTGGGCCGGGCGAGAATCTTCGTATCGGTATCCCGCTCCAGCGCCTGGAGCACCGCCACCGCCTTGGAGTAGTCGAGGCTTCCGAGCGTAATCGTCGGGTCTGCCGTGCTCTTCTTGAGCCCCAGGCCGCCGATCTGTCCCCCGAAAAGACCGGAGAACGGGAACTTCGTCCCGGCTTTTGCCGGTGTGAGCTGGAACAGGTCGCCCTCTGAGCCGCTCCCCCACTCCACGCCGAGATCTTTCAGCTTGCTGAGCGTCGTTTCAATGACCTCGGCGTCCACCATGATCTGCGGCGTGCGCACATCGAGGGCCGCCAGCGCCGCCTCCAACCGGGGAAAGTTCTCCGGGATGTCGGTCACGATCAGGCTGTTGGTCCGCCCATCCACGACCACCGCCCCCGCGGGCGTCAGCAGCGCCTTGAGAACGAGATCGATCCCCACGTCCTCCCTGGACCCTCCACCGCCGGCGCCGCTCGTCCCATCCGGCGACACGGTGGCTTCAAATGGCGTGCGCGATCCAAAGGACGCGGCCGCCTTCGCCAAGATGGACTTCGAGACGCGCGCATACTTCAACCGGTACACCCGGGTGATCGTTGTCGCCCCCGTCTCGGCCTTTTTGGATTTGACAATGTAGATGTCGCTCCCGATCGGACGCTCATAGGTCAGATTGCCGGCCCGCAAGATTTGATCCAGGGCATCCATCACCGTGACGCCCTCGAGGTACAAGGTGATCGGCTGATCGCTGACCTCCGAACTCGCGATGACGTTAATGCCGGTCTCCTGGGAGAATGTCCTGAGGACATCCTTCAGGTTGGCGTCTTTAAAGTCCATCGAAAGCCGCTGGGGTTGTGCCTGCGCGTCTTCCTGGGGGGACCCCGCCGTCTCGGCGGAGCCCGTGGGGCCGACCGCTCGGTGGCTCTCGCCTGTGTCGCTGGTGAGCCCGGCCTCGGTTTCGTTCGCGCGGCAGGTCGCGGCTCCTCCAGCGACGAGCGCCCCCCACGCCGCCAGCATCGCCAAACTGACCCATCGTCCTCGCAACATCCTCACCCCCCTGCTCAACCCCCGCTCCTCACGGAACCCTGCTCGGACCTTCAGACGGACGCAGGCGCCAGGTCGCTGCCTGAAATTCCACGCTGACCCCCTGGTGGTCAATGGCCGTAATCCTCGCCCCCTGGACGGTATCGCCAACCCCGTGCACCTCATTGTTGATAATAGCCTTCGGGACGCCGCCGCCCCACAGAAACCCTTGAAGGCTCAGCGATGGTGGGGGGACGTCTGGCGCCCCCTGGTTCGTCATGAGACCCAGCGGGAAGCCGATGGGTTCCGGCGGCGACGGGGGGGGTTCCGCCGGCAAGAGGCTCTGCAGCGGATCGCGAAGATTCCCCGCCCCATAGCGTGTGGAGGCTATCGCAGCGTCGCTGGTGGGCGCGGCTTGTGACACCATGAGTTGCTCCTCAATCTTCGACTCGCGCTCCCCCATGAGCGCCGGCAATGACGTTGAGAGCTGGCCCGCCTTCCCTAAGGGGCCCGCGACGCTCGCAGGATGCCCGCGTGCCATCATCGCAACCCCTCTCCAGGCTGCCATCGCGCCGGCGGCGAGGAGCACCACGGCCACGAGACCGACCATGGTGCGCCGGCCCACTTGGAGCTGTCGTTGAGGATGAATCGCTGCTTTGTCCATGGCGTTGCACCCGCGCGTCACCGTACGTTCACGGACCCTGACAACCCAGATCCTGCCACAGTGGAGAGAGCCACGGGCGGGACATAGAACGTACTCAGGACAACATGGCTCGTCGCCTTCTGGTCTGGGCCGGTTCTGCCCGTCGGTATGAGCTCCACGCGGTCAACCCGGATGAACGGCGGTGCGTGTTCGAGGCGATCAAGGAAGGCGCCAAGTTCGTGGTAGGACGCGAGAAACTGCAGGTCGAGGCCGAGGCGGGAGACACCGCCGAGATCTCTTGTGGGTTCAGGGACGATCCTTGTCAGCTGCACCCCCACGGCGTCAGCCAGCGCCAGCACTTCCTTCACCAGCCATGACGTGTCGGCGGTCGGGGAGAGCCGCTGCCGATATCGCTCGATCTCTTCAAGCACGGCCGCCACATCCGCCTGGTTGCGCTGGTTCGTCCGCTCTTCGTGAAGCGCCGCTTGCAGGCGCGCTCGCTCCGCCTCTTGGCCACGATACACCGTATAATACCCAAGCCATACCGCGAATGCAACGATAATAGTTCCAAGGAGTAACGTGCCTTTCATTGGAGGCTCCGACTCGAGGCGTAGTTCAGTTGGAAGGTTCGATAGGGATTCCGCTGATTGGGGGCGAGCTGATCACTAATCTCTTTGAGCTGTGCGGAAACAAAGCCTTGAAAGAACGCCGCGTTATGCCGCGCCACGTCATCGAAGGCTTGAATCGCCGCGAGCTCGCGACCACGCTCCCCAAGGAAGCAGGCTCCGCTCACCACACCCA
>Ga0209824_10001291_pt1 | contig 14362 bp, 13 predicted proteins | sample VDWuncwatermetaG_FD_184124 | JGI IMG/M metagenome (GOLD analysis project Ga0209824, IMG submission 184124) | Wastewater microbial communities from Netherlands to study Microbial Dark Matter (Phase II) - VDW unchlorinated drinking water (SPAdes)... ... | reverse complement strand
CAAAAAGCCAAAAATTTTACCAGAGTCCACAGAAAGATCGATTCCATCTACTGCCATAATTGATCCGTATGATTTAGAGAGTGAATTTGCCACAATACAGGACATTAAAGAATATTTTATTCCCCCACTAATTTAGCTAATGAAATTTTTATTAATACACACTTTCTAACACACAGTAACTTGTCAGAATTTGAGTCACTCTTAAACAAACTTCTAGAACAAAAACCTGATCTTTCTAGATCAGACATACAGGAAATGATTGAAAAAAAGAAAGAAAAGATCGGGGCAGGATATCTGACAGATCAAGGAGCTCTCTTTCTCATAGCATCAGATCTTGGAGTATCCTTAAACGAGCAATTGAAAGTTGAGATGGGTCTTAAGGATCTATACGTAGGAGCAAAAGAAATTACACTTCAAACAAGAGTGATGAATGTTTATCCAGCTAGACAGTTTTCTAGAAAAGACGGCTCTCAGTTTCTCCTTAGAACTATGACAGTTTACGATGCAGATTCAAGAGCGAAAGTCAAGTTATGGGATGAAAAAGCAAACCTTCCAGGAATAGAAAACCTCAAACCTGGGGATTTAGTAAAGATAATCAAAGCTTATGTAAAATCCGACATGACGGGCAATCCCATAATCAATGTTGGTTCCAATTCAAATATTGAGACATCTGATGTGCAAAATGATATTCCATCTATTGATTCAATTACTGATGATGTTAGTACAATAAAAGAAAACCAGCAAAATTTGGTAGTTTCTGGCATCTTAGATGGCAATGTCAGGGTTTCTGAATTTACAAACTTTAAGGGTCAACCAGGTAAAGCACTTCACTTACGAATCAAAGGAAAAGATGGAACATATGCGCGTGTTGTGCTATGGAATACTGATGAAAAAAATCTTCCAAAAATGATTACATCAGGTGCAAAGACTAGACTCATTGGAGTTAGAACCAAGATGGGTCAACAGGGATTAGAACTGCATGGTGATGAAGGCACGGCAATTGAAATCGAAGGTACAAAAGAAATTCAACCAATAATTGTCAGGATTTTATCTATGACAAAAAATGATTCTGGAAATATAATGATTTTAGGAACTGAACAAAATAAGAAAATTTTAAACATTGTAGATTCAGCCGGAGTTTCTAAAGATTTGAAAGTTGGCGACGTAATAGAATGCATGCCAACCAAAGTATATGGAAATTCAGTGACATTGGAAGGAGATTCATTTATCAGAAAAATAGATGATAACAAAATGCCAACCATTTCAGAAATAAGAACTAAAATCAGAGATCTTAAGCCAAGCGATAGTATCTATTGTATAGAATCCATTATTCTAAAGAATCCGGAAAGGCATGAAATTCAGACAAAGACTGGTGAATTGGTATCTCTCTCAGAGATGTTTATTGAAGATGATACTGGGCAAATCTGGTTGAAAGGTTGGAGAAACCAAGCTAGATTACTAGACCAGTTTTCCCAAGGCGAGATAATCATGGTAACAGGTGTGACTGCAAAAGCTGGTTTGGAAGGCAGAACTGAACTCTTTTTGACCCCATTTTCAGGCATTATAAAGAAAAATTAAGAATCCCAAAAACCTCTAGTTGTTACGTATTGCCTTTCCGCTTCATAGATTTGCTTGTACAATTGTTCTTCTCCTACCATGTTTCTTAGAATACGGGCACCTGTATCAGCACCAACACCGTATCCTGAAAGAACAACAAGTGCAGTTCTACCAAAATTTTCTATAAGAGAAGAAATTTTCCATGCACGTACAAACTTATGATTTTCATCTGCAGTAATTTTTTTACCAGAATATTTCTTTTGTATTATTTTAGATAGGTCGTAATCGGAAAAAAATGTAGCCGTTATCTGTCTAGATTTACAATAAGGACATGCAAGTAACTCTTTTACTTCTTTTGTTTCCATTACTCTTTCCCATTTTCCACATCGTGCACAAACAAGTCTATGTTTGGTTTTCAATAACCTAGTCTTAACAAGATCTAAAATTCCTTTGTCAATGTTTGCGGGAGCTGCATAGTATTTTGTTGTATGATCAAGTATAGGTTCTGCAAGTTTAGAGAAGATTTCTACTTCAATCCAGTGAAGTTGAATCTCTCCTGCTTTTATTTTCTTTAATAATTCCAATGTATTTTCTAAATCATATTTATCATGAAACAGCTCACGTAATGCTTCTTTTGCAAGTGGCGTCTTTGAGTATTTTTCATAAAGAAACCTAGCAGATTTTCTATCATAAATAGAACCACGACCTACAATACCAAATTTCTTAGCTACACACCAAGTGCGCCAATTCACATTATGTGTACCAGCAAGTGATGCCTCTACAATAAAAGATAAATCAAACTCATCTTCAAGTATATCCAACAAAGGTTTTTGTAATATTCTACCAGTAGATGACATCATAATTCTATATGCATCAGATCTAGAATCTACCAAATATCCTGTCTTAGATGATAGCATTGTAGAAAGAAGGGTGGAAAGAGTAGAGTTAATTTTTGTGCCAAAACATGAATGCATAACTATTGTGTTACGAGCTCTAAGTGATTCTACCACTATGGATTTTTCATCTGGAATAATTCCTAGTTTAAGATTTTCAATTATTTTATTAGATATTACAGATGAGGCCATCTGTGTTTTAGTCCTAAAGATACCAACTTTTTGTGCTGTGGTATAGTCGACCGGTATGCTTTCGCCTTCCCAATAAGGTACGTTAATTCCTGCTGCGCTTACGGGTTCAACATTAATTTTTAGTGAGCTTTCGTCAACATTTAGTATTCGCCATTGCATTCCTCTAAGAACAAAAACGTTACCAGGATCTCCATAATCTCCTACAAATCTTTGATCTAAACTTCCAATAATCTTCTTGCTTGCAGTGTCAAAGACCTTAAATTTTAAAATGTCAGGTATGGTAGAAAGATTTTCAAAAAAATATCGAAATGCCCTTCCCTTTTTGTTAAAAACCATTTCTTCTTTATCAAAATATAAAATCGAATTAGAATGTAAAATATCAAGTACTGAGAAGAGTTCTTCTATTGTTATGTTCCTAAAAGAATAGGCTTGCGTAATAATCTTCATTGCTAAATCCACTGGAACGCTTCCAAATTGTATCGTCATGCCAACTAGATGATGAGCTAGTACATCCAGCGCTCCTTCATGGATAACTTGATCTTCTATTGATTTTTCCTTCACTCTATCAAGTATTGCACGTGTCTCAAATTCATCATCTGGGTTGTTGGTTACGATTAATCCCTTTGCAGAGGAATCCCTGTTGTGTTTGCTTCTTCCTATTCTTTGTATTAATTTGGAGACTTGTCTTGGAGATCCATAATGAATTACTAATTCAACAGAACCAATATCAAGTCCAAGTTCAAGTGATGAAGTACAGACTACGATTCCAGGTTTTCCTTGTCGGAGTGTTTCCTCTGTTTCTTCCCTAACTTCTTGAGAAAGTGATCCGTGATGTAATTCTATTCTTAAAGTAGATCTCTCCTTTAGAACAGAAGCTAGATATTCTGATTCTCCACGTGTATTTGTAAAAAGCAAAACTGGTGAGTTGGGATGATTTTTTACCACATATTCAACAATAAAATCTACTACATCAGTTATGGTTCCATCAATATATTTTACTTCAACATCATATTTTCTTATCGAGTTGTCTTGAATTATTTTGCATTTTCTCTTTGTCCCAACAACAAACTTGGCACATTCATTGGTATTTCCAATTGTTGCAGAGAGACCCACCCTAGTTATTGGAAATTTGGAATTAAGCTGGAGTCTTTCCAGACTAAGAGAAAGTTGAGATCCTCGTTCATTTCCTAAAAGCTCATGTACCTCATCTATCACTATCCACTCAAGCTCCGAAAGAGCGTTCAATAATTTCTGTTGTGTCAAAAGTATCATTATAGTTTCAGGGGTCGTAATGAGAATGTCTGGAGGTGATTCGGTTATTTTTTTTCTAATTGCTTGAGTCGTATCACCATGTCGTATCTGTATAGTAAGATTTTCATTTTCTGCGTATTTTATTATTCTTCGAAAGACATCACGATTTAGTGCACGAAGCGGTGTAATGTATAATGCTTTTATTTTTCCAATTTCTTTTGAATTTGCAAGATGGGTAAAAATTGGAATTACCGAAGACTCTGTCTTGCCCGAACCAGTAGGAGCAACTATCAACGAATCTATTTTTTGATATACCGCTGGAACTGCTTTTTTTTGAATATCAGTTAAATTTTCAAAACCTAGAGAACGGAACTTGTCTGTAAGGGAAAGATCAGCTAGTTGGTTTTGGTTCTTGACTCTGTCTTGTTCTAGCTCGTTCATATACCATAACGCCCACTAATCCAATTCCAAATAGAATTACTGTTATAATGGGTATAGAATCAAAAATGCCTGCCATGAGCGCCTTAGTAATTTACAGTGATAAATATCTTAAGGTGAATCTTCTAGTCCTGTCTGTGTTATTATATAATTAGTCATTTTCTTGCCATCAAAGGATGGAAAAACTTGTGCTGCATATTTTTGCCCAATCTTTTCTAGTTTGATTTTTTGATGCGTAAACATACTTATCGATCTATCCAAACTTTCTCTTTCTTCATCGTCTGATTTTCTAGTTATGTTGGTCACAACTACAGGAATCTGCCTTTTTACAATAACATGTGCCAACTTGTGCATATATTCCATAAATGCAATATGTTTTGCCAATGAGTTTGATTCTTTTGAATATTCAAAAGAAAATAGATCAGTAACATTATCTATTACAACAAGAGTTAAATTCTCAATTTCTAATATTTTGTCTACATAACTTAGTTGTTCTGCAGTATTTGTTATCCTTCCAACAATCATATTATCGAGAAGTTTTTGATCCATTCCTTTTGCTTTAAGAAATTCAATCAATCTTTCTGGTCTAAAACTACCAGTAGCATCTTGATACAAAATCATTCCACCATGTACTAGTGAGTTTACACAAATCTGTAGTAATAGCTGTGTTTTACCTGATCCACTTGGACCATAGATGTCAGTAATCATCCCACCTCTTATGCCACCCCCAAGGAGTTCGTCTAGCTTCTCAATTCCAGTTGTAATCATCAAATCTCTAATCTACAGAACACCACAAATTAAAGAATGTCAAACACTATTCAAGATCGGGAAGGCTTTTATTCCCGATCTCAGGCAGTGGTCACAAGTGATTTATGTTTGTCGCAACCGCAGCCAAAAAGACCGTTGACAACTTTACAGAAAGGTATTAACAAGAAAGTTACTGTCAGGCTGAAAAGTGAAGTAGAATACAAAGGAAAAATGAATAACGTTGATTCGTATATGAATTTGATTATGACTGATGCAGAAGAAATAAGCAATGGTAAAGTGATTGCAAATTACGGTAGAGTTATTGTAAGAGGAAATAATGTTCTTTTCATCAGATTAGAAAATGAACTTTAAATAAACAGGTTTTTGAAAATGGGGCGAAATTACCTCTTTACATCAGAATCAGTAACAGAGGGACATCCAGACAAAGTTTGTGATCAAATTTCTGATGCAATTTTAGACGAATTTCTAAAGCAGGATCCAGAATCAAGAGTTGCAGTTGAAACCTTGACTACAACTGGGATAGTAGTAATTGCCGGTGAGGTGACCTCTAGAGCAAAATTCGATGTGCAGGATGTGGTGAGAAAGACATTGCGTGAGATTGGCTATGATGATCCCCAGTTTGGTTTTGATGCAGAATCATGTAGTGTCCTAGTTTCATTACATTCACAAAGTCCAGACATATCTCAAGGTGTTTCATCAACTGAGAACAAAGAACAAGGTGCAGGAGATCAAGGATTGATGTTTGGATATGCAACAAATGAAACTGAGGAAATGATGCCAATGCCAATTATGCTAGCTCATAAACTTACTAAGAAACTTGCAGAGGTTAGAAAAAATAAATCTCTTCCTTGGGTAAGACCTGATGGAAAATCACAAGTAACAGTAGAATACGAAGACGGAAAACCAAAAAAACTTGAAACTATAGTAATAGCTACACAGCACTCTCCAGAAATAAGTAATGAACAAATAAAAAAAGAGATAATTGAAAAAGTAATCAAACCAGTTTGTGGAAAATACTGGCATGATAAAATCAAAGTTCATGTTAATCCAACTGGCAGATTTGTTATTGGCGGACCTCCTGGTGATGCAGGTCTTACTGGAAGAAAAATTATCGTAGATACCTATGGAGGAATGGGCAGACACGGTGGTGGCGCCTTTTCTGGAAAGGATCCATCAAAAGTAGACAGATCAGCATGTTACATGTGCAGATACATTGCAAAGAACATAGTAGCTGCCGGATTAGCTGAAAGATGTGAAGTTCAAGTTGCATATGCAATTGGTGTTGCAGAACCTGTATCTCTAATGGTAAGTACATTTGATACTGGTAAGATTCCAGAAGAACAAATTGAAAATCTAGTCAGAAAACACTTTGACATGAGACCTGCTGCGATAATATCTCAATTACAACTAAAACGTCCAATTTACAGGAAAACTGCAGCCTATGGTCACTTTGGAAGAAATGAGCCCGAGTTTAGTTGGGAAAAAACTGACAAGGCCGAAGTACTAAGAAAGGCCGCCGGTCTTTAAGACCGCTTTGTGTGTTTTAAATTCAATTCCAGACATACTTTTCAATTTTTTGTGATTTCCAACATAATCTCCTACTAAAATATTCAAATCATCTATACCAAAATCCGTTTTTGGATTATTTAATGCAGCATGATACGCATCCTCTAGATCAATATTCTTTATAGGAGTTTTTTTCCCTTGAAGAAAATCTCTAACATAATCATTGAATGTTATTGTCTTTGGGCCTACAAGATCAATAATTTTGTTTAAAAATTTTTTTTGTATAATTGATTGGAAAACAACTTCTGCTACATCACCTACAAAAATTGGTTGTAATCTATATCTGCCTGAACCAGGAATCATTATTGTTCCTTTTTTCATTTGTTTAAAAAGAAGATTAGACAACGAATCATCCTTGCCTATTATGTACGATGCGCGAAAAATTGTGTAATCTAAACCTGAATTAATGATTTCTTGCTCTGCTTGGAATTTAGAAATAAAATATCCAAATGTAGTATCTTTATGTACACCTAACCCACTAATGTAAATTATTTTTTTAATTTTAGCTTTTTTGCACAGCTTTATCGCATTTTTTGTAATACCTACATTTACTTTATGATAATCAGAATCAACTGTCTGTTTTCCTCTACCAATAAAATGTAAAAGTGCAGAACATCCATGTAGTTTTGAAGTAAGATAGTTTTCAGAAAGATCTTCTGATGTGATAACATCTCCAAAGTTTATAGAAGATTCTTTGCCTTTACGTACAATCCCAACTACAGAAATTCCCTTTTTTACTAATGCCTTTCCAACATTTTTGCCTACAAAACCATTAGCACCAGTCATTGTTACCTTTAGTGAATTTTTGTGCTCCATATCTTGTAAAATGTATCCGATAAATTAATTTTAAAGGTATGGTAAAGATGGTATTAATTGAACACTGCTGATTGTTACCAAATTTTAGGGGTTCAAAAAGGCACATCTCAAAAGGAGATAAAAAGCGCCTATAGAAGACTTTCACTAAAATATCATCCTGATAGAAATAAAAGCGAAAAAGATGGTGAAAAATTTAAGCAAATTATAGAAGCTTATCAAACCCTTAAACTAGAAGAAAAAAAGAAAAGCAAGAGATCAGAAGTGGATATAGCAAACACCTATACTGAATTTTGGAAACAATACGATAAAAAAGTAAACGAGGAGCAGTTTAACAGAGTAAATTTTGCAGGATTTCAGAATCCATTTGGTGTCAATGTACCAGAAAGTTATAGTCATAACCAAGAAAAAGCGCCTTCACAGATTTCTATACATGTCATTTTGTATGTGGGCCTAGGTCTAGTAGCAATATGGATAATTCTCTCTGAGATTTTAAAGTAGTTTGATAAAGATTAATACATAAAAAATTAATTTCCTTTATGGAAAGTGAGGCAAAACTAAAGGGTAAACTTAGGACCGGTTTTACAACTGGAACTTGTGCTACTGCTGGTGCAAAAGCAGGGATCTTAGCAATCCTAAGTCAAAAAAAAATTGATACTGTCGAGGTAACTTTACCCAAAAAATCTAAGATTCAAATTAAAATTTTAAGTTGTCAATTTGATAAACATAGTGCAAGATGTTCAGTCATAAAAGATGGTGGAGATGATCCTGATGTTACACATGGTGCAGAAATAATTACACAGGTTTCACTTACTGATAAACCAAATCAAATAGAAATTGATGGTGGAGAAGGTGTAGGCCGAGTAACAAAACCAGGTCTTGGTCTTGAAATAAATTCTGCAGCAATAAATCCAACTCCAAAAAAGATGATAACTGAAAACATTCAAGAGATAGGAAAAGAGATTCTTGAAAAAAATGGTGTAAAGGTAATTGTCTCAGTTCCAAAAGGAAAGGAGCTTGCAACAAAAACTGATAACCCAAGACTTGGGATTATTGGAGGTATCTCAATTTTAGGCACAAGTGGAATTGTAATACCATACTCTACTGCTTCTTTTGCAGCTTCAATCAGACAGAGCCTTGATGTTACAGTTGCAATGGGAAATGATACTGTCGTATTAACAACAGGTGGAAGAAGTGAAGATTTTTCAAGAGAGATCATAAAACTTCCTGATCATTGTTTTGTGCAGATGGGAGATTTTTCAGGATATACAGTTCAACAGTGTGCAAAGCGACCAATCAAAAAAGCACATGTTGCAGGTTTTATTGGAAAGCTAACAAAGATGGCAATGGGAGTAAAACAGACTCATGTCAAGGGCTCCAAAGTTGACATGCAGTTTCTGTCAGAACTTGCGCAAAAATGTAATGTAAAAAATGAAACCATTATAGAGATAAAAAAAGCAAATACTGCAAGACATGTCTATGAGATCGTCATAAAAGAAAACATTACAGGTTTTTTTGATACAGTTTGCTCAGAAGTTTACAATCAACTAAGAAAACATTCTGAAGCCAAGTTTGAACTTGATGTCATAATGTTTGATTTTGATGGCAAAATAATAGGAAGATATCCCAGATAGTAACAGATATCTTTAGTTCTAAAAAAATTTAACCTATGGAAAAAGTTGCCATACTTGCAATTACAAAAAATGGAATTTCAATTGCCTTATCGCTGAAGAAACAATTTCCTTCTTGGAAAATTTTTGCACCATCCAAGTTTTCAAATACTGACTCACAAATAAACTGGTTCGAAGACTCTACTACAGTAAAAGTAGGAGATCTCTTCAAAACTCATGAGGCTCTCATATGCATATTCTCACTTGGTGCAGTGATTAGACTAGTCTCACCTCACATGAAAGACAAAAAGACAGATCCCGCGGTAGTTGTCATTGACGACACTGGCAAGTTTGTAATAAGCACCCTCTCAGGACATTTGGGTGGTGCAAACCAGCTTACAGAAGATATTGCCAAGGTTTTGGGTGCAACACCTGTAATCACTACTGCTGCAGATGTCAATAAAACAATTGCAGTTGATTTGGTTGGAAAAGAATTTGGCTGGAAGATAGATGATGATTCTACTGTAACCAGAGTTAGTGCATTTATGGTAAATGAAGAAAAAATCGGAGTCTATCAAGATGCGGGGGAAAAAGATTGGTGGACTCCAAAAAAAGAATTTCCAAAAAATGTAACCATTTACAATAGCTTTGATGAATTAAAAAATTCTAATTCGAAAGGATGTTTGATAATTTCTGATAAAGAAATAGAAGACAAGGAATTGTTAAAAAATACCGTAGTATACAGACCAAAGACTTTGGTTGTTGGAGTAGGTCTACATTGGGACACTAGCAAAGACATAATCAAAGAAGGTGTGGAATTTTGTATGAAAAAATTCAATCTCGCCCAAAAATCAATTGCAAGGTTTTCGTCAATAAAAAAAGAATCAGATGTAATTGGATTACAAGAACTTGCAAAGGAGTGGAACATTCCAGTGGATTATTTTGAAAAAGAGCAGCTTGCCCAAATTTCAATACCAAACCCATCAGAAACTGTGCAAGCCCTTGAGGGAACTCCAAGTGTTTCAGAAGCCTCAGCACTACGAAGCTCTGGCGGTAAACTAGTGGTTGAAAAGCAGAAATTTCCACCAAACTTAACTGTAGCAATAGCGAGAATCACAGAATGAAAAGAGGACTATTACTAATAGACAGAGGTAGTAGAGAGGATGAGGTAAAGGACGAATTAAGATACATTTGCTCCAAAGCCAAAGAATCTGGAGGTTACCAATTCTCAGATTATTGCTTTTTGGAGGTGGTTCCACCCTTTATTGAGGAGGGCATGGAAAAATGCTTCAAACAAGACATAGATGCCTTGACAATTGTTCCATACTTTTTGTATCCAGGAAAAAAAGTTAAGCTAGCAGTAAACAAGGCAATTGAAATGATATCAAAAAGTAAAATGAAGATCAAGATTGCAAAACCGATCACCTTACACAAATCCTTGCCAGATATTGTACATGCTAAAGTTGATGATGTTATTGCAAAAAACAAGATCACATTTTCAAGAAAAGAGATAGATGTATTACTTATTGGTCATGGAAGCAAGGATCCTAATGCAAAAACCTCGTTGCAATATGTTGTTGACGGGTTACAAAACTCATACCGAAATGTATCTCTCTGTTGGCTAGAAATAGAAGAACCTAACATCAAACAAGGAATAGATACTTGTGCTAAAAATAACCCAAATGTATTGATCATTGTTCCATATTTTTTGCATAGAGGTGCACATGTCAAACGAGATATCTATGAAGATCTGAATCCAGCAATGGAAAAATCTGGAATTAAAAATATTTTCATAACAGATCATCTTGGTACCGATGTTAAATTGATAGATTTAGTTATAGAAAGAGCAAAGGAAGTTGAGAAATGATTACTCAGAAGGGCCAATCAATTGAGGACAAGAGCATGGAAATAATTGAAAATGAGATAGGTTCTCATCCATATTCAAAAGACGAATGGCCAATAGTTAGAAGAGTAATTCATTCAACTGCAGATTTTGATTTTGCAAGACAAAACATGATTGTTTTTCATAAAAATTCCATATCAAGCGGCATTAATGCCTTGAAAAATGGCTGCAATATTATAGTAGATGTAAATGGTGTCATTGGTGGACTAAACAAGGAAAACCTGAAGGAGTTTGGGAATAAGGCAATTTGTAACATATCTGAGCCAAAAATTGTAGAAGAAGCAAAAAAACTCAACAAGACACGTGCCCAGACCTCTATGCGAATGGCAGCCTCAGAAATGAATGGTGGGATAGTTGTAATAGGTAATGCTCCCACAGCACTAGTAGAAGTGATTCAAATAATAAGGGAAAATGTAACACGACCAGCTCTTGTGATTGGCATTCCAGTTGGTTTTGTGTGTGCAGTAGAATCAAAAGAGGAACTTCAGACAGTTAACATACCATACATTACAAACAAGGGTCGCAAGGGAGGAAGTCCTTGTGCGTCTGCAATAGTTAATGCGTTGTTCAATCTCTTAAAAGAAAAATCAAAAGGCTAACGAGTTTATCGACAAAGAGTAAAAAAGGAATCCCCCCCATCTGTGCGTAAAAAATTCGCCACAACTATCGTTATGACGTGAGGGTGATTTGTTGGAAATAGTTTAAGATCATAATCAGAGTAATGATTTTCATGACACTAAAAGGAAAAAGAAATCATTACAACGTCAAACTCCTTCGTAGATTATCTTTTATGATATTTTATACAGTTTTGAACAAAATTTCTTGCAATGCCAGGTCGTGCAAAGTGCGTGTGCATGTATGAAGCAAGAGTATTGTACTGCATCAAACCATCTTTTTGGTTTTTTATACCAACACCAATGGAGAGATCATAGGCAAACTTGGAATCCTTTGATACTGATTCTAGTTCAGAAAAGTGAAACTCATGTCCTTGTATGGTACTTGAAGCCTTTGCAATAGGACAATCCTTTGTTATTCTAGCTTTGGTATAGTTTAGTTTCAGTTTTTTTTGCATCTTTGTAGTTGCATCAAAAAGTCCTACCATTTTGAATTTCTTTGAACCATAATCAATGGATTTGGTAAGATACATCAAGCCACCACATTCTGCATAGATTGGTATTCCAGACTCGGCAAGAGTCTTGATGTTTTTTTGCATTCTAGAGTTTTTTTCTAGTGCACTGCCTATTACTTCTGGAAAGCCGCCACCAATGTAGATTCCATCACATTCAGGCACCTTTGAATCAGATACAGGACTGAAAAACTCTATTTTTGCTCCCTCTTTTTTTAGGGCATCCAAATTATCCTGATAATAAAAATTGAAAGATTCGTCTAGTGCAACTGCAATTGTGGTCTTCTGTTTTGAATTTTTTTCTTTAGGAATAATACCAAAAGATGGAACTTTATTTCCAATCTGAATAATTTTCTCAATATCAATAAAACCAGACATTGTTTTTGCTATCTTTGATATTTTTGATTGAAGTTGTCTTTGCTCAGAAACTGGAATTAATCCAAGGTGTCTTGACTCCATGACAAGTTCAGGATTGCGTGGGATCACACCAACAATAGGAATGTTCAATGAAGAAAGTGCCTGCCTGCATAGATCTTCATGCTTTTTGCTGCCTATCTTGTTTAGAATAAAACCAGAAATTCTAGAATTTTTATGAAATTTCGTAAACCCAAGTGCAGTTGCGGCAATTGATCGTGCAGTCCTGCTTGCATCCAAGACAAGAATTACTGGAGTTTTTAAAATAGATGCCACATGATGTGTGCTGGAATAATTCGAGTCGCCAGAAAATCCATCATAATAACCCATCACACCCTCAATTACAGAAAAATCTGAATCAAAATTTTTTACAAAGCTTTTAACAATTCCACTAGAACCCATAAGCCAAGGATCCAAGTTTCGTGCAGGTTTACCAGATACAGAACTAAGATAGCTGGGATCTATAAAGTCAGGTCCAACCTTGAATGATTGTACAGAATATCCCTTCTTTTTGATTCCATGAATTATTGCACAGCTAATTGAGGTCTTGCCAACACCGCTTGTAGTTCCAGCAAGCACAATCCTTGGTATTTTCAATTCTCAACAATATTACGGAATTTTATTTAAATGGATGTTTACTGTTCAGACCTTATACTTTTTACCATATCAAACAGCTGCCTGACAGCTAGTTTTGGATGGTGTGTTGCAAGCTTGACCAAATTACCCATACTAAAGTCAGCTTTTACAAAATCCAAAAATTCTTCTGCTGAGAGCTCTTGGATCATTGCAATTTCTTTGTCCCATTCTTCATCAGATAGACCAAGCCATCTGGTTTGCACTTTGACTGCGGCTTTTATCTTGGAACCTATTGCCTTTTTCCAGTTTTCTTCGTATGGTTTTAGAGATTCCTTTGATGTGTCATTTTTTAAAACTGCTTCTGCACCTACCTGACCTGCTACTCTTCCAAATTCTATTGCATAACGGATTCCTTCCAAGACAAGAGGGTTTGCCTGCCCAGCAGCATCACCAACCAGTATGAGGTTATCTGCAATAGTGGTATGTGTTAATCCTTCATTTGGAATCAATCCATAATGAAATTCTATTGGAACAATTCTACCAAGTTTTCCTATCGGACCTGGTTTTTTATCAATTAGTTCAAGCAATCGTTGTGTTGGATCAATTTGTGACTCTGGTTTTCCAACACCAACACCGATTCTTACTTTGTTTTTTCCCAATGGAAATATCCAAGCATAACCTGCTGGAGAATATTGTTGCCCAACCATGAGATGCCATGTTTCTGGATCAATGTTATCAACATATGCTTCAAACTCTGCACCGACACCAAATCTTTTCCATTGTGATACAGTGCCAGTATTTTTTCCAATTACTGAATAAAATCCACTTGCATCTATTACAAGTTTTGAGTGAAAAACAAGGTCATCTTTTATTGAGGTAGCCTTGACTCCTACCAACTTTCCATTCTCCTCAATAATACTAGTCACATTAGTTCTAACAAAAATATCTGCACCTGCATTTGCTGCTTGATATGCAAGAAACTGATAAGTTCTTCTTACATCCAAGACTGCAGCTTGAGGTTCAGATCCTGTTATTGTTACATGGTTATTTGGTGAATAAAACGAATAATTCCTAATCGGGTTATAACAATCAGAAGGAATCCCAAAAGATTTTGCCTCCTTAATCCAAGTAACGCCGCTTGTTCTAACTGAATGCCCTATTGCTTCTTCTCGCTCAAGTACAGCTACACGTACACCTTTTTTTGCAGCTGACCATGCTGCAGAAAGGCCAGCAGGCCCACCTCCTACTATAACAA
>Ga0209824_10001290_pt1 | contig 14364 bp, 16 predicted proteins | sample VDWuncwatermetaG_FD_184124 | JGI IMG/M metagenome (GOLD analysis project Ga0209824, IMG submission 184124) | Wastewater microbial communities from Netherlands to study Microbial Dark Matter (Phase II) - VDW unchlorinated drinking water (SPAdes)... ... | reverse complement strand
TTCTTGATCCGTCCCTCGGTGTAGACGATAAGCTGCCCTTTCTCCAGGAACAGGTCGGTCACCTGCACGGCCTGATTGAGGAGGCCGCCCGGGTTGTTGCGAAGGTCCAGCACCATAGCCGACATCCCGTTCTGTCCCAATTGCTCGATCGCCTTCAGGAGGTCTTTCCCGGTCCGCTCTTGAAATGAGCTGACCCGGACGTAGACGATTCCATCGCCGAGGTCCTTGGTCTTCACGCTCTTCACCTCGATGACCTCCCGAACCAGGCTCAGCTCGAATGGGCCAGGGGACTCCTCCCGGAGAATGGTCAGGGTGACGCTGGTACCTTTGGGACCCCGGAGCCTTTTCACCGCTTCCATCAGGGTCATGTCTTTGGTCGGGTTCCCGTCGATCTTCACGATCCGGTCGCCCGGAAGGATGCCGGCCCGATCGGCGGGGGTCCCTTCGATCGGTGCCACCACCGTAAGCTGGCGGTCCTTGACCGTGATCTCGATCCCCAGCCCGCCGAAAGACCCCTGCGTCTCGACCTGCATCTCCTTGAAGATATCGGGCGGCATGAAGGAGCTGTGGGGATCGAGCGTCTCCAACATCCCTTTGATTCCACCGTAGATGAGGTCGCGGGGCTTGGTTTCATCCACGTAATTGGCCTGAATAATCGATAGGACCTCGGTGAAGACCTTCAGGCGCTCGTAGTTGTCTTCGACAGCAGTCACCTCATGGTGGCCGCCACCACTAATGATCAGCAGAACCAGGGCGGAGGCTGCGACCAGACTCTTCCACCCGTTCCTGAAAAGACCTCTAGACATCATCGATCCCTCCTAAGAGAAGCGTATCGGGTATAGGGTCCAGGGTCCAGAGGACCCCCCCCACTGGCTTTCAACCCTAAACCCTCGACCCTGTCCTTTCCGGTCAATTGGGGACGAGCCAGGCTATAGGGTCCTGGGGCCTGCCCCGATGTCGCACTTCGAAATAGAGTTGTGAGCCGGCCACCGAGCCGGTGTTGCCCACCAACCCGATGGACCAACCTTTCGCCACGCGATCGCCTATCTTGACGAGGATCTCCGCGGCGTGCGCATAGATGGTGTAGTACCCCTCTCCGTGATCCAGGACGATCAAATGCCCGTACCCTTTGAACCAGTCGGCGTACAGTACGGTGCCGTCGGAGACCGCGACGATCTTTTGTCCCTCGGGGGCACTGATCTCGACGCCGCGATTGAAGGTCACCGTTCTGTAGCGCGGGTGTTCTTGCCGGCCGAAGGTGGAAGCCAGGATGCCGGGGGTCGGCCAGGGTAAGTGGCCCTTCAGCGATGCAAACGCCGATACTCCCCCTTCCGGAAGTGCAGGTGCTCGCAAAGGCTCTGGGGCAGGTCCTCTCCCGATCTGGGACCGCTTCTCGCGCTGCAGGCGACCGATGAGGACCTGTAGCTCCTGGGCAGCCAGCTCCAATTGGCGGATGGCGGACAGGTGACCCTTCTTTTGCTGCTGAACCTTGGCCAGCAACACTCGTCTGGTGCGCTGTTCCTCCAGGATCTCTTCGCGCTTTGCCGTGACGGCCTTCTGGCTAAGGGTAAGCTCCCTCTTCGAATGTTCCAGCTCGGCCTGTTGTGTTCGAAGGGTCTCGAGCGTGGCTGTATAGGCAGCGACCATCCGCTGGTCCTGGTTGGCGATCGCGGCAAGGTATCGTATGCGGCGACCGGCGCCCGACAGATCCTCCGAGGAGAGAAGGGCCTGCACATAACCGTGCCGCCCCTGCTTGTAGATGGCGCGGATGCGCCTCTGGAACAGGCCCTTTATCTGGTCGAGGTGCGTTTGAGTCAGCCCGATCTCTCTCTGGATGGTCTGAAGCCGTTCCGTGCTGGTTCGGAGCTTGGCTTGCAGCGCCTTCAGTTCCGTCCCCTTCTGTTGCAACTGTCGGTCAATCCGATCCAACTCCTCGAAAAGCGATTGCTCTTTTCGCGCTACCTGCCTTGCCTGCCCACGCTCTCGGTCCAACTCCCGCTTGAGCTGTTTGAGCTCCTGGCGCTTGTCGCGGAGGCCCGACGAGGCCTCGGGTCCTTTTTCGGCTGCCAGGCCCGACGGCGGGCCAAGGAGCAGGGCCGCCACGAGGGGCAGCACCGCCCGGAGGGTGAGACGCAAACGAGCCATTGCCTCCTCGAGTGACTCCTGACTACGTTTTGAGGAAACGGCTAACGGCGATCGAGCTTCCCAGCGCGCCGATCACCGCTCCCCCGCCTACCAGACCCGCCATCATCGACGACTCCAAGAATCCTCGCTCCGCCCCTGTCGGCAAGAGCGGAGAGGCTAAGTTGAAGGTCGGCGCGACGAAGCGGTAGGCGCCGAACAGCAAACCTAGGGCCAGCAGGGCGCCAAGGCTGCCCTGCAGCATTCCCTCCACCAGGAAGGGGGCGCGGATGTAAGCCTTGGTGGCGCCCACGAGCCGCATGATCTCGATCTCCTCTGCGTGGGCATAGACGGCGAGTCGGATGGTATTCGAGACGATCATGGCTGACCCTAGCGTCAGCACCGAACCGATCATAATGCCAAGCACCTTCATGATCCGCGTGGCGTTGGAGATGCGCTCGATCCATTCTTGCCCATACTGGATATCTTCCACTCCCTCGAGGCGCCTGAGAAAAGTGCTGAGCCTCTTGAGGGCGTCTGGGCTCTGATACCCCTCGCGGATCTTGAGCTGGAACGAAGCGGGGAGCGGGTTATCGCCTAGCCCCTCGAGGAGGCTTTCCTGGCCTTTGAGTTCCCGCCGGAAGTTGGCCAGGGCCTCCTCCTTGGTAGTGAACGTGATGGTCTTGACTGCCGCCTCGTTCTGGATCCGTCTCCCGAGGATCTCCAACTGCGTCGGCGTAATCTTGTCATCCAGAAAGATAGATACCTGGAACTGTTCCTTCCATTCAGCGACAAGGGCGTTAAAATGCAGGACCAAAAGGAGAAAGATGCCGATGATGACAAACGATGCCCCGATGCTGGCGATCGAGGCAAGTCCGTCCCAGCCGGCGCGAACGAGGTTGATCAGGGCATGCGCAAAAATATGTTTCAGCTTCTGAACCATCGCATGCGTGCTCTGCTCACGGAAGACTCTTCACCGAAGCCATGTTACACGCTTCATACAAACCCAGTCAACGAAGTGTCATTGCGCGCCTTGGAGTCGCTCGCAATGACAATGCAGAAAGATCAGGCGCGCTCGCCTTAGGAAGACTTTCATGAATAATCCGGCCTACGGCCATTCCTCCACGATCCTTCCTTGCTTGAGGAACACAGTGCGGCGGCCTGCCTTCTCCGCCAGGTTGAGGTCGTGAGTGGCCACCAACACGGTGGTCCCTCGCGCGTTGATCTCCAGGAGGAGACGGGTGACGTCCGCTGCCAGTTCAGCATCCAGGTTCCCGGTCGGCTCGTCGGCTAGGAGGATAATCGGATCATTCATCAGCGCCCTGGCAATCGCCACCCGTTGTTGCTCGCCACCTGAAAGCTTGTAGGGCTCCGTCTTTGCCTTGTGTGGGAGCCCTACCAGCTTCAGCAGTTGACCAACCCTGCGTCGTCCCTCTACAGTCGGCATGCCGAGAACGCGGGCGACCAAGCCGAGATTCTCCTCAACGGTGCGGTCACGAAGGAGCTTGAAATCCTGAAAGACGATCCCCAACATCCGCCTCAGATGCGGCACCGCCCTCGGTTTCATGCGGACGATGTTGCGACCATTAACCAGGATCTGACCTGAGGTGGGAAGCTCGTCGCGGAAGATCTGGCGGAGTAACGTGCTTTTTCCGGCACCGCTGGAACCGGCCAGGAAAACAAATTCTCCTTTGTGAATATGAAGATTGACATCGACCAAGGCTTCCAGATCTTTCCCAAACGTCTTGTAGACATGGAACATCTGGATCATGGCGAAACAGCCCTGGTTGACCTCCTTCTTCTATCCCACCTGCCTGGGGCAGAACCACAGGCGCGACGCTGTCCCTCCCTGCGCATGCCGGCCAACGTTAACTCTTTTTCAGCGTGATTGCAACTAAAAATCTTGGAGGATCTCCGGCCAAAACCTACCCGAACTTCAGCCGTCGCGATCATGACAATCACTTGCATGAAGGATGGGAAGGCTTCGCCTCCGTGGTCGAGACCTTGCCCCCCGATTCGTTCGGTCCATGACGAAAGAGCGGTAAACTCATGCCGGAGAATTATCTTGCGCTGCCGGGCCCCCTTCCATATGATTGCCCCGCCCGAAGTAGCCGCCGGAGGGTCGCCGATGACATGGGAGCCGCTGCTTGACGAGGTGTCCGGGGACAGGACGTCGGGAGCCCAGGAGCTGACCCGCCTGGTTTCCTTGCTCCTCTCACGGTACCTTCGAGAGGAAAAGGCCGCGGAGGGGTCTGCCGAACGTCTGCTCTCGCTCACTCGGCGCATCCTCGATGCGCAGCCGGCCATGGCGTCGATCATTACCCTCCTGAATCAGCTCTGGCTGAAGCTGGAGCAGGTGGGTGAGCTCGACCCGATCCGCGGAGCCCTCGCGGCGGAGCTGGAGCAGATGAGCCTTGAGACCGAGCTACGTCTGGATCGGCTCGCCGAGACCTGTTCGGATCGGCTTCCCGAAGGGAGCGCGGTTCTCGTACACTCTTTCAGCTCGACGGTGCTTCGGTCTCTCCTGGCCGCGCACGAGGCAGGAAAGGCGATCCGCATTCTCTGCTCGGAAGGTAGGCCAGCCTTAGAGGGGGTCCGCCTAGCCGAGGCCCTCGCCGCCGCCAGCGCCCCGGTCGAGCTCTGCGTGGATGCAGCCCTCCCGGGCCTTGTGCGTGAGGCCGATCTCGTGTTGGTTGGAGCGGATGCAATGATCGAGGATGGGGCGATCAACAAGATCGGGACCTATCCGCTGGCCCTTGCGGCCAAGGCGATAGGGCGGCCTTTTTACATCGCTGCCTCCCTGGACAAACTCCTTCCGCCATCCCTGGTACCACTCCTTCGCATCCCCGACCGCCCGCCGGGCGAGGTGTGGGAGGCAAAACACAAAACACTTCAGGTGCGCAATCGATATTTTGAGATCACCCCGCTCGGCATGGTCACCGGGATCATCACCGAAGCTGGGCTCTGGTCGCGGCGGAAACTCCGATCAGCGCTCCAGAAAGCGCCCGCCTCGGCGACGCTGGCTCGATTGGCCCAAGAGGTGGCTAGTGTCGTTCCAACTTGTTCGGACAAATGACAAAGCTTTGCGACGGCCGATCCAGACGCCTGCGGGTCATTGTGGTGTTAGGCGGATAAAGTTGGAACGGCACTAATACAAACGTCATTAATCTTGTTGCAACGGCGGGTCCTGTCCTTCGGCAGCCCCATCCGTCCTCACTCCACCCATCCCCCAGTGGGGCCCTTCCGTTGTGGGCGGATGGGGCGCCCCGCCTCGGCCACCCACCCGATGTAACTTTAAAATTGTCGTTTGTATTAGTTCAATCGGGCCAGGTCGCGATTTAGGAAGCGGTTAAGCTGACCGAGTTGCGCCTCGATGGTTCCGAGCTCTAGGAGGGATTGCCGCTCGTAGATCGTCAGGTCCGGGTAGTGAGCGGCCACCGCGTAAGCGAGGTCCCTCGGGCTTGCCAGAAGACTCAGGTGGGCCAGGAGTTCTGCGCCCAGGCCCGGCCGAAGCGTCAAAACCTTTTTCAGCCGCTTCACCATGGTGGCGGCCTGAGCCCTGAGTATCGGCGAATCGTCGCCCTCGTCCTCCAGAAGCTCTATGACGGCCCGCCTGTAGGGAATCTCCTGCTGATACGATACGGTCCGAGCCTTTCCCAAGCCACGGACCACGATCTCATAATTGCCGGTCGGCAGCTTGACTGCACGCGTGATCTGGCCGAACCCGCCCACATCGTACGGTAGCGGCTCCTCGGTCTGCTCCCAATCCTTCCGGAGCAGGAAGATCCCGATGTATCGGTTGGCTTGGAGGCAGTCGTGGATCATCCGCCTGTATCGCTCCTCGAAGATGTGGAGCGGCAGGGCCATGTTCGGAAAGAGGACCACGTTCGGGAGTGGGAAGATGGGAAGCTCGCCCGGCGGTTGCGATTGGTCGATGAACTCAAACTCCGGGTTCTCAGGCGGCATCGGGATCTTGCGCCAGGCGTCGCAGGGTCTTCAGATTTCGGCGATCAGCCGATACAGGGTCGCCGTCTTTCGGGGTTTCGAGAATCATTGGCAGTCCCCGCAGACGGGGGTCGGTCACCAGGCAGCGGAAGGCCTCGAGTCCGATCGCGCCCTTGCCGATATGCTCGTGGCGGTCCACGCGACACCCCAGGTCCTTCTTGCTGTCGTTGAGGTGAATGACCTTCAGGTGGGAGATCCCCACAACCTGATCGAATGCGCCAAGGACATCGGCGTACCCGTCGGGGGTCCTGATGTCGTAGCCTGCGGCAAAGATGTGACAGCTATCCAGGCAGACCCCGGTACGCTCCGGAAGGCCGATCTGATCCAGGAGGACGGCGATCTGCTCAAAGCGGTGCCCAAGGCTCGTCCCCTGGCCAGCGGTGGTCTCAAGAACCACCTGCACCCGGTAGCCTTTCGTGCGCGTTAGGAGCTCCCGGAGACTGTTCGCCACCTGTCGCAACCCTGCCTCCTCGCCGGCCCCCTTGTGGGCCCCGGGATGGGTGACGAGATAGGGAATGCCCAGGGCCTCGGCCCGCTCCAGTTCCTCCAGGAAGGCTGCCATCGACCTCTGATGTAAGGCAGGGTCGGTCGAGGCCAGGTTGATCAAGTACGAATCGTGGGCCACCGCCTGGGCGATTCCGGTGGCCTGAAGGTTTGCGCGGTAGCGCTCGATCTCCTCGGGCAACAGGGGCCTAGCCCGCCACTGGTTGCTGCTTTTGGTGAAGAGCTGGATGGCCCGACAGCCAACCTCCTGTCCCCTCAGGGGCGCCAGATCAATCCCTCCTGCGATCGACATCTGGGCGCCGAGGAGCAAGTCCGCTTCTGATAGCTGCTTTTGCTTACGTGTCTTCATCGGTGTGAGTGTCGAAGGGGGTGCTGTTCTCAGTGGAGGCGGAACCGCTCGGCAAGAAGCCTGCGGAAGCGGGGCTGATAGATCAGATCGAAGGCCAGCTCTTTTCCGGGAAAGAGCTGCAGCGCCAATTGCCTCGTGGCGGCCACCATCCGGGATGCCTCTTCCAATGAGAGGTTGGTCTGGCTGATCGTGCTCATCGTCAGGCCGACGACGAGCTGAAGCTGCCTCAGGCGTCGTTCCTCGTCCTTGAGTTCCTCTGCGGTTGGCACGGCATCTCCTCACTCGCGAATCCTTCAGTGGGATGGTACCAGAGACTCGAATCGTTTCCAAGTGTTGTGTTCGCGGCAAGCGCCTGGCGGGCGAAGGACACCCTAACCGGGTGGCCTTGGACTCGATCCCGGTCCGTCGGGCATGTTTCTCCCCGGACAAGGGTGGCATCATCGGCTTGGGAGGTGGTCGCAGGGGATCCGGCAGTAGGGCGCGTCACCTTGAGGGGAAGGAGTTGACTGCAATCGCAGGGGTGCGCTAGGATGACACTGTGTAGGGGCGGAGACCCTATGCATCGATTCGCCAGTTCGGCGCGGGATCGACGAAGAGCGGGGTCACACCGCTCGGCATCACCGTAGCTGTTTGGGAGACTGAAAGCCTTCACTCCAAGGCTAAGACGATGGCAGACGCTCACCACGATCAGCAGAGGGTCACAGGGGAGCCGGATTTGCCGCGCTGGGCGCGTGATCTGAAAGAGCGGATCAACGCCCGGATGACCCCCGTCTTTGTCCTCCACTTCAACGTCGCCGATGAGGTGTGCTTCGGCGATCAGTTTGTGTCCCTCCCGACCTTTCTTGGACGGTGGCTGGCGGGCAATGAACGGATGATCGTATACGATCGCTCACGCGGCCTGCGTTTTTCCGATCCCGAGGTGGAGGCGCTCTTCCGGAAGGTCACTGGGCTGACCCATGAGGCCGAGGCGGCGAAACGGCGCGCCCTAACGGCCCTGGGGGAAGCCGCTCCCCCGGAGCGCGAGCTGCCGACGCACCCCACCAAGGTGCTGGCGCTCCTCGAGACAGCGATCCGGTCCGGCTGCTTCGGTGCCAGGGAGGGACTTGCGCTCCTGGTGTTAATTGGCTACGCCGAGACGCTTGTTCCAGACGCCGACCTGTCATCGATGAGCGATGACGATCGGACCAACCTGGTGACCCTCCTCCGCTGGGCCGCGGATACCGAGATCCTGCGATCCGGAGTGGGCATCATCCTCACCGTGGGCAACCTGGCCGACCTGCACGCGCAGCTCCGGGGTCCCGCCTCGCGGGTCGAGGTGATCGAGGTGCCTCTGCCCACAGCGCCGGAACGGGCAGCGTACATCCAGCACCTTCAAGCGGAGCACGGGTTCACCATGACGATGCCACCCGATCAGCTCGCGCATGCCACCGCCGGCCTTTCGCGCCTGCACCTGAAGGCGCTGTGCGCCTATGTGAGCGGGCGCGAGGTCACGCTGACCTACAAGGAGGTCGCGGAGCGCAAGCGAGAGATCCTCAAGCGGGAGCTGCACGGAATGATCGAGGTGTTGGAACCCACCCTGGGCCTGGACGCCATCGGCGGAATGGAGGCGGTGAAGACGCACCTGCGCCGCGTCATCCAGGCAATCAAGGAGGGGGACCACAAGCTGGTGCCGCGGGGCATCACCCTCCTGGGCCCACCCGGCGTGGGGAAGACGGCCCTGGCAGAGGCCCTGGCCAAGGAGTGCGGCTTCAACTTCGTGAAGATCGTCAACCCCAGGGAGAAGTGGGTTGGACAATCGGAGCGAAACTACTGGCGGATCCTGCAGGCTTTGCGCTCGATGACGCCGGTGGTGGTGCTGGAGGACGAGGCAGACCAGAGTGAACAGATGCGCGACGAGTACAGCGGCGACTCGGGCGTGGGCAACCGGATCAGGCAGATGCGCTTCGCCTTTACCGGCGACCCCGCGATTCAGGGACAAGTCCTCTGGATCAGGATCAGCAACCGGCCGGACCGCCTGGACGCGGCTGAGAAACGCTCGGGCAGGAGCAGCGAGCGGATTCCACTCTTGATGCCTGATGCGACCGAGAAGTCTCGTATCTTCGAAGTGATGCCGAGAAAGCACGGCTTCCCCTGCGAGGTCAGCGACTTCTCCTCCATCGTCGAGGACTGCGAACGACGTCACCCCGGCCAGATCTCTGGGGCTGACATCGAAGAGATCACCTTCCGCGCCTATCGCCGGGCTCGATGGCGTGGAGCGGAGGCCATCGCGTCTGAGGATTACCGCTGGGCGGTGGACGACTTCATCCCGTTTCAGGATCGTCGCTCGATTGAGGCGCAGGAGCGGGCGGCGCTCGCCCTCTGCTCCTCCCGCCAATTCCTGCCAGAGGGCCGGCGGGGTCTCGTGGAAACGTGGGAATCCGGTGAGGGTGTTGGAGCGGCCTGACAGATGCCCGAGCCAGAGGAGACCATCGAGATCAAGGGCAGGTCCGTCCGCCTCTACCGCTCGTCACCGGATGGAGCTGCGACAATCGAGAGGCAGGTGGGGCTCCGCGATTTCCTGCTGGAGATCGCCGCCTCGACTCCCCAACGCTTCCTCCAGCAGATCCCTCTGTTACCGCCCGGCGCCCGATGGGCCATCGTTCGGGGCCCATCGCTGGTCATCGCTGTCGAGCATCCGCCCCAGGTGCGGTGGGTCGGCTGGAGCGAGAAAGCCCTGGACGAGCCTGGCAGCTATCGCTACAGCAACCTGGCCTTTCCCTACACGATCTACCTGCTCCTGTTTCACCGCGGCTCCTTTGAGGAGATGCGCCTCTACTATCGGAACGCGCCGCTGGTCTCTGAGGACGACGCGCTCTATATGCCCAACCTCTGGAACATCTCGGCCAGCGAGAGCCCCTTGGCCAAGTGCCGAGTCTGCCTTCGGGGCCGCCCGCCTTTCGATGACCTCACGGTGGCCGGCCAGGCCCAGACAGCGATCGAGTTCTTCTGGAGTGCCGGATTCAATCTGGACATCGAGAGCAACTGCTTCCGCCGCGCCGCCGCACTGGACGGCCGTATCGGGACACTTGATGGCTGGGAGACCGCCACGGCGGCCGACCCGCTCTTTCCCCTCGGCGTCCAGTGGGAGGAGACAGGGCTCAGTCTTCGCAAGGCCGGCGAGCACCTGCTGGATTGGCGAGGCGCTGCGCGCCCTCTGGAGGATGCGTCGGACCTGGCCGATCTCCTCTATCGCTTGAACGACGTGACCTGATGTTCCCCGTCTATTTGAAAGAGGATGGATTCAAGGAGCCGGACGACCCGATCTATTATCTGGTCACGCGGGACGGCCTGTTCCAGGTGAAGCGGAATCTCCTCTTCCATGCCAGGACAAAGATCCGGGGTCTGAGCTGGTTGATGCCCGAGCAGGAGGGGGCGCGGCTGCAGCTTCCGCCCGTCCCGGCCGCCATCCTGGCTGAGATCGTGGCCTTTTTCCAGGAGGTCTTCCTGGCCCATCGCGCAGAGGCGGTGGTCCTCCTCTACTTCAACCAGCGGGAAAGGCGGTACGAACTGAAGATCCCGAAGCAACAGGTGGCGGGCGGGCATTGCCGGTACGAGATCGGTCCGACCCCGACCGGATGGCTACGGGTGGGCACGATCCATAGCCACGCCGCGGCCGACGCCTTCCATTCTGAGCTGGACGACGAGGATGAGCGACACGACGACGGCCTCCACGTGACCATCGGCAATCTCGATGGTGAGGTCAGCGTGGTCTGCTCCCTTGTGGTTGATGGTCGTCGGTTCCCCCTCAAGCCATCCGATGTCTTCGAGGACGCGGTGCCAGACACCCCTGCCGTCGAGGCCCGCGAGCGGACGCTGCAGGCCGTGGACCTCGAGGCAGTGCCGCGTGATAGCGATGCTGAGGGGCGACCGTCGTCCGTCTGAGGTGATCGTCACGCCATGCCGGGAAAGATCGATATCAAGCTGATCGGCGTCGGCGGGATCGGCTGTGCGTTGGCGCCGTTTCTGGCCCGATACCTCCAGACGGAAAGGCAGGTCACTGGGGAGGAGGTTCGGATCACCCTGGTGGACGGGGACGACTTCGAGAGCAAGAATGCCACCCGCCAGAGCTTCGAGACCCTCGGAAACAAGGCCAAGGTGAAAGCGACCGAGCTGGCCCGAAGCTTTCCGGACCTCTCTTTTCGCGCGATCCCGGAGTTTGTCACGGCCGAGAACTTGCCCCGCGTGGTCAAGCCTGGCGATGTGGTCTTCCTCGCGGTGGACAATCACGCCACCCGGCGCGTGGTCAGCCGCCGCTGCGAAGAGCTGTCGGACGTGGTCCTGATCTCGGGCGGCAACGACTTCATTGATGGCAACGTCCAGGTCCACATCCGCCAGGGTGGCCGGGACATCACCTTGCCGCTGACCCGCTTCCACCCGGAGATCGCCGACCCGAAAGACAAGTCGCCCGCGGAGATGTCCTGCGAAGAGCTGGCCGCGGCCGCGGCTCCCCAGCTTCTTTTCATGAACCTGAGCGTTGCCTCGGCGATGCTGAACGCCTTCTACGCCTGGCGGTCGGAGCGGCTACGCTATGGCGAGGTGTACCTGGACATCGTGGAGGGGCGAGTGCAGCCGGTTCCCCGCGCTCCCAGCAACGGAGAGAACGACCGATGAGCAAAGGTCAGCTCAAGGGGATCACCAGGACCAAGGTGGCGGGCCAGTCTAAGACCCAAGACCAGGTGCGAGTGCTGCACGGTGTCCATGCCCTGGAGGCGAATCTTGCTGGTCGGACGGTGGCCGACGTCCGCCAGGCGCTGCGCCAGGCCCTGAATATCAGCCCACAGGCCGTGGCCGTCGTGGACGGCCGCGAGGTGGGAGAGGGCTTCATCCTGCTGGCCGGTCAGCAACTGGAGTTTGTCAGACTCGCCGGCGAGAAGGGATATGACAGATCCTCTCCTTCATTGATTGCTCAATCGCTGCACGACCCACAGCCGCATTCCTGATTGTCACCCGCTCCTGATAGAGGGAGTAGCTTCCCTAACTCCGTCCGCCATTATGTTGTGAGAGGGGTTACCTGAAAGGACCGTGAACACCTCAACCTCCAAAGCACTTCTCGCTGGCTTGGCCGGAGGTCTGGCACTGAACCTCGTCATGGTGCTGACTTTCCAGTTGATTGGGTTTGGCTGGAATGGCGGAGGGATACTTCTTGATCCCTCAATCCAAAGTCGCAAGCTTATCGCGGTCTGGACTCAAATTGAGCCGATACCACTGGTGGTGTCTCGTCCGGCTCCGATTGTTATTGGGCTTATGGTATTTGGCATCGGGCATGCCTTCATCTACCGATGGCTTGCGCCGGCGTGGCCTCCAGGAATCAAGGCAAGAGCATGGCGAATGGCCGCCCTCATATTCTTTCTCTCCTTCCTCTTTTGGGAGTTCTTCACCCCCTTTAACCAGTTGGGAGAACCTCTTCCGCTGATAGGTCTGGAGTTGATGTTCTGGGCAACGATTGCTCTTGCGGAGGCCTTAGCCATCGCTACTGTCTTCGAATGGAAGCCGGCAACGGAAGTTAGGTCATCACGGTGAAATATTACTCGGAGGAGACCACCAAGCTTTTGAGATTAGGTTTTGAGGACAAAGTGCTCCGCTGGCCCCAGGTCAGCACAAAGAAAATGTTTGGCTGTCCTTGCTATCGAGCCAATGGCAAGCTTTTCGCCTTTCTCGTGACCAAGGGTGTCGTGATCACGCAACTGAGCCAAGCTGACAGGGAGAGGATAGCGCGCCAGCGTCAATCCGCCATTTTCCAAGGTGGCAAGAGAATCGTTCAGAATTGGTTAAGGCTCCCTATTGAGAATACAAGAGACTTGGGGCGAATTATGCTATTCGTGAGAAGGAGCTACGAGTCTGCCCTTCGGAAAGCTTAGGGTTGCGGCCTAATTGGGCCAGCGTCGCGTAAGAGTTCGCGGTTGAAGAGGCGGAGGGTCAGGTGGACGGAGAGGTGCTGACATTCATTGAGGGTGTCCGCAAGGAGTTGCAACCGGTGAGCGCGCGGATACTGAGCCACCCCTATCTCCAGGCGCTTCAGGCCGGCAGGATCGCTCGTGAGCGGCTCCAGCTCTTCGCCACGCAGCAATCCCATATCATCGGGAGCGACCTTCGTAGCGTGGCCCTGATGGTGGCGCGGGCCAGCTCGGAGGGCAGCCGAGGGTTCTTCATGGAACTCCTAGAGGGAGAGCGGGCAGCCCTGCAGGCCCTGGGCTCGTTCGCTGTGGCTGTTGGTCCAGTGCCATCAACGCCTGCCGCGGACGAGCCTCTCCCCGGAGCGTTCGCCTACAGCGCGTATGTGGCCTGGCTCAGCCTGTATGGCTCGGAGGCAGAGTTTGCGGGCGCGTTCCTCATCAATCTGCCGGTCTGGGGAGCCAATTGTGGCCGGATGGCTGAGGCGCTACACAGTAAATACGGCCTCGCCGATGCGGATGTCGCTTTCTTTACCCTGTTTGCGACACCGCCGCCAGGCTTCGAGGAGCGCCCCGCTACCGTGGTTGCCGAGGGTCTGGCCCACGGGGTTATACCGGCCAGGATCCGCCGGGCGGCCGCGTTGCTCCAGGGGTATGAACTCCTCTTCTGGGATACCATGGCCCAGGCTTCCGTGCTCAGCACATAGTTGTCAGGCGCGCCGCTCTCGTGGTACCGTCGGGACTCCTGTCAAGACGGGAATCTCGGCGGGCGACCGAGTGATCGTGTGATGTCATAGAAGGGAAAGGAGGCCTCATGCTGGTTAAACGCTATATGCGGACCAAGCTTGTGACCGTCGGGCCAGAGGAGGGGGCCAATGCTGCACTGTACCTGATGAAGAAGAGTGCCATTCGCCACCTCCTTGTGACCGCCGGCAAGAAGCTGCTGGGGATCGTCAGCGATAGGGATTTCCGGCTTGTACGCCCTTCTCCCGCCACGAGTCTCTCCATTTATGAAATTCACTACCTTCTCGAGAAGCTGAAGGTAAAAGAGATCATGACCAAGAAGGTGGTCACCGTGGAGCCTGAGACCCCCATCGCCGAGGCGGCGCGCTTGCTCCTCAACCGGAGGATCGGGGCGCTGCCGGTCTTGAAGGGCGGGGAGTTGGTCGGCATCATCAGCGAAACGGATATGCTGCAGGCCCTGATCGACCTGGAGGAAGCTCAAGGGGCTTGAGCCGCGCGATAGGGGTGGAGCTCGGACGTCTTGTAAGGGGCTTCGACTGGGGATATACTTTGTTGAGGGGCTTGATATTTTTCGGCCCGCGGGACTGAAGCCATGCCGGAAGCCATGACGCTTGGCGACATCTTGACCCGCCTCACCAGGGAGGGGGAGCTGTACGAAAAGCTCCCTGGCCAGAGGCTCCGTTGCTATTCGTGTGGCCACCGCTGCCTGGT
>Ga0209824_10001289_pt1 | contig 14374 bp, 16 predicted proteins | sample VDWuncwatermetaG_FD_184124 | JGI IMG/M metagenome (GOLD analysis project Ga0209824, IMG submission 184124) | Wastewater microbial communities from Netherlands to study Microbial Dark Matter (Phase II) - VDW unchlorinated drinking water (SPAdes)... ... | reverse complement strand
ATCCCTGCTCGCCATAGAGCTTCTTCACCCTTTCCACGCCTTCCGCCACCTTGTCCCGGTCCAGAATGGTTCTCGGCCCAATCCCCATGGCGGTCTCTATCTTCTCCTTAGTAAGCTGGGCGTTCCCTTGGATTTTCACCTCCCGGACATAGGGCTTCTCCTTTACAGAGTACGTCAGGACTCCGTCGGGAGAGAGATCGGCATGCACATCATCGAAAAAACCCATCCGGTAAATGGATTTCACGTCCTGGTCTACTGCAGCCGGATCGAAAAAGTCTCCTGGACGAATCTTGAGATGGAGCCGAATGCCGTCCTCCTCGACCCTTAGATTTCCTTGGACCTTTACTTCTTTCAGCTGGACCTTTTCCTGTCCTTGAGCCACCGACGGCTCAGAAAGGAAAAGGAAAAAGCAGGACAGGGCAAAGAAAATTGCGCTTTTTAGAAGAACCTGGGCTTTTTCTTTCATAGGCTGGACGCCGCCCTCGCCAAACAGGCTGGCTAGGCTCCCTTTTTTCTAACAAATTCGCGAACTTTTGTAAAGTTAAAACATTGCCTCGGATTCATAAGGGGAAAAGGCGCCCCTCACGGAGCTCGAACTGATTTCCGACTCTCGCGGCAAAACGCCGATTGTGGGTGGCGACCACGAAGGCCACCCGCCGCTCCTCGTTAAGGCGAAACAGGAGATTCTGTATCTCTTCTCCCGTAGAAGGATCCAGGTCGCCGGTGGGCTCGTCCGCAAGGAGCAGCTTGGGCTCCAAGATGACCGAGCGGGCGACGGCCACACGTTGTTGTTCTCCCCCCGAGAGCTTTCCCGGTCGATGGGTCATGCGGTTTTGTAGTCCCACCATCTCCAGAAGCCTCCCGGCCTCCGTGCGCGCCCGCCCCCACTCCCAACCCCGGATCAGGGCGGGAAGCATCACATTTTCCAGCGCATTGAAATCGGGCAACAAATAATGAAATTGAAAGATAAAGCCGATCTCACGGTTGCGAATCCCGGATAGGGCATCCTCGCTGAGAGAAGAAAGGTCGCTGCCGCGATAAATCACCTGTCCGCTGGTCGGCCGATCCAGGGTCCCCAGGATATGCAGCAAGGTGCTCTTCCCGACCCCGGACTCTCCCACGATCGCGAGCCTTTCTCCCTCTGCCAGATCCAGATCCAGTCCTCGCAGAACATGGATCTCTTCTCCTACTTCGGTAAATGATTTGTCCAGCTCTCGAACCTGAAGCAGATTACTCATAGCGGATGATCTCTACCGGATCCAATTTGGCGGCGTGGCGCGCCGGATAAATGCTTGCGAGAAGGCATATCAAAAAGGACGCCGCAGCCACCACAACGAAATTGCCGAGATAGATACGCACAGGAACGGTGGAAATAAGAAACACATCCTTAGGCAACTCGATAAATTGATAGCGCTCGATTAACAGGCAAATGGCATAACCAAATAACACCCCCAACAACGTTCCCACAATTCCGATCACGCATCCCTTGATCATGAAAATGCTCCGGATGCTGCGCCGGGTCGCGCCCATCGATTGCAGGATAGCGATATCCCTTCTTTTCTCCATCACCACCATAATCAAGGTCGAAATGATGTTGAAGGCCCCGATCAGGATCATCAGCAGGAGCACGAGAAAGTAAACCGTCTTTTCCAATCGCAAAGCGGAAAAGAGATTAGGCCAGAGCCGCGACCAATCCTCCGTCCAGAAGGGAAATCCCAATTTCTGCTGAATTCTCCGGGCCACATCCTGGGCCTGATAAACATCCTGAACCCGGATCTCGATACTGCTCACCGCATCGCCCATTTCAAAGAACGACTGGGCATCGGACAGATTCATATAAACCAGTGTGGCATCGTATTCATGCATCCCGGAATCGAACAGCCCCGTTACAACAAAACGCTTAACCTTCGGCATTACCCCCAGCATCGTAGGGGTCCCCAGAGGGGAAATCACCTGAATCGGATCTCCGACACTGACTCTGAGCTGACTTGCCAGCCTCACTCCAAGAATCACCCCTGGCAACGCAACAGATCGGCCTTCGACCTGGATAAGGCGAGGCTTTTTCAAGGCCTGGAGGCCCCCTTCCTTTATATACTGCTGAATATCGACAACCCGATTCGCTCGGTCCGGGTCGATCCCGCGGACGACGACCCCAGAGACCCGTCCTCCAGAGGTCACCATGACCTGGCCGTAGACCGAGGGGGCCGCAGCTAAGACCCCTTTTTCCCGCAAGATCTGATCGATGAGTTTTTGATATTCTTTCAAGTGATCTCCCGACTTGACCACCGCCACATGGGCATTGATCCCCAGCAGACGATCCCGCAGCACCTCCTCAAATCCCGTCATGACCGCCATGACCACGTTCAGGGTCATCACCCCGATCATTACGCCCAGGATGGATATGATGGTAATCAGGGAGATGAAGGTTTCGCGGCGACGCGCGCGAAGATACCGCAGACCAATAAAAAGTTCATATCTCATAAAGCTCAATTCCGCGCTCGTGCTCGGTTATCGTGCTCGTTACGAACACGAGTCACGATCACGAACAACGTGTTTAACGCTCGGGTCGGAGCACTGGGAAAAGGATAACATCGCGAATCGAAGGAGAGCCGGTAAAAAGCATGACCATCCGATCAATGCCAATTCCCTCTCCCGCTGCCGGAGGCATGCCGTACTCCAGAGCGCGCAAGAAATCTTCGTCCGTGGGACTGGCCAGCTCATCGCCCGATCGACGAGCCTCCGCCTGTTGCTGGAAACGGGAGCGCTGATCCAGCGGGTCGTTTAACTCCGAAAAGGCATTGGCCAGCTCTTTTCCACCGATGTAGAGCTCAAACCGATCCACAAAAGCCGGGTTGGCGTCGTTCTTTCGCGCCAGGGGCGATACCTCAAGGGGGTAGCCTATCACAAAAGTGGGCTGGATGAGCTCGGGTTCCGCAACCCTTTCAAAAACCTCCACCAGGAGATTCCCGTAGGGAAGTCCGGGATCTATACGAAGATCCTTTGCCTGCGCCAAGGCGCGCAAGCCATCGAGGGTCGCTACTTCCTCATTACTCGCCCCGCCAAACTCCTGGACAGCCTGAACTAGCGACAGCCGCCTCCACGGAGGCTGGAGATCAATCACATGATCACCCGCCGAAACTTTCAGCGACCCCAAGATTTCTCTTGCGACGGCGACAAATAACTCCTCCGTTAAGGCCATTAGATCTTCGTAGGTGGCGTAGGCCTGATAAAATTCCAGCATGGTAAATTCAGGATTATGGCGCACGGAAATCCCTTCGTTGCGAAAGTTGCGGTTGAGCTCAAAGACGCGCTCGATGCCCCCAACCAGGAGGCGTTTGAGAAAGAGTTCCGGCGCCACCCTCAGGTAGAGATCCAGATCCAGCGTGTTGTGGTGGGTGACAAAAGGCCGGGCCGCCGCGCCTCCGGGGATGGATTGCATCATCGGCGTCTCCACCTCCAAAAAATCCCTCTCCTCAAAAAAGCGGCGAATGAGACGGACGATCCGAGAGCGCCTTTCAAACACCTCTCTGACCTCCTGATTGACCATGAGATCGACATACCGCTGTCGGTAGCGGGCCTCGACATCCGCCAAACCATGCCATTTCTCCGGCAACGGCCGCAGGCATTTGCAGAGCAGGCGGATTCCCTGGGCGTCGATGGTCAACTCCTTGGTCTTGGTGCGAAAGAGATGCCCCCTAACCGCTACAATGTCACCGACATCGAGGAGCTTGAAAAGCCGGTACCCTACTTCCCCCAGCCGATCCCGACGCAAGTAAACCTGCAGCCTGCCTTTGCGATCTTGAAGGTGAAAAAAAGAGGCCTTGCCGAAAGAACGGATCCCCATGATGCGCCCGGCCAGGGAGAAATCGGTTGTTAGCGCGCCCAACTGTTCTTCGGACAGAGCGCCAAAGTCGGCATTGATCTGGGAGGTCAAATGGCCGGGCTTGAAGTCGTTCGGGTAAAGAGAATTGCCCTCCTCCTTTAGGGTGAGCAGTTTCTGCCGGCGCACCTCCATTTGCTCAGTTAGATCGTCCATGAGAACCCTTCCACCGATGCTGGCATCGCTCTTTCTTCGCTTACCTTACTATCCCAGGATCTCGAATTCAACGAAATCCGAAAGAGGGCGAGCGCTAAAGATTCAGATTCGCAAAAATGGCTTTAACGGAGCGAGACTTGTTCAAGGAATAAAAGTGAATTCCCGGCACGCCCAAGGCAAGAAGCCCTTCACATTGCTTAGTGGCATAGTCAATACCCATCCGCACTGCTCCCTCTTCGTCTTCCTCCACCTTCGCCAACATTGCTTCCAAGCGCGGCGGTATCTTCGCGCCGCAAAGCGCCGTGAAGCGCCGAACTTGAGGCGCCGATAGGATGGGCAAGATGCCGGGAACGATCGGCACTCGGATGCCGATCTTTTTCGCATCTTCGACGTATCGGCAGAAGTCCTCGTTGTCGAAAAACATCTGCGTAATCACCACATCCGCGCCGGCATCCACTTTTTCCTTCAGATATCTGAGGTCTTCCTCTCTGCTCCCGGATCGCGGGTGGACTTCAGGAAAACCCGCTACGGCGATGGAGAAGCATCGGTAGGCCGCCGCCTCTCGCACCAGTTCTACCGAGTGATGAAACCCGTCGAGATTCGGCGTCCACTCCACTACCCCTTGCGGGGGATCGCCGCCTAGCGCGATGATGTTTTCAATATTCCTCTCCTTCAACTGCGCCAGCACCGAGCGGACCTCGTCCCTAGATTGGCCGACAACGGTCAGGTGGCACATGACTTCCATGCCATATTCACGGTGAATCCGATCGACGAGATCCAATGTTTTCTCCCGCGTGCTGCCTCCAGCTCCGTAAGTAACCGAGTAAAAAGAGAGGTTGAGTCTCTTTAAGACGGCAATTTCCTTAAAGAGACCTTTATCCCCTTTCTCGGTCTTGGGCGGGAAGAACTCGACCGAGAACGTAAAACCGGGCCGCGCATAGATGTCACGTAGCTTCACAGGCGATTCCTCACTGGGCATGTTCTTCCAATAAACCCTTTTCATAACACAGAGCCGATGCGGCCTCAATTGCGCCTGTTGCTGCGACGCGGCTGCCGTTCACAAATCTTTCCCGGCCCCCCGCACCCGTTCTCGTGCAAGGATGGGATCGCAATCCGATCCTGCGTCCCGCGTAATCAAAGGTCTAAGACTTTCGTTATGTTCGATCCATGCATCCCGGATATGCTTTGGCACCTCGAAGGATTCCAGCGTTTCCTTGAGAATTTGCAGCCTGCGCGCAAACTGCCCGCCCATGATCGGGTGCTTGGCGTGAACTTCACCCAGGGGCTTCCCTTGATATTCTATGTCGGCGCCGAGGAATCGGGCCGTGAGTTGAAACTCCATCTCCTTGATCCGCTGCTTGTCGGCATGGCGAAAAAAAAAGCCGATCATCCTGTCTTCAAAGACCCGGTCGATGAATGTGTCGATGATCTGCCTGAGCTTGCCTTCGCCGCCCAGCTCGTCGTAAAGACTCCGAGTCATTTTATTTCCTTGCTTACGGATATACTCCATGAGCACGCTACTCTTCGGTCCATCTTAGCTCGACCTCTCTTCGAGCCTCTCGAAATATCACCTCGTCAAACCCTTCAAAGACACCCTTTCTGCCGAGTAGATTGAATCCGATGTTAAGCCGGTCAGAAAAGGCCACCTCCGCGATTTTGCGCCTGCCACCTATCTCAATCGGGAGCTTGATAAGCTTGGCAGGGATAAAGCTGCCATCCGCCACCACAAACATCCGCTCTTTTGCGCGAGAGATGTCCAGGCCAAGTTCGGCTGCGACGCTTATTTTGAAGATGCTGTAAAAGGCTCCTGAATCGAGATAACCCTCGCTACGGACGGATACTCCACGCCAGTTCAGGACTACCGGGATGATCGGCAGCCACCGCCTGTAAAGAAGCTGGTAATGTAGAATTACAGAATGCACTCCAGCTCCTCCCGGCGCGGGATCGGAGCAATAAGGGGGATATCTTTAGGGTAACGCTTGCGAGCTAACGCGGTGAGCTTTTTCAGTTCCGCTTCATGGGCGACTCCAATCAAACGACCCCCCGCGATCACGACCCATTTTCCCCCGTGAGCCTTAACCAGCTTTTGCAGATGCTTCCTGAAGTAGGCGTCATTTGGCTCGTGGTAATACTTCATCCGAACAAGTCTCCTTTACAGCCATCACTATACTCTATGTTTTCCGGCTTTTCACGTAGGTCTTAAATCCTCTTTTAAATATCATACGCGGTTAGAGCCGATTTCGGCAAACGCTTTCTCTAGCTTTTCGGGATCAACCTCTTGGGAGATTGCAGGGTCTGACCCCGCGGACTGGTCAGCAAAAAGATGTCTACCAATAAACGACCTTGAAGGTTATCCACTTCCCAATCTCGGCGAAGTCTTTCCTATTGCAGGTGATCAGTGTCGCCCCCACGCCTCTAGCAGAGAGGGCAATCAGGACATCAAAGGCTAATTCCCTTAGTTTGTTCACTTCATAGCCCTTTTTCCCTCTGATGCGGGAAAGAATCTCCGCGGATTCCAGCCACTGGTGCTCCGTGGGGATAATAGTCCGTACTTTTGTCGCCAGCTCCGCGACAAACCGTAGTTCCATATTCGTCCTCGCTCCACGTCGAAGCTCATGAAGCACAACCGCAGAGCAGCGAATAATCCATGGAGAACGTAAGAGGGCCAATGTGAAACGTTCCGTCCGGAAGTTCTCGATATAAACCGACGTGTCTAGTAGGGCAAGATTAGCGCTCGGCAAAGGAATCTTTCCTGCCGACGCCGCTGTATTTGCGGACAACCCTGTCGTGAGTGGCCTTTTCCGTGGCGAGCGCCAGGGCCTGCTCGATGGCCTCCGTCACGGTCGCGGCACCCAGGAGCTTCCGCGCACGGGCCAACCGATCTTTATCCAACCGAACCGTCACTTGTGACTTGGGCATGGGACCTCCGTTGATGTCTTACACATTACTCCATATTGTACGACACTGCAAGTGAAGTTTTACTCTTCGGCCCCTCGGGTGGCCGACGAGCTGCGGCTGGAGATCGTAGTTTAGCCTCCAAATCCTTGTTCGGACTTCGTTGCTTTTTCGCTTTTGACCTGCCAAGATAACCCCATGAGACACGGCTACACAGTTATTCTTCATCGAGCAGAACATGGTTGGTGGGTGGCTAATGTTCCGATCCTGCATGCCACGGCTCAAGGACGAACCCGTTCCACTGCATTAAAGCGAGCCAAATCCCTCATTCAGTTCGCCCTTGAGACCATTCAGGGCGAAGGTGCAAAGCCCCCCGTGGAGGATCGCTCTAGCCTGGAAGTGGTTCGGGTGCGGGCCGCAGTTTGAACCTCCCTGCTGTCAGCAAGGCGCGCTTCGTTCGAGCGCTGCGTAAGCTTGGCTTCATTCTAGAACATCAAAAAGGCAGTCACCAGAAGTGGTGGCATCCCGACGGGATGCGCTGAGATACGAATAGAGAAAGTTCAATTTAATCCTACGGTAAAGAGATCCAGAGATCCTATCTCTCTTGTCGATCGATTCTAATTGCTCCGGCCCTTGCTTGACTCGCCGCTTCTATTATGGCATTTATTGCCATAATGGCGAGCAAGCCGCGCGCGATCCTGCTCCAACATGACGATATTTACGACGAAGAGGGATGGCGAATGGGTAGGAGGAAAAGGTCATGAAGATTAAAAAGGTCAAGTTTGGTATCCGCAGCACCGATGACGTGCTGAGGGAAGCAGCCGAAACTATGAAGAGTGTTGCGGAAGGCAAAAAGGTCAGGCCCAAAGGTCATCGCCTCTTTTTCACGAGCCCCGAGGCCCTGCGCCGGTTCCTGACTCCCAAGCGGTTGGAGCTTATCCGTCTTGTCCGTAAACGTCGGCCAGGCTCCATCAACGAGCTGGCAGCTTTTGCCCGTCGCGACTTTAAAAGGGTCTACGAGGACATCATGAGCCTGGCCGAAGCAGGCCTGGTAGAACTGGCCGAAAATAAAGGCCGGAAAAAAGCCCCTCGGGTGGCCGATGAGCTTCGGCTGGAGATCGTGGTATAAGGGTCTGTGGAAGCTTTCTCCAACAACATTGTAGTGTCCAACCCCAGATCCCCATATACCGCGGGCTGATATCCTCATACACTGCCGGATTGGCGGCGTTTGCAGGGATGAATACCCTTGACAAGTTCTTCGTAAATGCGGAATATTGCTTTCGGTTTTCCTTTTGTCGGATTGACAAGCTTTAGCCTAATACACTGCCGGAACTGCGGCAGTAGACTCTATAGTTGAGCCTGTAGAAAAAGGTAGATGGAAAAAAACTACAAAAAAACGACCTCCGTATTTGGCTTTTAAGCAACGATCTCGCGTCGGGAGACCATTTTGGTACCCCCACTTTTAGTTGGCGGGGACTTTTTCTACAGCCTCGCTAGGCTGGCCGACGCGATTATGGTAGTCTATAGCGACGAGGCACATGTATGGCGCAAATCTTTGATCGGATCACGGTGAACCCGCAGCAGTGCGGCGGGCGTCCATGTGTCAGGGGCATGCGAGTTCGAGTGAGCGACGTGCTGGAATTGTTAGCCGAGGGAATGACCCCGGAGCAGATCTTGGACGAGCACCCTGATCTTGAGCTTGAGGACATTCACGCCTGCCTTCGCTTCGCGAGCCAACGCGTGAGCAACCCGATTCTTGCCGCGTGATCGTCTGGTTAGATGCTCAGCTTTCCCCGCGACTGGCGCGGTGGATTGAGGAGACCTTCGAGGTCGAATGTCTCCATGTTCGCGATCTCGGGCTGCGTAACGCTGAAGATCCAGAGATTTTCCAGAAGGCACGAGATGCCCTGTCAGTTGTCATGACGAAGGATGAGGACTTCATACGCCTCGTTGAGCGAAATGGTCCTCCGCCGCAGGTGATTTGGATCACCTCCGGCAACATGCCGAACGCGCGCTTCAAATCACTTCTCCTGAAGACTTTACGGGATGCAATATCGCTGATCGCGGGCGGGGAGACCGTCGTCGAGATCCATCGAGGAATGTAAGGGAACGGGGAGCCTAACCATTGGGTTGAGAAGGACGCTGAGAGACGCGCCTCTCACCCATAGCGTTAACCTCCAAATTGGATTGATTCTCCAACAACTCAATAATAATTCCCTCGGCATCCTATTAGTTGTTTGATGGAACGGCGAGGGCTTTTCTATAAGAGTTTGCGGGGCGAGGATCGGCCAGGAGCGCTGATCCGCTATCCGCTCCGCTTTGCGGATTTACCCAGGGCTATCAGGAACATGACGCTTTTCCCCGCGGCGTGGGGCGAAAAAAACTCCGTCACGTCGTCATCGAAGAAAGTGAGCCCTGAGGCCCCGAGGCGCTGGGCATAGGCTGAAAGGTAGAGTTTTCCGCCGGTAATGCTGGCCTCAAGCTGGGCTGCCCGATAGCCCCGGTTGCCGAACCGCTCCAGAACGCGATTGAGATCCGTCAGTAAAAAGACGTCTACGCTGGCATCGGCTGGGATCTCCTGGCCCAGGCCGAGATATCCCGCCTCACGGCGAAAATTACCTTCCTTAAGCTGCTCAAGTGCCAGACTGGCCCGGTGAAAGACATAGGCGCCGGGAGGCAGATCGTCCACTGCATGGACAATGAGATAGAGGTCGTTGAGCGACACCTCTGCCTGATTGAGGAAATCTGTCGGTATCCCGCGCGTCGCCCGGTGAAGCATAGTGGAGAGCTGCGTAAAGCTGATCGATTCGTGGGAGAACTGGCGGGTAGATCCGCGCCGCCGGATGACCTCCTCAATCGTATCCTGGGGAATCTCATGGTCGTCGAGTGGCCGGAGGGGAAAGAGTCGCTCCTCTGAGGTGAGCCTCGGGGTCAAAGCTTCAGTGTCAGCACATGAGACCACCGGAGGTTGCCTGCACCAAATCACCACCTCCTCTTCGCTTTCCAGGGAGGAAGCCTGATGCATGGCCTGGATAGCTGGATAATCGACCTCTCTTTTCGATAGCGGCACAGTCTCTAACGTCAACGGCTCAATCTCAGGCGGGGGTCCAGGCTCCATGGCCGGGACATCCCCCAGCGGTACGAGGGTAAGAGCACCCTCGCGCTCAGTATCGAGGCCAAGTAGCTGGTTCACTGCGGCGTCCACGAAGCCAACCACTACCCGGGCCGCCACTTTACGGGCCGCAGCAGCAGCTAACAGGTTAGCGAGAATGGTGCCGTTGTCCCAGTAACAGTGCCGATAGGCCCGGGACTGGTATTTCCAGGCGTTGCGCCAGTAAGTCGAGGCGCAGATGACCACGGCCGGTGCGTTCACTATCGACGGTTCTTCCCCGCCGGCACGACCGAGGCCTGCACGGTAATCTCCCTTTCGCAGTCTCCGCAGGGCAAAGCCATGCGGGTCGAAGTGATAAACTCCTGCTTCTAAACCCGGAAGGTCGCCGCAGACGAGATACAAATCGATGTGATAGAGAGCGCCCGTGCAGGCCGCGGCTCGAACGAGGATCTCCCCTCCCGGATAACTTTTACGTCTGGTGATGCCCGCGGATAGATAGAGGATTTCCGCCAGGATTTGACTCGCGGGGCCGACTTGACTTTCTGCCGGGGCTTCGACAGCCGAAATGGCCAAAAGCGCCGGCACCCCCGAAGACGAGAGGTGTTGTGGCAGCGGGATGGGCTCCAGCTGGGAATAGATTTTAAAGGGAAGCGGCTGGTTCTCCCAGTCGAGATAGTGGGGGTTCGTGCGAATGCTCTGGTAGGAATGTTTGGTTCCGTTGTGATAGGTCCACGCGGCCTGAAGGTCGCGGTTTTTCATGGCGTTACTCCTAGCTATGGAGAAGTCCTGTGAGGCGTGCTTAAGATCTAACCCCTGGTCGATTGTGTCGAAGTCCTCTATGACCTTCGTAACTCTAGCTCGTGAAGCTTTTTAAAGAGCGCAAGATCAAAGAGCTCATCTAAAGTTATTTTTCGTCCTAATTTTACGTTTTCCACACACAGTGTGCCTGCCATCCTTCATCCTCCTAGGATCTTGACACATCGCTATCAGTGCAATGATCTCGCCTCTTTGGCTACGGGTTTTTGCGCCAGTGCCGATCCGGCGGTCAGCGCCTCCTGGCCAGTCTGGAGAGGTTCCACCTTCAGCTCAACGATGTCTGGCGGGAAGAGAAGGTCGAGGGTCCAATCAAAGGCTACACGCAAGCGCCGCTCCCACCGTGGGAGGGCAAACAGGTAATACGTCCGCCAGGCGAACCAGGCCAAAAATCCCGTGAGCCTCACGCCCAAGACCCGGCCCATCCCCCGGTGGCGCCCCAAAGTCGCCAGCATACCAATGCCATGGTAACGGAAGGGCTCCAGCTTTCGGCCCATGAGGGACGCCACGAGGTTGTGGGCCAAATGCTTGCCCTGACGAACCGCATGCTGCGCCGTGGGCGGCTGATAGCCTCCACCGGGATCCGGAACCAGGGCACAATCTCCGATGGCCCACAATGTCTTATAGCCCCGCATCTGAAGATACTCGTTCACGGGAAGCCGGTGGTCGCCGCCCTCAGGGCGCGGGACCTCAATCGCCCGGATCAAAGGCGAAGGCCGCACGCCAGCAGTCCAGATGAGAGTCTCGGCATTAACCTCGCGGCTATCGTGGATGCGCACGCGGCAGGAGTCGTACGCCGTGACGCGCGCCCTGAGCCAGATATCGATCCCCCGTGACTCCAGGTTCTGCTGCGCGTAAGCGCCTAACTCGGGCGGCACCTCCTGCGCGAGATGATCGAGCATTTCAATGAGCACCATTCGAATCTCTCGACGGTCGATCGACGGATAATCCTCCAGCGCCTTCAGGATGAAGTCGTGGAGTTCGCCCGCGACCTCGATCCCATTTAACCCCCCTCCCACCACGACAAAGGAAAGGAGTGCCCGGCGTTCCTCTTTGGAAAGAAGGGCGGCACGCTCTAGCAGGTCGATAACGTGATTCCGGATGCGGATGGCGTCCCCCAGGGTCTTGAGGGTCAGCGCGTTCTCCGCGAGCCCGTGAATACCGAAGAACTCCGCGACGCTCCCAGGAGCGAGCACGCAATGCTGGTAAGAGAGCAACCGAGAACGGCCGTTCTGATCAACGAAACCCACGGTCCGCCGCACCGGATCCAACGTCTGGACCGTCCCTTCGATGAAGCGGACCCGGTCGAGCATCCGGCGGATCGGGTTCACCACATGCCGGGACTCCACAAGGGCGGCGGCGACCTCCACTAGCAGCGGGGTGAAGAGAAAGAAATTGCTTCGGCTGATGAGAGTCACTTCGGCCTTGAGCCCTCGCTTGAGCCGGCTGTCCAAGGCCAAGGCGGCATTCATCCCGCCAAAGCCACCGCCGACGATGACGATGTCGGTGCGCTCGCAAGGTTCCATACCGTTTCCTATGCTATCAGCTACCGCAAGGAAGCATCCCATTATTTTTCTGGTTGTGCAAAAAGATCCATAAACTCTTCTCCGATTTCAACTTTTTTCGCCAGTTCTGTGTCCGTCTCCCCGCCCTTTTTAGGCTTAAAGGGGGGGACTGGGGCTCCATCCAACACAAAACGTCGAACCATTGCGGCGGGATCAAAACAGGCACCCTCAAATTCTCGAGAATGACGAATCGATCCAGTGGGGCAAACCTCAGCGCAGATACCGCAGTACATACACTTGGCAAGATCGATATCAAACTGAGTCATCCAGCGTTTTTTATCCGGCTCTTCGCTGTCTGTGATCGCAATGCAAGTAATGGGGCATTCCCGCTCGCATGCCTTGCAATTTGTACAAATCGCCATATCGACCTCAAGGTGTCCCCGATAACGGAGCGGCAAAGTCTCCTCAACCGGTCGATTGATCCGATCAGGATACTGAATAGTGGTAGGACGGCGCATAAGATGGGAAAAAGTAATCGAAAGCCCCTCGAAGATAGTCACAACTATCTCGAAAATATTTTTAAGATAACTAAGCATGATCGGTTCGGTCCTCTGCCGATGACGCCCTCTCAAAGCAATTTATGTCCCGCCTTCAGGACCGCACGGCTGACTGTTTTCCTTCATCGTTTCCACCTTTCTAAGCGGACAAGAATGTCATTGCCTTATAACTGGCAACCCCTCTGCCATCGCCGGCTTATCCTCCTAAGGCAATCATCTCGATCTTCTTATGATCTCTTGCCCTATAACCGCGGGCCGAATTCATCGCCTCGAGTCTTTCGTCGGAGTATCTATCTGTCCTTTTTCGCCAAATAGCACTAATAACCTCGATTATTTCTTCGTCGGTGGCGCCGTTTCTCAGCAGTGCCTTGAGGTCATGCCCGGTTGCAGAGAACAGACAGGTCACCAATTTTCCGTCAGCCGTGAGCCTCGCCCGAGTGCAAGTTGAGCAAAACGGCTCGGTGACGGATGCAATCACGCCTAGATCCCCGCCGCCGTCGATAAATTGGTAATCCACTGATGGCGCGCCCCCCTTGTCTCTGCCCACCTCTCTTAGGGGGTAGCGAGCGTGGATGATCTCGAGAATTTCTTTTTTGGAGACCAGCTTCTCCGAAGTCCAGTTGTTGGAGTTGCCCACATCCATGTACTCGATAAACCGGATCGTAAATCCGTTCTTCCTGGAGAACTCCACCAGATCGACGATGTCATCGTCGTTGACGCCCCGCTCGATCACCGCATTGACCTTGATAGGATCCAGGCCATAACTCTTGGCAGCAAAAAGGCCCTCCAGCACCTTTGCCAGATCGCCTCTTCTTCGTATCCGCGCAAACTTCTCAGGGTTGAGCGTATCGAGACTCACGTTGATCCGCCTCAGCCCCGCGGATTTAAGGACAGAAATCTTTTCCGCAAGCAGCGAGCCATTGGTCGTTAGGCACAAATCTTCTAAGCCGCTTAAGGATGAAAGTTTGCGTATTAATTTTTCCAGATCCCTCCGCAGGAGCGGCTCCCCACCGGTGAGCCTGATCTTATCCACCCCTAGTTGGACAAAGAGGTTTGCCAGTCTTGCAATCTCTTCAAAAGTAAGGATCTCCTTCTTGTCAAACCACTCGTACTCATCAAAAGGCATGCAGTAGGTGCAGCGGAAGTTACACCTGTCCGTAACCGATATCCTCAGATCCTTCAGCTGCCGATAATTGATATCTCGCAACATCTACACCTCTAAAACCGCATTATCCTCGCCCATTTTTCGGCCTGGAACGCTCGGCTAGCTTCATTTCCTTCCAGAGGAGCAACCCCTTACGAACATACTTAGGGTTGAAGCCTAAAACCTCCCAGATATTCTCAAAGGAAAAGAGCCGGTCACTGTTTTCCTCCAAGATCCAATCCTCCGCCTCCCGGAATATGCTTTTTCCCCTGCCATCGCGGGCAAAGATATATTTCTGGAAGCAGTCAATGG
>Ga0209824_10001287_pt1 | contig 14380 bp, 12 predicted proteins | sample VDWuncwatermetaG_FD_184124 | JGI IMG/M metagenome (GOLD analysis project Ga0209824, IMG submission 184124) | Wastewater microbial communities from Netherlands to study Microbial Dark Matter (Phase II) - VDW unchlorinated drinking water (SPAdes)... ... | reverse complement strand
GGGATGAGAGGAAGGTGGTGAGGGAAATACTGCGAGGGCGAAGGACGAATTAACCTAATTCCTAATTGTTCTAATTGACCTAATCAAATCCCAATACCCAATGGAATATCTTTGGACATTAGGCATCGGGGTTTAATTAGAAAGCCCGCCTGCGCGGCATACTCACTTTGTTCGTATTCAGGTCAATTACTGATACTTAACACTTAACTTAACTTTTCCAATTCGTGGGAAACCTTGGCTTTATGTTAGTCTTCCGCAGTCTCGGTTTTATTAAGCTATGCGTTAAGTATCAGTAGGAATTAGAATAATTCTCAACTACTTCTCTATCCAGTCAAAATCTGTAATCGGGTATGCCATTATTTCGTATGGAAGACCTTACCGAGAAACACTGCATTCCCTGTGAGGGCGGCACGATCCCGTTGACCATTCGCCAGGCCGAGGAATATCTCGCGCAAGCGCCCGGATGGGAGCTTCGCAAAGACGCTGAAGCAATAGCGCGGGAATGGAAATTCAAGAATTTCAAAGAGGCGATGGCATTTGTGAACAGTGTTGCCTCGCTGGCCGAAAGCGAAGGCCACCATCCCGATATCCATGTTTCCTACAATCGCGTCCAGCTGGAGCTTTCAACGCACGCGATCGGCGGACTTTCGGGAAATGATTTCATCTTGGCGGCGAAATTGGACGAAATCAGTTTTTAGTTTTAAGTTTTTAGAGGAAACAAAAAGATACTAAAAACTCAAAACCAGAAACTTAAAACTTTTTCATAAAAAACATATGAACGAAGTTCATCAATCTCCAAGTGTGCATACCACAGAGGGTACTCTGGAAGCGGTGGAAGATGTGCAAAAAGAGGAAGAAATAGAGCCGGTTTCCGAGTTTCCCATCAGTATTGAGGAGATAAATAACCTGATAGATTCCGCGGAAGACGGAAAGGAACTTCTGGAGGTTAATTTCCGGGAATTGGAGGAAGCCATTGCTGAATTTGATCGCATTGTGGCTAGAATTGAGGAGTCGAACCGGAAAAAACCGAGCATCAGTGACTCGGTTGCTTACGAGCGTTGGTTGCTTGAGAAAAACGATACTCTCGATTTGTATAAGGCGAGGTTAGGGGTGCTGAAGGCAAGTTTAAGCATACTTGCGCGCCATTGCAAAGAGAAAAAACTGCAAGATTGGGGATTGAAATTTGTGACGGTTCGGGAAATTTCCGACTGGGCGTTACGGGTTGCCTTCAATAAAAAAAGGAAAATCAACAAAGACATTATATCGGGAGCTGAATCAGTATAAACCAGCTTCCAGTTTCATTAGCTTTTAGGGAATACGAACAAAAGCTAAAAGCTAATGAAGCTAACGCAGCTAAAAGCTAATACATGGAAAATTTTGCAGTCATCAAAACCGGAGGAAAGCAATATCAGGTGAAAGAAGGCGATACACTTAAGGTTGAAAAACTGGAAGTTGAAGTCGGCCAGAATATACGCTTTGACCAGGTTCTTTTGCACTATGAAGCAAAAACAGGCGTGCGCCTAGGCGAGCCGTTTCTTGAAGGTGAAGCCGTGGAAGCGGAAGTACTTGAAGAGGTGAAAGGCGAAAAAATTGTGGTCTTTACCTATAAAGCAAAGAAGCACGAAAAGAAGAAAAAAGGCCATCGCCAGCGCTACACGCTCGTCAAAATTATCAAGGTTGGCAATGCGGCTGAAAAACCAAAAACAATGAGAGCGCCCTCCGCCGTAAAAAAAGAGCATTCAAAACCAAAAAGCACTCCAAGTATGCGCTCCGCGCATCGCGGACTAACGCCGACTTTACGCAGAATAACGCAAAATGAAGACAAGGATGCGAATTCCTAACTACGCCAGCAAAACAAACGAACCGTCTCATCGTAAAATCCTCAACACCCTGCAGCACTCGCCGCAGGGTGTTTTCGTCATAGGAGAGATACGAGATATGCTCTCCAGTTGGTGAGAAGTTGTGATCTTTCTTCTTGCGAGAGCGTTGCGACCACTCCTCGCTCTCCTCCAATGTCTATCGCGAGAGCGCCAATGCAGCGTTCAATGAGACAGGCGCGCAGAGGCCTGCGGGATTCATTAGTTTTGACTGAACCGGGTGAAGCCCAGTCAAACGCATCCTGCCATTTGCACATCTCATTAACGAATGCATCGTTGCCCAGCTTCCACAGATGCATCCCCACGCGCCACATGCAAAACGCGGCATCATACATCTCCGGTCTCCAGCGCGTGGCTCCAAAATCAATGATCCAGTAGGCACCCTTCTCATTTTTGCGAAGCTCCTCATTGCTAAAATGAGAATGGGTGAAGCGCATTGCAATCTTAGAGGCGCAGATTTGCTGAATTCGTCTCTGTGCTCCATGGATTTCATCGCGGCTGATTACACCTTGCTCAAATGTGCTGTAACCCTCGCCGATACGAAGCCATTCGGTTACTTTCCATGCAAACCACAGACTCGCGTCGTACTCTTGGGGTTCGCGTTTCTCCTCAGTAGGTTGAGGGAATGCGCTAGTCATCAGCCAAAATACTTTAGCCATTTCCGCTTTTTGCTCCGGGGTTGCTATTGGATACGCATTTCCAATGACCTGTCTTTCTCCCACATCCTGGATAATCATCCAGCATTGTCCCAAATGGCAGCCGTGATCCAAAACAGCGGGCACGCGGAATTGACCGGCAGTTAATTGAGAAGCGAGCCACTTGGCGCGTGTTATTTCTCCTTCGCCGGACTCTTCCAGAATGAGTTTGAGGTATGCCGGAGTATTTTGGTACTCTCCCCTCATGACGATGCCCCGAACAACGCCAGCTTCGCGTAGCCGAAAATCAGGATCTTGGGTCGTGTCAGGATCAAAACCCGTCATTTCCACCACGTCGGTAAGAATGCGGTTCGCAGTAAGCGGATCCATAAATTCCTCCTAAATTTGGGGTTTGTCTTCTCGGTTGGCTACCCTATAAAGTATAGTTTATATATTTTCCCGATGTTGTAAAGCGCCAAGCAAGGTTTGTGTGTCGGCGTAGCGGAGGTCGGCGCCGGTGGGAAGGCCGCGGCCGAGGCGGGAAATTTTGAGATCTTCCAGTCCGGCGCCCTTGAGCGCTTGTTTTATTTCAAAAAGCGTGAGCTCCATTTGAGGCGTTAAATCAAAGGCAAGCACGATTTCCTTGATCGGGGTTTTGGCCTTTTTGACCCTTGATACCAAACCTTGCAACGCTTTTTCGTTTACCTCTCCCAAGAGATAATACAGTCCCGGGTAGCGCTTCGTTTTTTCAAGGGATTCCATGTCAGGTTCGCTTTCAAGAACCATAAGCACGCTCCGCTTGCGCTTTTCATCGCGGCAAACGCCGCAAAATTTTCCCTCATCCGTAAGCGCATTGCAAAGCGCGCACGAAGTCAATGATCCAAACCCTTCCAGCGCTTTCACGAATGCGTCCACTTCTTCTTTTGATAGTTTTTTCAGCGCAAATGCATATTGCTCCGCGGTCTTTGGCCCTACCGAAGGCAGTATTTGGAATGTTTCAATGAGTTTTTGGATGAGGGAGGGATACATGGAAGTTCAAAATTAAAAATTAAAAGTGAAAAGTTGAAATCCGCAAGCAAAGTATACGGGAAAAATGTGATACGTGGAACGTTGACCCCGTGAGAAATTTATTGTGTAATCCTTTCCTCTTGTTTCTATCAGTCATGCGGTGTCCTTTCGTGGCGTGATTTCTAACGGGGTTGACAAAATCAGGAAAGATTTTCTTGTTGCATGATGGGCTTGTGCGGGAGCAAAGGATGTGATATATTCGCTCTTAATAATCGATAAACAAGGTATGGCAAAAAAAGTAGTATTTTCCAAACAAATTCCGGCGCTTACGTTTGATGCGAAGGTTGACGGGTGGAAAACGTCGGTTGGATTTACCAAGCGGCTTGTTCCCATGCCCGTGCTCGACGAGAAAAAGGATTCGCGGGACGCGCTTTGCGTTATTATTCGCGTGCAGTATGCGGGTATGTGCGGGACCGACCGGGGGATTTGGAAGCGGCAAGTGTTTGAGGAGCTTATCCATTCTTCGCTTTTGCGCGAGAAAAAAACCCGGCGCATTTTGGGGCATGAATTTGTGGGGAATGTTGTTGAGGCAGGGTCGCAAGTGGGGAATTTGTACGGCATTAAAAAGGGAGATGATGTTTCCGGCGATTCGCATATTACGTGCGGAAGATGTTTCCAGTGCCGCGTGGGCGAGCAGGAAGTGTGCCAGGATCAGACGATCCTTGGCATCGGCATAGACGGCATTTTTGCGCAGTACATTAAAATTCCGGCAAAAAATTTGTGGGCGGTTGACTTTAAACGCGTGCGTCCCGAAATCGCGGCAATGTATGATCCGCTGGGCAACGCGGTGCATGCGTGTTCCAAAGTTGATTTACGCGGCAGGCGCGTGGCGATTCTCGGGTGCGGCCCTATCGGCATGTTTGCGGTTTTGCTCGCGCGCGCATTTGGCGCCGCAAAGGTGATTGTTGCGGATATCAACAAGCAAAATCTCGCCATTGCCAAGCGCCTCGGCGCGCACGAAGCGATTTTTCTTGCGCCCGAAAAAATTTCCGGCTCTCCGCGAGCGCACCAAGGACTTGAAAAAGAAATCGCGCGCCTCACCTATGGCAAAGGCGTTGACGTGGCCTTTGAAATGGCGGGCCCCAACTCGTCGCTCATCAACGCGATAGCCATTACGCGAAGCGGAGGCGACGTGATACTCTTTGGCCTCAAAGACGGCGATGTTATTCTGCCTCGCTTTAACCAAGCCATCATCAAAGGACTCACCTTGCATGGTGTCATTGGCAGGCGCATCTTTTCCACCTGGCAAACCGCCCAGCGTATGCTTTCCGACAAAGCAAACGGCATCCAGGAAAAAATCTGGCGCATCATTTTGAAACAAGGAAAAGACACCATTATTCCATTCTCTTCTTACTCCAAAGAATTGCTTGAAGAAAAAATGGAAAAGCATGCGAAAATCCTTATTAGCTTTTAGCTTCATTAGCTTCATTAGCTTTTAGCTTTCGCGGATTCCTGTTTTTCTAAAAAGCTAATGAAGCTAACGAAGCTTTCCCCGTATGTATTCCTCCCTCAAACCCATACTCAAAAAAGAACTCGCGGCCATTAAGGAAGCCGGCCTCTTTAAGGAGGAGCGCATTATTACCTCCAAGCAGGGGAGAGTGGTGAGCGCGAACGGGAAAAAAGTTCTCAATTTTTGCGCCAACAATTACTTGGGGCTTGCCGGCTCGCAAGAGCTTATCCGCGCCGCGAAAAAAGGACTTGATCTCCACGGCTTCGGTCTTTCTTCGGTGCGCTTTATCTGCGGCACCCAAAAATTGCATAAGACGCTGGAACAAGAAACCGCCGCGTTTGTGGGAAAAGAAGACGCGATACTCTATTCGTCCTGCATGTCCGCGAACATGGGATTTTTTGCAAGTTTCCTTGGCGAAGAAGACGTTATTCTTTCTGACGCGCTCAACCACGCAAGCATCATTGACGGCATCCGCCTCTGCAAAGCCGAGCGCTACCTTTTCAAGCACATGGACATGGAGGACCTCAAAAAAGGCCTTGCCTCCATGAAGCAAAAGCGCATACGCTGTATTGTCACGGACGGTTCGTTCAGCATGGACGGCGACGTTGCGCCGCTCAAAGAAATTTGCGCGCTTGCCAAAAAATATAACGCGCTCGTGGCAGTGGACGATTCGCACTCCACCGGTTTTATGGGTAAGCGCGGACACGGCGCTCACGAGCACTGCGGCGTGGAAAAAGAAGTTGACGTGATAATTTCCACCTACGGCAAAGCCCTCGGCGGCGCAGGCGGCGGATTTGTCGCCGGCCCGCAGGAAATGATCAACCTCCTGCGCCAGCGCTCGCGCACTTATCTTTTCTCCAACTCCCTGCCGCCGGTCATTGCCTACACGTCGCTTGCCGCTCTGCGCATCATCAAGCGCCGCCCTTCACTCCAAAAACAACTTTGGGAAAACGTGCGTTACTTCCGCAAAGAAATGCAAAAAGCCGGCTTCACGGTTCCCGCTTCCATCCACCCCATCATCCCCATCATGATAGGTGACGCAACAAAAGCCCAGTCAATGGCAAAATCCATGCTCAACCAAGGCATCTACGTCGTCGCTTTCAGCTACCCGGTCGTTCCCCAAGGCCAAGCCCGCATCCGCGTTCAAATCTCAAGCGCGCACACCAAACAAGACCTCGACAAAGCCGTCGCGGCATTCATCGCGAGCCGTAAGGAAAGCAGTTAGCTTGAAAGCTGAACTCTGAACGTATTGAACGGGGGCGTTTGCAAAAACATTAACGGCCCATTTTTTTTGACATTTTCTGCCAATCTGATAATCTGACAGTATGCGCGCCACATCACATACAACTCCAAGCAGAGCAAAAACGATGCCAATCAGTCGCCTCGGTCAGCGCCGTCAGGTGGTCATCCCAAAAGATATTTGTGAAGAAATCGGTATCCGAGAGGGTGATTTTCTTGAGGTTGTCCGCGTAAAAAATACAGTGATTATCAGACCCAAAAAACTCGTTGACGCTGAAGACACGCTCACACCCGAAGAAGAGGCCATCGTGCGCGAAGGAGAAGCGCAGATCCGTCGCGGAGAATATGTTACCCTTGAACAATTAGAACATGACATGGAGCGTAACACTAGGGAAAAACGCCGCAAAACAATTTAAGCGTTTACCGCCCAACCTCCAGGGCTTCGTTCTGAAACGCCTGCAAGAAATGCGAGCCGACCCTTTCTCTGGCGACGTGATAGCCCTCAAAGGCAAGCAATGGAAAGGGCGCTACCGCAAGCGCGTTGGAAGATATCGCATAATTTTTCTCCTGCACTCTGCCGAGCACATCGTCGAAATCTCCGCCATCCTCCTCCGCAACAAAAGCACGTATCGGTAGAATTCATAATACGCAATATCACAAAAAACACCTCACTGTCGCGAGGTGTTTTTTCAATCTATTTGAGTAGTTCGATTATATTTCGGACGTTTATTTCAACTCCTCAAGCCCAACTCTTGGGTCAGGATAGTTTGTATCATCTGGAGTTAAGTCAACTGCTTGCTCAAACATCTTGCGCGCTCCATCAATATCCCCGAGTTCTGCTAAAATTGTACCCATGTTGTTTGAAATCTTGCAAGCAATATCATCTCGCCGCAAGTATTCTAGGGCTTTTTCAAAATACTTTGGCAGAATTTTTCTCGTATCGTCATCGTCTTGCGTCGTTTCTTTAAATTTTTTTGCATATTCCGTCGGTTCTTGGCAAAGCGCGTTAAAAATTTCGTTATACCTCTTTAAGGCCTCGACTTTTTTTCCGTCCTTCTTCAATTTCCACGCTTCATTGATTTTGATTTGCAAGTCCATGTCGTTCATCTTAGTAAATCAATAATAGTTGAAACTAGTGTTTTTCGGTCAAACTTCTCATCAATCCAATCCGAGTATTTGATCCGGTAAAATTTCCAACCTGCGGCTTCAAGAACTTGCTGGCGTTCCTCATCGCTCTCGATATGAATGCCGTATGCTTCATCTATCTCATCTTTGAAATGACAGGGACCATCGCACTCAATCGCAATACGCTCGCCACTATTCGTATTGCTAACTACAAAATCAATCTTGAAGCCGCAACTTTCGATTTGATTTTGAATTTTGTAGCCGCGTTTCAAATTCGTGCGTAAGAGATTGTAGAATTCTTCTTCAAAATATGAATCAAACGGCTTTAGGTCTGTTGAATTGAATTCTACCTCGCCGTTTTCTTGCACATGCTCAAGATATTTCTTCAGCCAAATGTTTTCTGGCATTTCTTGCGGCGGCAAACTAACAAAACAGTGTACTTGTAATTTTGCGCGAGAGAATGCAACATTGACTCTGCCTTTGTTTATATCGCCGCGAATATCACCACCTTCTCCCGTGAGTGGCACATATTTTTTCTTTTGGTCGAGAGTTCTAATAACAAAGGAATAAATTATGATGTCTTTCTCGTCTCCTTGGATACCTTCAATAATACTCACCTTGTAATTATCCTCCTCTTCTTTCAAACCCTCCTTCTCAAAAAGCTCACGGATAAAGGTCGCTTGGGCATTAAAGAAAGCCAAAATACCAATGGACTTATCGCGATATCGCTCATCCTCGCGCAATTCCTTGAAAAGTGAAAGTATCGCTTTGGCTTCAGCAACATTGGCGTTGCCTGAGAATTCCTCGCTCCAATCAGATTTCACCTCATGGATAACCGCTACGCGGTTAGTGTCTTTATAAGTCTGATAGTTACTATTCAGCGGAATCAATTCCTTGCCGTTCGGTTTGTAAAAGTTTTTGTTGCTGAAGCCAATAAGTTCCATTGGTGAGCGATAGTGGTAGTGTAGCGTCCGATACATAAAGCCACGATTCTTGGCAATATCCAAGACAGATTGAACAGCCGAACCCGTAGCTTTAATTTGTCGTTCATCCGGCACTTGATAGCGATGTGCCAGTTCATCAAAAATGCGATTTGATTTGAACATAATAGTGCTATCTCGCATTTGTTCGCTATCGCCGACAAACAAGGCACGACTAGAGCGATACATCACTGGTAGAGTGTAGGCAACATTACATTGGGACGCTTCATCCAGAATTACATAATCAAAGATGCCCGCCTCCAACGGAATTATACGACTTGCATCGTCAAGTTCCATTATCCAAATCGGAATGAGATCAAGAATTGCGTTGAAGTTACCCGAGTCTTTGCGAAGGGCATCAAATGTCTTGAATGCCTTTTTTGATTTACCGAAAGCTCGTGCAAGTTTTTGGATTATCTGACGAACAGTTACGCCCAGTTTCCATTTCTCAATGATGTTCTTATTGACGATATTCTGGATATAGAGAGCAACACGTTCACGCCGTTCTTGCTCGGCTCGTTTTAGCGCGGAAGCTATGTGGTTGGTACTTTTAGTTTTAGATAATTCTTGAAGTCCTGCCTTGATTTCCTGTACTCGCAAAATTTTACCCTTCACATCTTCCAGTTCAATAACCTTTGCGCTATCAATCAAGTCATCTACAATCGAAAATTCACCGTCCGAAACACCGCAAGTGCTCAACCTTGATCGCAATTTTGCCTCGGCGTTTTCTAGTCGCTGATTATTCTCGTAGTGATAGCAATGGTCATACAAAAATTGAAGTGATCTGGTCGCTTCATTGCGCGACATGCTATTCATCAAAATACCGTCTATGTAATCAACAATTTCGCGAGGTAATTTCCCACGCATTTTTCCAAGTCGGAAATTTCTGCGAGTATTGTTGATTTTTCTGAAAAGCTTAGAGTGTCTGTCGTATCCGGTACGCGCAACATCATCTCGGATTTTACCGATAGCTTCTGCATATTGTCTGCCACTCAAATCAAGAGCAACCAATAAACTATCAAACCCTTTCTTTTCATAGCTCCGCTCATATTTTTTGATAATTTTGGCAAGCGATTCTATTTCCATTTTGGCACTTTTGATTTCCTTCCATTCAAACGAAGAAAAACTTTTCTCAAAACAATTAAAGTCGGAAATTTCTATGTCGTAATTTTTAAGTTGAGAGAGTTCTTGATGGAGTTGGTAATACTTTCGCTGTATTCCGATGATCGAGTTTAGTTCATCTTTGTATCTGTCTTTTTGCTCAACAATTTGAGCAATTGCAGGGCTTCTCTCTTTATCTCCGCTATACTCAACTAAGCGTCCTTGTGTATTGAATTTATAGCCAAGTTTCTCTACGTAAGAACCAAGTGCGCTCAGTTGGGGAGCAATACCATCTGCTTCATCTTCTTCGCCAATTTGAGGGGAATTTGGATTAGGTAGATAGCCATACAGATATTTTACATTAAGTTTTTTCAGCTTATCTTTTACTACCTTGAGCGCTTGGGCTTTTTGGCTTACGAAAAGCACTCGCTTCCCAGTGGCGGCGAGATGACAGAGGATATTCGAGATTGTTTCGGATTTTCCAGTTCCGGGCGGTCCTTGGATAATCGCTGTTTTATTCCCGAGAATTGAAAGGGTTGAGAGTTGATATTTGTCGTAGAGAAATGGGAAATATAAATCCTTTTCGTCAGGAGCATCGCCGTTTACGTTTAGTTCATCATCCTGTGTCCAACTTGTAAGAGCAGTTTCACTTAATTCTTTTTCCGGCAATTTTGCCAGTTTTGCCAAATCTTCGGCGAGGAAATAATTAGCTCTTGGACTTAGTGAGATTTTGATTTCTTCAAGCGAAAATGAACTCTCGTCAAAATTAGTCTCTTTCAAACGCAGCTGCGCTTTGATCTTATGCCAGATTTCCGTAAAAATTGCCAAATCGGTAATAGGCAAAGTAAGTCGCCCCTCAATCTCATATCTACCCGTTTCGTCTAAAAGTTGAAAATACAAATTTTCGCCTAGGATTGATTCCAACATGCCGACATTGACTTGCACCTCTGAATCAGCCGGAAGAATAAAGTACTTGGCGGCGCCATCTTCGCCAATTTTCTTTTTAATTCTTATTGGTAAGGTGAAAAGTGGGTATCGGTCAATTTTAGTTTTCGTCTCTGTAGTTTCTTCCGTTTCTTCATCTTCTAGCTCAATCGTATCTTCGTTGTTCGCAATAGGCAGTTCAATTTCAAAATATCCGAAGCTGAAAACTATTTGCTTGGTAAATTGGTCGTTCTGATATTTGTGGTAGATGTTTTCAATTTTGTTGGCCAGTCGTTTTTCCTTTTCATACTGTTCCGATTTTTCTTCGGGGACGTCATTAGGATCGTATTCGTAAAAAACCTTGAGTTTCACTTCTTCGCCCAAGTCAGCATCAATATCCTCATTCAATAGAGCATGTAGGGCAAAATACTCTTTTAATAGGGTAACAGAGTATTTCTGTTGTGCGGCAAAAGTACGTTCTCGCGTGATTTTTGCATAGGCGAGGCAGTACTTAATAAAGTTTACCAAATTTTGTTCCATAATCTATTCCACGATTCTCAGCGTTTATCGTAATTCAAAAATATTGCATTTGAATTAGGCAATTATACCTCTTTTGCAAGACTATTTAACACTTTTGATGCTCGATTATACAGATGGTCAAAAGTAATAACCTCAATGCCGTGCAAACTATCGTTTAATAAACGAAATGCCGTCTTTTCTTCTATTGCCCATTCGTTAGATCGTCCAAAAATAACTGTGCACTTTGGCTTCACTGGTGTTTCGCAACCGTTCTTTCTACACCAGTCCGGATCAGAAAACTTTTTTTCAACTTGGAAAATATAATTTGTGGCTTGAGTGATTGCTCCTTTTAATTCTTCGCTGTGCTGGATAAAATTTCTGTATTTTTTATAATTTCCACTAGAATCTTTTTGCCAAAATTCTATATGTGGGTGTTTGATTTCTGCAATATCAATAAATCCGTCTTCGGATTCAAACAGATAATCAGCCGTATCCCACAGATCTATTCTGCTTTCATTCAGTAAAACAAAATATGACAAACCAAACATCCATCGATTTTTTTCCAAAAATGGTTGCCAGTAATTCCGCTCTTGTTTTTTTGGGTCAGCAAGTGAAGTCTTAAATTCATCAAGTGCGATCTTCCTTGTCTGAACCAATTTATAAGTTAGTATTTTTTTGTCTAATTCTGGGTACTGATCTTTAAAAAGTTGATAGATTGTATCCTTGTTCTTTTCGGAGCGTAAAATTTGTTTAATAAGGTTAATTGTTGCTTCGTCGTTTGTTAAAAATGCTGACGTGTAATCTTTCGAAAGAATATCAATATTGAGCAACGCCTCGTTTGTTTTTATGTACGCTGCTAACTTTTCCAACGACGACCTATCTGAAATTGTAAATCCCGAATCAGAAACAATATTTTCTTCTTCCCAAAATGGTTCTTCTTTTATCTTTTTGAATTTGGAAAACTTTAGTGCGTAGTGGTGAGTTTTTTGTCGTTGTTTGTCAGGAATGAGTGTCGCTTGAATTTCTACAAGATAGATAACTTTTGTTCTTTCGGTGAGCTTTTCGGCATTAACAAAAATTGGATCAGGAAATCCAAAACCCTTTGCTTTTTTGACTCGTAAATTGTAGAAATCTTGAGCGCTCATATTGATAAGTTAGACACCATCAGCTTGCTGGTGGCGACTAACTCCCGCTCTCCTCCAACGTTTCAAAGAAAGTATCTCCTTGGTCTATTGCCAAATCTTTGTATTCTTCGGCGAGCTCTATAAATCTCACGGTGTTGCTGTCAAAGTAAAGGGATCTCTCTCCGGTGGGTCCGTTGCGATGTTTTGAGATCAAAATGTCCGCGATGTTTTTCCGCTTGCTGTTCGCGTTGGCTTTGTCATCGCGGTGAATGAAAAGCACCACGTCGGCATCCTGTTCAATACTGTTATGGACAATGAAATCATTGGCAACGAAATTATGTGTGTCAGGAACCGTGGCATCAAAAACTTCTTTAACGTCAAGCGGAGTGATGGAAATGATCTCGTCCCAATAAATATCGGATTGGGCCAGCGTGAGAAGGGTTTTACTCTCAAGCGCGGTTGCAATACGTGTCATGCGTGCCCTTGAAACACCTTGCTTGAAAAAAGTACTGCCGCAGTATGCCGTATCAATACGGTCTGCAAACGTGCGCCAACTGATGTTGGCAAGAAGTTTCTCCGGCAATATGCGGCTTTGCCATACCTCTCTTGGGATTGCGTCAGTATTGGGATTTGGTGTAATACGTTTCAACTCATGGAGAAGATCGTTCACTATTTCTCCGCGGCTTCCATGGGAGCCGATGAGCTTGCAAAATTGTATTTGATTGTTGCTGCCTTGAACGTGCACGTGATAGTTGAGGCGATGACTTTTTTGGGGTACGGGGCGAAGCGTGCTCATGATGCCAAGGCGCAAAAGTAAATGTTGAACTTGGATGGCGAGTTGCTTGCTACTGGTCGAGTAGTAGATTGCGCCTCCTCTGGTTTTTCGAAGCGGATGGGTCTTCCATGAGATATTGCCGTCCGTTGCCCAAAGATGATGGAGGAAAAGGCGGATTTTTTTTTCAGAACTGACAAAAAGCGCCTTCGGCAACATTTTTTCATAAGAGCGCACGCGCTTAAGACCCAACGCATTAAACCATAGTGTGATGGGGTGGTATTTCCCATGGGTAAGCCGATAAGGAGACGGGAGATAAACGTGAAACCAGTTTTTCTGTTTTACAATGCGGGGTTTGATGTTGAACAATATTCGTGCGGCGTCTGAGACAGTGTCAAGGTTTTCCTTATCTGCACTTGTGTAGTGGATCGGCTGGCGAGGCAATACGCAACCATCGCCAATAAGATGGGCCAAAAGAATGATTTCCTCGTCCCGTAGAGGTTGAGAATTTTTTTGATGCCTCAAGGCGCGAGGGAGTGCGATATGAGTTTCTACTGTTAGGGAGTCCAATCGTTGCCATCCTTCAATGGTAAGGAACGGGTGATTGGCTGATGCTTTTATAGTTCTGCCGCTCCTCGTTGTTAACTCGAATAGCTTCTTTCTGCCGCTGGAAAATACGCGAGAGATTGTCTTCATTTCCAGTTTATGCTCTTCATTGAGAGAAAAAATCGGAATATTTTTCTGTCCGACAAGTTCTTGAATGGGAATAAGCTCACCGGTATCCGCACGCATGATGGGAGTGTCGCCGGCAAGGCATCCGCTTTCACGAAGGTCTGACAGTTTGGGTTTTGCATCACTGCCGCGGTGTTCGATGGCGCGGGAAAGTTGGGATAATACGAGGACGGGGATGTTGAGTTCGCGGGCAAGGCCTTTGAGGGCGCGGGAAATTTCCGAAACTTGCTGGACGCGGTTTTCCGCGCGCGACTCCAAAAGCTGAATATAATCAACAATGATGAGGCCAAGGCCTTTTTCCGATTGGAGGCGCCGTGACATCGCGCGGATTTGATTGACCGATGTCGAGCTTGTTTCATCAATGTAAATAGGCGCTTTCGAAAGCTCGCCAAGCGCGCGCTGGACTTTTGTAAAATCGTCGTTGTGAAGACCTTTGCCCGTGCGCAATTTCCACAAGCTGACCTCGGACTGGGAGGCGAGCATCCTGTCCACCAGCTGATCCGTCGACATTTCAAGGGAAAAAATTCCTACGGGCACGCCATGAATAAGCGCCGCGTTGCGGGCGATATCCATGGCAAGGGTTGTCTTTCCGACGCTCGGCCTTGCGGCTAAAATGATTAAGTCGGATTTTTGCAAACCGGATAAAATGTTATCCAAAACCTTAAAACCGGTGGGCACGCCGCGCATACCCCCCCCGCCCTTGCTTAGCTGATCAATGCGCGCGAACGCTTCTCCAAGGGCGCTTTTCAATTCAACAAAGCTCTGGCGCACCGAGCGCTGGGTGATACGGAAAATACGCTTCTCGGCTTCGTCCAAAATATCTTCGGCTTCGCG
>Ga0209824_10001282_pt1 | contig 14406 bp, 13 predicted proteins | sample VDWuncwatermetaG_FD_184124 | JGI IMG/M metagenome (GOLD analysis project Ga0209824, IMG submission 184124) | Wastewater microbial communities from Netherlands to study Microbial Dark Matter (Phase II) - VDW unchlorinated drinking water (SPAdes)... ... | reverse complement strand
GTCCAAGCCAACCGCATAGTGTCCCTGTCGGATCGCGTAGTACACAAAGAATCCGCCTCCACAACCAAGGTCCACAATGACCTGTTGTTTTTTTCGAATCTTAAGGGCGTGGTAACGTTTGATGTTAAGGGAGAGAAACCTCTTGAGGTCGAAATACTTTCTGGCTCCACCAATCGCCGTCGAACCATCGCGGTCTCGGTTTACTTTCTCATAGTGGGTTGATTCCCAGTAGAGCTTATTCCATTCAAGCAGATCGATATTGCGCAGCTCACGGCGAAGGACAATGTACTGGTTAAGATGGGCGGGTCTTAGGCGTTCCAACATGCCCCTAGTTCCCTCTGAGGGCTAAAGATTGTCAATAATTTTCACCAGTTTTAAGGGTTTTTTCCCCAGTCAAAAGTACCATTTAAAGGCGGCGTAGGTTAGGTCGGGAACTCCAATTTCAGCTCCCGCAATGATAGGGAGTTTCCCCCCAAATTCACTCCTTGAGTCTCCAACTGAGAGAAATTGCCCCAGCAGAAACTCAGTATTGTTACTGAGCGAGTAACTCGAATAAAGATGCCAGAGTGATGAGATATCTGCGCAGTTCACCACGACCCACTGAGTGATTCTCAGTCTTTCCGTGGCTTCCCAGCTAGCCACCATGCCGCCGTACCATCGGCCTCGAAATGGGGTGGACCGATGAAGCGCGGCCGAAAATAAATAGGGTTTTTCCACAGCTCCAAAACCATTGTAAAACGCCTCGAGAGTGATCCGGAGTTTAGATGAAATCGCGTGGTCTAAACCTATCAGCCACTGCAGATAATCAGTCCCAAGTTGTTCGTACCCCACGAGTTCAGCGTAAAGCAGAGATTCTCCGAGGTTACCGGCTGTCTCGACCCCAACGTAAGGCTTATCATCCGACTTTCCCGTCGTCAGTGCGATGTCGTACCCTGTTGAAGAAGTCCCTTTAGCTCGCAGATGGAAATTATCCTTTCTCTGGGTGGCAGTTCGCGGCAGATAGCGCGTCTCAATCGTGAAAGGTCCGTTCCACACGAGGGACAGAGCATCTTCGGGACGAGACCACTCGGGGTCGACGAGCACAAGAGGCTGGCGAGGAACTTGCGATACGGCGTTGAATATTTTTCCAACTCCCTCGCTCACAGCCTGTTTGCCGATCGTGATCTGAAGGGAATCAAAACTGAGCTGCGCGAACAAGCGATCAAAGCGGTGAATGAATTGGTAATTATCTTCATCGATAGCCACCCATCGGGCCGGCCAGGCGGATTCGGGCGCAAACTGGTTCGCCGCAGGGGTCGGCCGATACGGTTGACGGAAATTGAGCGAGGCTTCCTTTGCCACTTCTAAGTAAAGCCAGGAGTGGGTGAACGACCCTTTCAGCCTCAGTCGTTGCTCCGCGACTAAAGAGTCGTCATAAGGGAACACACCGATTTGCCGTAGCCTCTGATGAGTCATGATGGACTTAAAGCTTCCATCTAACTCCAAATCTAGGGCGTTCGCTGCTAATCCTAGGCAGCTAAAGATTAAGCATAAGCGATAGAGATTCTGCATAGGCTCTTAGGTTAGCGGACCTGCGAGTCATAGTAATGATGCAACGCGTTGAACTTGAGTTCATCAATGTTGTTAAAATCATGTTATTCCCCAGGGACTTTGACGGGTTAATTCCCCAGCGACATTGACGGCATCGGTGCGTCATTGAATTTTCTTTAAGCTATTTTTTTCATAGACTGGTAAACCGGGAGCCCTCGATCGATGGTTTCAATGAGTTTGATTTCTATTTCATTCCCAGCATAAAATGCCTTCATAGTTATATCTTGATAAGTTCTAAACTCTATCTGTTGCTTATAAATCGAAAATTTTGTCGGGGACTTAAGACTGTAGAGTTTAGATTCAAAGGTGACTGTATGGTCTCGTTTAACGGTTCTATGATGTTTTAAGCAAAAGATTTCTTTTAACTCAACATTCGTCGGTAAAGGCCGGTAAGCGGTCTGACTGTTTCGAGGTTTTACTGTAAACCGATCTTTCCATTCCTTTGGAAAATATTCCTCCTGGATGTATTTGTTTGCTGCTGGATATGTTTTAATTCCTTTCAGACGCATTTCAGGAATTATTCTGTCTTGAAGCGTGTTGAAAGTTCTTTCGATTCTTCCCTTTGCTTCTGCAGATTGGGCGTAAATGGTATGAATACCTAATTCAAGAAGTGCCCTTTTTACCTGTGAAAATTGTGTTCTCTTTTGACCGCCAAATAACCCAGCTCTATCAACGTATAAAATTCCAAAGAGGCCCCTTAGTTCAATAATACGCTGAAGCACTGTCATACAAGAAAGAGTGTCCTCTGCTGGAAAAAACTCCCCATAGGCAATATCGCTATCAGCATCGTCTATCGCCGTGATGAGGGTAGCTTCTTTCCCCCCAAACCATTTGTGTGGGCTCCCATCCATTTGAAGCAGTAGACCGGTGCTTTGCATTCGCTGTCGCCGATATCTTGCCTTGGCGGTGCGTCTCTTTGCTCGCTTCACGTGCCGAATTTCATGGCACCAACGGCGAAATGTCTCTCGACTTATTTCAATTTTTTCATCGGTCTTAAGCTTTTCAAGACAATGGCACATATTAAAATCGTGGTATTTTTCTCTAACCAATTTAATCACTCGCTGTTTTAGATCAGCATCGGTCTTATTTGCAGGCTTACGTCCAGAGTTCCCATGCAAAATGAACGTCACCCCTTTCTTCCTGAAATTCGCAATATAGCGCTCTACAGTTCTCTCAGATACATCCAGAACCTGCTCCCCTTGCCTTCTCCCCATATTTCCCGATTCAATCTTGCTAATCACATCAAGCTTGATCTGCTTCTGTGCCCCCATAAGAAACTCCATGGCGTCCCCCTTCTTTCAGATAACTCATTGAAAAAAGAAGATATTAACGCACCGATGCCGTCAATTTCCCTGGGTAATTAAGTGCCGACAGAATCGCTGGGTAATTACAAATGATGGTGATTTCTTCATAATCCCTTCACTATTGCACCACATTTTCCAGGTATGGTTTGAAGGCTATGAAACCAACCAAAGCTGCCCGTAAAACTCCAGTCAAACAAGCCAAAAAAGGGTCTAAGACTTCGGATAACCCTTTGATCAAACTCTGTCGCGCTGATCATTGCAAAGAGCCGATCAAATCGCAGGGATACTGCCGATTGCATTACATCAGCCATTGGAAGTACATCAAACTCGATGACAAGATTAAGGCTGAACGCCGTCTTAATGCCTATGTGGATCGACTCGTGAAACGCTACCCCGGCGAGTACCTAGACGTGCTTAAGGGCAACATCGAAGACGAATCCAAGTTCAAAGAAACCATCGAGGAACTCGATGTCACGGCCGAACCCGAAGAAACAGAAAACGAAACCGAATCCGGCTTTCTCGAAAAATTGATGCGCACCCTTAAAGACGATTGATTAATCTCGGAAAGCGCTTTCGCCTAACGCCAGCATTTCCGTGACAGCATCCTGGACACGAAACCACACTTGCCTCTCGACTGGGACTCCGTCTTTATTTTCCAGACGAACAAAGTAGGTCCCAAGTGGGTCAGTGCTGGTTTGAGCATCCAAAAGAAATCGATCACTCCCGGCATTTTCGATCACTCGATCCTCAAGATGCGTTTCCGACATCCCTCCCCCGACCGGGGATTTTGTCTGTTGGATAACCATCGCCCGCACCTTAGCGGACGTCGAGAATTCAACGTTTTTGGCATTTCCATCAAGCGTTAGAAAAGGAAGATTCATCCAGCCGGTGCCATCAAAATTGGCCTCGGACTTTGCAAGGCCTTTAGCTTCATCAAGTTGAGTTCGTTCCGGCATCGGCAGCAGTGGATCGCCTAAGAGCTCTGTGTTTAAAAAGGTGTAGTTTGCCAGAATGTCTGTATCGCTCACCTTCTCATTCGCCATATAGGCTTGAGTCGTTTCAAGGAGATAATCCCCGAGTCGTTTACCAGGGATCTCATGGTACTTCTCAAAGAATCCGTCCAATACCCGAAGCCCCTGAGTTGATCCAGTCAGATCCAGGTTTCCTTGCTTATCAACTGAATAGACCGGCGCACCCATCGCTGGCCTCGCCGAGCCGAGATAGGCCGCAGCCCCCATCGGCGCTTTAAGAAGGGCTTCTCCAACACTAACATCGCCATACTTAGCAACATTATCAAAAAGAGGTTCTGGAACAATTGCCTGATCAAACGCAGCGTTCGTGCAAGCGATCGAGGCGACCACCGGCGGAAGGGCGTTGACCTTCGGAGCCGTTAGGATCTGTTTCGCCGAGATGAGTTGCCTTTCAACCGCCAAGCCATTGCCTGATCCGTGGTCAACCGAGTAGACAAGAGCTGTGTCATCAAGGCCAAGCAACGTATTTAAGACACCTTTAGCGTCGTAATTTTTTAAAGTGCGGAACTCTTTAAGGACCGCGTGCCAGGTTGGATTCTTAATCCCCAATGTCCGTAGCGCCCCCAATTCGCCGATATACACTTCAGTCCGAAACGCCTTGCCCCCTTGCAGCGCCAATTCGCGAGACGCTGACCCGGCTTTTTTCTGAAATACTAAGGCCTTCGATAGAACCACGTCTAGCTCCGCTTCCGTCGTAAGCGGCAGCCGGCCGACCGCTACCCGAGGCTCCAAACACAGCCCCACAGCCCCATAACACTGGTCGGTCACACCGATGACATCATTCAATCCATTCGAGATAGAAAAATAGTAACTCGGAGGAACCGAAACCGTATCGCCTAATAAGATCACATAACGAAGCCCATCCTTCGCCTTGGTCCGACTCTGAAGATGATGTGCCAATCGTCGAGCTCTATCGTAGTTATAGCCCTTCTGAGTAGCCTTATCCCACGGCGTCACGTGGTCTGCCGCATCCGTCATCTTCTTATACCCGGACGGAAGATCGGCCTCGTCGATGAGTGGCGCATTCATTTTATCAAGTTGATCGCCGTATAGAATCTCCGAATGAACCCCATACTGCGTCGCATGAAATGCCTGGAGTTTTTTAGCAATGCCTTCGTACTGAGATGACGTCACAATCACAGCCGCAGATCCGCTGGCCACCGCCGGCATATCGGCCGCGTAATATTTAACCTCCAGACGAGCTTCCCTAAGTAACATCAGCTTATGTTGGTACCGATCCCATTGCGCAGGGAAGATACGAATGACTAATTCATTCTCAACCAGCGAATCTTCAGACCACTTACCAGGAAAAAATTGGCCAAACGAAGGCCCCTGCTTAAAATCCTCGAGACGTCCCGAATCCCAAACCAGAACGGGTGGCGATTCTAACATTTCGATCGCACCTTCAGTTTGTTCAAGCGACACCGGGATTAACCGAACTTCAGCTCGAAAACCCGAGGGAATTTTCACCCTCTCAATGATTTGAGGAAGCACCGGCTGTCCAAGGAGCGCAACAGGGGTGCTCTCGGGGGAACTAAGCTGGTACTGACCCGACTGAAGGTCTTTCCAGACCCAATTATTAAAGGAAATCGTTTTAATCAGATCAGGTTGAGCCAGGGGTTCTGTCGCCCACAGTCCATCCATTCGGTCAGAAATGGACAACAAGGGAACCATCGTTGGCCCCGAAGCCCAAGCCGAAAGGCTGAGCCCCAACACCAGGACATACCAATGCCGTAGTAACCCCATTTTTACCCCCAACCCATGTAAGAAGAAAACGAAAGAGAACCCCTTCTCCCCGCCTTCGGAAACCCCATCCCTCATCGTTGCCTGATGGCCTTAGACGCGGCAAGTGAATCGGCATATATTCAAAGCTTTACGTTAATAAATGTTAATAGGCATGCATTAAGGCCAATTAAGACTTGCGTATCCAGGAACTTAGCCGTAAAAACATGGCTCAAGTTTTCATAGAGTAGAGGTAGAAAATGCGTTTAGGGATCATCGGAAAAAAAGTCGGGCAAACACAGATTTTCGACGAAAATGGCATCAACATACCGGTCACGGTTATCGACACCACAGATTGTGTGGTAACCCAGGTTAAGACCAAAGACGTCGACGGCTACACAGCAGTCCAGGTTGGTTACGGGACTCGCAAGCCTCAGAATGTGAATAAGCCTATTTCGGGGCATCTTAAAAAAGCAGGCGTTGGCCCTAAGGCCCGCGTCAAAGAAATTAGATTTAATGATAGCGATGATATGAGTGGCTTCACACCAGGCGCCAAGCTTAATGTGGCGATGTTTCAAGTTGGTGATTTAGTCGACGTAACGGCTACCACCATTGGCCGCGGGTTTCAGGGCGTCATGAAACGCCATGGTTTTCACGGAGCTGATGCGACACACGGTGTGCATACTTATTTTCGGCATGGCGGTTCTGCTGGTACCAACACATTCCCGGGTCGTATTTTAAAGAACAAGGGAATGCCTGGGCAAATGGGCAATGTGCCTCGAACAATCCAAAAACTTAAAGTCGTTGCCATTCACCCTGAGCAGAATCTGATTCTGGTGCGAGGGGCTGTCCCGGGTCCCAAGACGGGTGCGGTGTTAGTCCGCAGCACCATCAAGAAACCAGACCCAACTGGCCGCACACTAACTGCTTAGGACTTCCTTAAAAAGACGCTCAACAGAGGATAACCCGGTTCGCCTAGATTGAAATCAAATGGCACGGATCCATCCTCAGCGTCGAAGCTCATTGATTCTGCCCATTGGTACATGATGTCCACGGCGTCTTCTTGCTCCCAGCCTCTAAAGTTTGACGAGAAAAAGAGAGTCCCTCCAGGCTCTAGAACCGCTACCGCGGACTTAAGCAACGTCTTCCAATCCTTTTCAACAGAGAAAACGCCACTATCCGAGCGCGAAAAACTGGGCGGGTCGATGATGATTAACCCATAGCGCTCAGAACGCCGAGCCGCACGTTTCAGAAACGACACAGCGTCATCCGGTCTTCTTTGATGAGGAAATTTCTCCAGTCCATTCAGGGCAAAATTGGCATCTGCCCATTTCAAGACTTTCTTTGAGACATCCACGCTCGTCACCGCCTCGGCTCCCGCCATGGCACAGGCCACTGAGAAGGCACCCGTGTACGCAAAAAGATTCAGAACTCGCTTACCTTTGGCGGCACGAGCTAACGTTCTTCGGTTCTCTCTTTGGTCCATGAATAGCCCCACCTGGTAGCCGTCATAAGGGCGAATCAGATACTTCACTCCATTCTCCGATACCTCGACACTCTCTTGAGACGCAACTCCCATCCAAGGCTTAAGATCATACATTGGGTTATTTGCCCGCTCCTGGGAGCGATCCTTTAGCGCGGATTTAAGGTAAACCGATTGGCTTTGAGTTAACTCAAGGGCCAGTTTTGCCCAAGGGCGAAATTCTTCGACAGACGCCGAATACTCCCCCTCATAGTAATTAAGGATGATGACATCCCCAAAGACATCAAACGAAACCGGCACCTCGCCATCGTAACCTTTTGAAAAAAGTCGGTAGCAATTAGTCCCAGACTCTCTGAGTTTCAAAAGGCCTTCCTGCCGACGAGAAAACGCTTTTTCCAACTGAATATTTTTCAAATCACATTCTCCATAAAATAGTTTTCTACCAACTGAGGAGCCCTAACCCTGATCAACTGACTCTGATCTGTACTCTTGAGAAAACTTAACTCGTACCCAACAAGACCAATCCGATCATCCCCGAGTGAACTCACGGCGCCATAACGAATGTCACCAACAATCGGAGTCCCTAGATGACTCAACTGCGCTCGGATCTGGTGTTTTCTACCTGTTTCAATTTGGACCTTCAATAGACTCCTCTTCTTTCCCTGCTTCTGAGTCTCGTACTGGGTCACGGCAAGCTGCGCCCCTTGAGTGCCCTCAGCCACAACGCGTACCGGTGGCAAGTCCGTTTTTAAGAAATCGCGTAATTCGCCACTTGGCTGAGGGGGCGCTCCTTCCACCAGAGCAAGGTAGGTTTTGGTAACGGTTCGACTTCGAAACTGCTCACTCAGCCGGCTTGCCCCCTTGGAAGTCTTAGCCAAAACCACGACCCCCATGGCCGCAAAATCCAGCCGATGAATGAGGCCCACAAAGACATTTCCAGGTTTTGAATATTTTCGCTTCAAAAACTCTCGCGTTACCTCTAAAAGAGAGGGCCGGGAGGAATGATCCCCCTGAGTCAGAAGCCCCGAGGGTTTAAAGAGAGCGATGACATGATTATCTTCATAGAGAACCGAGGGAGTCGACATTGAGAAATCCGAACCGATATCAGCGACGTCCATTTAAAGCCTCTCCACAGCCAAGCCTCCCCCAATTGCTTAAAATGCTTAACTCGGCTTCTATCCATTTAGACAGTGGGCAGGCTCAGAAATTGTGGGCGTACCATAATTTACTCCGCAACCGAAATCAAGATGGCGACCTCACACGCCTCTTCAGTTTCGAAAGCATTGTAGAGAGGCATTATATCGATAGCATGATCGTGGGCGACCTGTGGAAGCTTCTAAACCCCATCCTAGATATCGGAACAGGGGCAGGGTTTCCGGGAATTCCTCTTAAAATACGCTACCCCAATCTTAAATTAATCTTGGCTGAGCCGCGGCCTCGTCGAGTCGACTTTCTTAACGACGCTAAGAAGCTGCTTCGCCTTACGGACACCGAAGTTTTCCCTCACCGAGTCGTGAGCGCTAGCTACCAGACCCCGGTCCGAATGGTCATCACGCGCGCCCTTGAAACCATGGACAAGACGCTTCTTAGAGCCTCAGGCTGCACCCAAGCCGGAACTCAGTTTGTTTTCTTAAAAGGCCCCGAGGTAGATCCGGAGCTCAAAGCAACGATGCGACGATTCGGAAAGTCATTTCAACTGCTATTAGATAAGCCGTACCAGCTTCTAAATCAGAATAATCGACGCAGATTGATCGTTCTAGAATGCCAAACGCCCCTTAATTTCAAAAAGGACACGCCAGAGGAATAACCCTCTTATGCTCTTTTGCCCATTCTTCGATTCTCAATAACTCATTATATTTTGCCAAACGCTCAGACCTTGACGCTGAGCCGGTCTTGATCTGCCCCGACCCACTACCCACAGCAAGATGAGCAATGGTCACGTCTTCCGTTTCTCCCGAACGATGGGATACGACGGTCGCTAACCCATTTTGACGGCATAGATTCATGGTCTCAAAGGTTTCCGACAACGACCCCACTTGGTTCACCTTGATCAAGACCGCATTTGCCACCTTGCCGTCTATCCCACGTTTCACCTTCTTAGCTTGAGTCACAAATAAATCGTCGCCCACCAATTGGACTCGAGCTGATAGTCGACTAGTTAACTCTGCCCACCCGGCCCAATCATTCTCATCCAGGCCGTCCTCAATACTCACTAAAGGGTAAGAGTCTATCAGCTTTGTGTAATAAGCCATCATATCAGCCGCCGAACTCTCGCTCTCTTTCCCTCTGCGAAAACGATAATTGGAATGACTCTTATTAAAGAAGGAACTCGCTGCCACATCGAGCGCCACGGCAACTTGCTTTCCCAACTGATAACCCGCTTTTTCAACGGCCTCACACACGAGTTGAAGCGCCTGTTCATTGCTCTCGAGCCTTGGCGCAAAACCGCCTTCGTCCCCGACGGCCACCGACAATCCCTTGCCATCTAAAGTCTTTTTTAGGCCATGAAAAATCTCAACACCCGCCTGCAACGCGCGCGCAAATGTGTCAAAACCAAAGGGGACAACCATAAACTCTTGAATCTCAAGACCGTTATTGGCATGCACACCGCCGTTGAGAATATTCATTAACGGCACGGGGAGCTTCATCTCATCCGATTTCAATCCCATCCACTCATTCATCGCGACAAATAGCGGGCGCTTCTCAGATAGAGCCACCGCGTGAGCAAAAGCCAGAGAAACCCCTAAAATCGAATTGCCGCCCAGCTTAGATTTCTGAACTGTTCCATCCAACTCCAACATCACTCGGTCGAGATCACCTACCGACGTGAATGTTTTTTGGACAAGCCGAGGGGCAATCGTCTCATTCACAATCTGAACCGATTTCAACGTCCCCTTACCGAGATATCGTTTGGGATCTTCGTCACGGAGCTCAATCGCTTCGTGCTCCCCCGTCGACGCGCCCGAAGGCACCATCGCTCGCCCCACACTCCCATCCGAGAGAGTCAACTCAACTTCAATGGTTGGATTTCCACGCGAATCAATGACTTCGCGCCCCCAAATTTTTCTAATCAATAAGCTCATCTCAAATTAGTAAATGAGCGACGCCCACTGGTCAAACGGTTAAATACTACTAAGCCACTTCAACTTCTGTGTCTGGATCGAGAATCTCTGCAAAATCCAGAAGCTTGTCTACCGTGAATAAATCAATTCTGTATTTTACAATTTCATTTAATCGGGCGGGGTCCATTTCAAGTTGTCTTGCTAACTCAGCTTGGGACATTTCGTTCTCAAGCAAATACTTAATAAACTTTTCACAAATTTTATATTTGACCCGTTCCGCCGCCGTTGCGTTCTCGGGAAGTGTTCGCGAAGGTTCTGCTTTCTCAAGTCGATCCCGCATTTCCTTCATTTTTCTTTCAGTTGGAAATCCCATAGCTATTCCTTTCGGTCATCGCGATATGCATTAAGAATACCGATATAAATGGCGTCCTTTTCCAGAAGCCAAACCAGCCGATACTGCTTTTTTCCTAGCTCAACCAAAGTCGCAAAATAACTGAATTCACTTTCAACCGCCTGGGGCAATTCAAAGCGACCCTCAAGTTTCTTTACGAGATTGGATTGGATCGATGTCGTATTCGCGGCGACTCACAATGACCAATATAGACGTTATTGCGTAATTACGCAATAACTTAATGTGGTTAGCTCAATTAAAGACATGTTCAGCGCCTGGGCTATTTCCAAGCCACTCCCCTGGGTTGAGTTATCGCAACTCAACCCATCTCAGAGCGCGATAAAACACCGTGTTATGGTCGATACAACGGAGGTTACCCATGAACTATACGCACTTTGCCCGAAATCTGGATGATCAAAATCTAATCGCTTCTTTGAAAAGGACTCACTCGGAAGAAAGGGGTCTGCAATGCCGTTGCCTTGCCATGATCGCCGAGGTGGAAAGACGCATGATCTTTGCCGAAGCAGGCTATCCATCGCTTTTTCAATATCTCGTAACGGAGCTGGGGTATTCAGAAGCCAGTAGCCTCAAACGGATTCAGGTCTCAAGGCTCTTGAGCCGGTTTCCTCAGATCTTTGATCTCCTACACGACGGCAAAGTATCGATGACGGTTCTGATGAAACTAGCCCCGCATATCAAACAATCGAATATTCGAGAACTCTTAGACCACGCCATAGGCAAGTCAGTCCGAGAGGTGGAAAAAGTGATTGCTGGCATCGCCCCCGAAACACCCAAGCCCGATCAGATAAAGACACTAGATACCGAACTCATCAGCATTCATTTCACTGCACACAGGGGTTTTGAAGCGCTTCTTAAAAAAGCCAAAGCGAAACTAAGCCATAAGTTTCCCGAAGGAAAGTTAAGGGATATTTTTGCAGAGGCATTATCGACGCTTCTCGAAGAAAAGCCGAGATCCAAGCGATCGGTACTGCCGCAGAAATTAGAAAAGCATTCTCGGTATATTCCGGTTGCTATCAAAGAAGAAGTCTGGGAACGAGACGAAGCCCGATGTAGTTTCGTCAGTCCCGATGGCAAGGCCTGCGGATCAACGCATTTTCTGGAATGGGACCATGCGACGCCTTTCTGCCTTGGCGGCAGGTCCGATGACGTGGAGAATATTCGGGTTTTGTGCCGCACGCATAATCGCCTCATGGCAACTCAAGACTTTGGATTGGATTATATCTCAAAGAAAATCCGAGAAAGTGCGAAAGATCCGTGGACACGCGACTTGCGTATGAATCGATTCATTCTCGACACCTGGGCGGGTGATGGTTTGAAAAATATCAAGCAGAGGGAAAAGGCCCCCGAGTCATTCCGTAGAATTCCTCGATAGCCTACTCTTCGCCCTTATCTTCGCGAAACTCAGCTTCGATGGGCTCGTCTTCTTTTTTAGCGTTAGCGTCTGTGCCACCTTCGCTGGCTGTGCCCGGAGCGCCTGGCTGCGAAGCGGCCTCGGCAGAGGCATTTTTATACATCTGCTCAGCTAGTTTATGAGACAGCGCTGAGAGTTTTTCAAAATGCGACTTCATGGCATCGGCGTCAGCCTTCTCTAAGACTTCCTTAGCGACCTTAATCGACTCTTCGGCCTCAGTCTTAAGCGCAGCGTCTAGTTTGTCGCCGCTTTCCTTTATGAGCTTCTCAGTCGAATACACAAGATTATCCAGATTATTCTTAAGCGTGACAGCCTCTCGCTTCTGCTTGTCAGCGTCAGCGTTAGACTCGGCTTCCTTAACCATCTTCTGAATATCCGCTTCAGAGAGACCACTGCTTGCGGTGATTTTGACTGATTGCTCTTTGCCGGTCGCCATATCCTTAGCCGAGACATGAACGATGCCGTTGGCATCGATATCAAAGCTCACCTCGACCTGAGGCACCCCTCGTGGCGACGAAGGAAGTCCCGTCAACTGAAACCGGGCTAATGTCCGGTTATCGTAGGCCATCTCGCGTTCTCCTTGGAGCACGTGGATTTCTACCGTTGTTTGATTATCTTCGGCAGTTGAAAAAATCTGACTCTTCTTACTTGGAATGGTCGTATTACGATCAATTAACTTAGTGAACACGTGCCCAAGAGTTTCAATTCCTAAGGACAGTGGTGTCACATCCAGCAGAAGAACATCTTTGACTTCGCCGCTAAGAACACCACCTTGAATCGCCGCACCAATCGCGACAACTTCGTCTGGGTTCACGCTGCGATTAGGCTCCTTACCAAAGAACTGCTTCACCGCAGCCTGTATCTTTGGAATTCGAGTCGAACCACCCACCAACACGACTTCATCAATTTTATCGGCGGTAAGACCAGCATCCTTCAAGGCCTTACGACAAGGCTCAAGCGACCTCTCGATCAAATCATCCACCAGCTGCTCAAATTTTGAGCGGCTCAATTTAATTTGCAAATGCTTCGGGCCACTCGCATCTGCCGTCACAAAGGGAAGATTAATCTCCGTCTCAACCGAAGAGGACAATTCCACCTTCGCCTTTTCAGCCGCTTCCTTAAGCCTCTGAAGGGCCATCTTATCTTTACTCAGATCAATGCCCTGATCTTTCTTAAATTCCGCAATCAGCCATTCAATAATGCGTTGATCAAAATCATCCCCACCCAAATGGGTATCTCCATTGGTCGCCTTCACTTCGACCACGTTGTCGCCCACCTCTAGGATGGACACATCGAAGGTTCCGCCACCAAAATCGTAGACGGCAATCTTCTCTTCCTTCTTCTTATCTAAACCATAGGCGAGCGCAGCGGCTGTCGGCTCATTAATAATACGCTTCACATCCAAACCCGCGATTCGGCCCGCGTCCTTAGTCGCCTGCCTCTGAGCATCATTGAAGTAAGCAGGAACCGTAATGACCGCTTCCTTCACTTCAGTACCCAAATAATCCTCAGCGCATTTTTTTAACTTCTGAAGGATTAACGCTGAAATCTCAGGCGCCGTGTACTTCTTCCCACGGATATCAATCGAAACGTCGTTTCCGTTGGCGACTACCTTAAAAGGGACCAGTTTGGTCTCCTTTTCCACCTCTTCAAACCGGCGTCCCATGAACCGCTTGGTTGAATAAACCGTATTTTCAGCATTTGTGATCGCTTGACGCTTAGCGACCTGCCCCACCAACTTTTCGCCATCTTTAGTAAAGGCGACAACAGACGGCGTTGTTCTCCCACCTTCTTCGTTAGCAATTACCTTAACGTCGCTTCCCTCCATAATTGCCACACAGGAATTCGTCGTCCCTAAATCGATACCAATAATCTTAGCCATCATTGCCTCCTAATTAATATTCGTAAAACCAGATACTTAAATCTCGTCCACCCGATCGGTCCCGGCTGGTAGGAATTAATATGGGGTCGACTTTTTTTTAGTCAACTCGATTTCTCAGACTTGACTATATTTCAAAGGTTCCTACATTGGCTCATTGAAACTGAGGAGGTCTTACAGGATGCCCATTTATGAGTACGGCTGTGATAAGTGCCAAAAGATACATGAGGTCACTCAAAAAATATCTGATGCCCCCTTATCACAGTGTCCGGATTGTAAGGGTAACCTGAAAAAGTTGATTTCTCGGACTAGCTTTCAGCTGAAAGGGTCTGGATGGTATGCGACGGATTATAAAAAATCCGGCGCCACATCCGCCGCCCCAGCTCCAGCCGAAAGCCCGACCGCAAAAACCAGCCCGACCACCCCAGTCAAAGGGGGGGACAAGTAAGAGTGCCTAGAACCCGGCAAGCCTCGTTTTTCGTTGACATATTTGTCTGGATTCTACATAAATG
>Ga0209824_10001281_pt1 | contig 14408 bp, 16 predicted proteins | sample VDWuncwatermetaG_FD_184124 | JGI IMG/M metagenome (GOLD analysis project Ga0209824, IMG submission 184124) | Wastewater microbial communities from Netherlands to study Microbial Dark Matter (Phase II) - VDW unchlorinated drinking water (SPAdes)... ... | reverse complement strand
TCCACGTCCTGCGCGGGTGTGATGCGCAGGACGTGGATGAGATCGTCGCCGTCGCGCCTGAACCGCTCGTGCTCGCGCAGGCGGACGAGGACGTACAGGTCGCCCGGCGGGCCACCGCGCATCCCCGACTCGCCTTCGCCGCCGACCCGGATCTGCTGGCCGTCGTCGATGCCGGCGGGGACGTGGACCGTGACCTCGCGCTCGGCGTGGACGCGGCCCTCGCCGCGGCAGGTCGTGCACAGCTGGTCAACGGAGCGACCCGCTCCGCCGCACCGCGGGCACGTCGTGACCGTGACGAAGCGGCCGAACACGGACTGCTGGACCTGGCGCACCTCGCCGCGCCCGTTGCACGTGGCGCAGGTGGAGGACTTCGAGCCGGGCTCGGCTCCGCTCCCGTGGCAGCGCTCGCACGTCTCCTGACGCGGGACGCGCACCGTCTTCATGGCGCCGCTCACCGCCTCTTCGAGGTCGAGCTCCACCTGGAGGCGCAGGTCGGCGCCCCGGACGGGACCCCGCTCGCGGCGCCTCGTGCCTCCGAAGAAGGTGTTGAAGAGATCGTCGATCCCGAACCCGGACATCTCGCCGACCTCGCTCTCGCCGAACATGTCGTAGCGCTGCCGCTTCTCCGGATCGGACAGGATCTCGTACGCCTGGGTGACCTCCTTGAAGCGCTCAGCCGCGTCCGCGGCCGAGCTCACATCAGGGTGGTACTTCCGCGCGAGCTTGCGGTACGCGCTGCGGATCTCGTCCGCCGACGCGCCTCGCTCGACCCCGAGGACGGAGTAGTGATCGACGCGGCTCAGCTCGGCTTCTCCGTGAACTCACCCTCGATCGTGTCCTGATCCTTCTTGTCGCCCTTCTCGCCGTCGGGTGTGCCCGCGGTCGCGCCTGCGGGCTCTCCCTGCTGAGCGCCCTGCGCCTGCTGCGCCTGGTACATGACCTCGCCGATCTTGATCGCCGCACTGCGCAAGTCGCTCAGCGCGGCGCGGATGCGCTCGGTGTCCTCCGTCTTGAGGGCCTCGCGCAGAGCGGTGATCTTGCCCTCGACGTCGGTCTTCACCTCGGCGGGGACCTTGTCCGCGTTGTCCTTCAGCGTCTTCTCGATCTGGTAGGCGAAGTTGTCCGCCTCGTTGTGCAGCTCGATCCGCTCCCGCCGCTTGTGGTCCTCGTCCGCGTGCGCCTGCGCCTCCTTGACGAGGCGGTCGACCTCGTCCTTCGCGAGCCCGCTGGTGGCGGTGATCGTCACGTGCTGCGACCGGCCCGTCGCCTTGTCGTGCGCCTTCACGTTCACGATGCCGTTCGCGTCGATGTCGAACGACACCTCGATCTGAGGCACGCCGCGAGGAGCGGGCGGGATCCCGTCCAGGATGAAGCGCGCCAGGCTCTTGTTGTCCGCGGCCATATCGCGCTCGCCCTGGACGACGTGGATCTCCACCTGGGTCTGCCCGTCTGCGGCGGTCGTGAAGACCTGCGACTTGGACGTGGGGATGGTCGTGTTGCGCTCGATGAGCTTCGTCGCGATCCCGCCGAGCGTCTCGATCCCGAGCGACAGCGGCGTCACGTCGAGGAGGAGGATGTCCTTCACCTCGCCCTTGAGCACGCCCGCCTGGACCGCCGCGCCGAGCGCGACGACCTCGTCCGGGTTGATGCCCTTGTGCGGGTCCTTGCCGAACAGCTTGCGGACCGTCTCGACGACAAGGGGCATGCGCGTCATGCCGCCGACGAGGATCACCTCGTCGATCTTCTCCGCGCTGACACCGGCGTCGGACAGGGCCTGCTTCACCGGGCCGACCGTCTGCTCGACGAGGTCGCCCGTGAGCTGCTCGAGCTTCGAGCGCGTGAGGGTGATGACCATGTGCTTCGGCCCGCTCTGGTCCGCGGTGATGAACGGCAGGTTGATCTCCGACTGCTGGGTCGAGCTGAGCTCGATCTTCGCCTTCTCCGCGGCCTCCTTGAGGCGCTGGAGCGCCATGCGGTCGCCGCGCAGGTCGATGCCCTGGTCGCGCTTGAACTCCTGGACCAGCCACTCGATGATCCGCTGGTCGAAGTCATCCCCGCCGAGGTGGGTGTCGCCGTTCGTGGCCTTCACCTCGAAGACGCCCTCGCCGAGCTGCAGCACCGAGATGTCGAACGTGCCGCCGCCGAGGTCGTACACCGCGACGACCTCGTCCTTCTTCTTGTCGAGCCCGTAGGCGAGCGAGGCAGCGGTCGGCTCGTTGATGATCCGCAGGACCTCGAGGCCCGCGACCTGCCCGGCGTCCTTCGTCGCTTGGCGCTGGCTGTCGTCGAAGTAGGCCGGGACCGTGATGACCGCCTGCGTGACCTTCTCGCCGAGGAATGCCTCGGCGTCCGTCCGCAGCTTCTGGAGGATCATCGCCGAGATCTCCGGCGGCGAGAGCTTCTTGCCGTCGGCGAGCTCCACCTCGACCCCGTGCGAGGCCTCCCTGATCTTGTAGGGGACCATCGTCATGGTGCGCTGGACCTCAGGGTCGGTGAAGCGCCGGCCCATGAGGCGCTTGATCGAATAGATGGTGTTGTCGGGATTCGTGATGGCCTGCCGCTTGGCGATCTGGCCCGCCAGACGCTCACCCGTCTTGGTGAAGCCGACGACGGACGGGGTGACCCGGCCGCCTTCGGCGTTCGGGATGATCGTGGGCTCGCCGGCCTCCATGTAGGCGACGGCCGAGTTGGTGGTCCCGAGATCGATACCGATGACCTTCGGCATGACTTACTCCTCTTCTCTCCGACCGTCGGTCGGGCCAAGCCCTCCCTCCGGCCCTGGTGCTCGACCTCGCCGCTGCGGCGTCTCGGTCTGCGCTCCGGGGGGTACGGTCGGCCCGCTCGAAACAGTCACGAGCGCTGGGCGGATGACGCGGTCGTGGAGCTTGTAGGCCTTGCGCACCTCGTCGACGACGGTGCCTTCCGGCGCGTCCGAGTCGACGTGGCCGATGGCCTCGTGGACGTACGGGTCGAAGGGCTTGCCGACGGATCCGACCTCCTCGAGGCCTTCCGAGGCGAGAATGTCGCGGAGCTTGCGCTCGACCAGCCAGATGCCTTCGACCCACGGCTGGCCGCGCAGGTCGACCGGCACGGTGTCGAGCGCGCGATCGAAGTTGTCGAGCACCTCGAGCAGCTTCGTGATGAGCTCGGTCTTCGCGAAGCGCGCGAAGTCCGCGCGCTCGGCCTCGTTGCGTCGGCGGTAGTTCGCGAAGTCGGCCGCGACCCGCTGCAGGTCGCGCGTCAGCTCGGCCAGCTTTTGTCGGAGTTGATCCGTCTGCAGCGCGGGGGGGTCCTTCTCGCGCGCGTCACCCGTGCCCTCGCTCGCGTCACCCGTGCCGGCGTCGCGTGACCGCCCCTGCAGCAGCTCCTCGGCTCGGCGCGCGCGATCGTCCATATCAGTGGCCCAGCGCGCGCACGAGCTCGCTCATCAGAGCGCCGACGTAGCGCACGGCGCCGATGGTCCGCTGGTAATCCATGCGCGTCGGCCCGACGACGCCGACGTAGCCGGCCGGCGTCGCCGGCCCGCCGTACCGGCCGATGACGAGGCTGAACGGCCGCAGCGGAGCGACGCCGTGCTCGCTGCCGATGGTCACGGCGACGTCGCCCTCGCCCAGCGACCCCGGCAGCACCCGCGCGAGCAGCGCGCGGTCTCCGAGGAACGAGACGATGTCGCGCACGCGCTCGCGGATCTCGAGCTCGGGCTGCGCCACGATCTGGTCGATGCCGTCGTAGTGGATCTCTCGCGTCCAGACGACCTCGTGCGGGTCGAGCGCGCGGTCGTACGTCGCGATCGCGGCCTCCGCCGTGAGGCGAGCGAGGGTCGACGCGGCGAGGCGCAGCCACTCGGCAGCCTCGGGCGGGACCTGGCGGAACTGGTGGCTCAGGGTGACCCGCTCTTCCGCCGGCAGCTCGGGCTGCGGCATCACGCTCTCGATGAAGTACCGGTAGCCGAGGTCGGTCGGCACCCGGCCCGCGGAGGTGTGCGGATGGGTCAGGAGGCCGAGCTCCTCGAGGCTCGCGAGCTCATTGCGCACGGTCGCCGCAGAGACGGCCAGCCGGTACCGCCGCACCAGGGTGGCCGAGGCCACCGGGCGCGCGGACGCGAAGTGCTCCCGGATGACGGCGTGCAGGATGTCCCGCCGTCGCGAGGGGAGCTCGGGGAGGGGCCGGGGTCTCTGGGCGGTCATTAGCACTCTCACCTCGTGAGTGCTAACGAGGCTACCAGGCGGTCTCTATGGCCGTCAAGGCGCTTTGGGAGGCGTGGCGCCCGGCTGCCGCACCGCGCCGGACGGCCGGGTGTTCGCCGGCAACAGGCTGACGATGCGCGCGAGGAGCTCGTCGAGCTTGAAGGGCTTGGTGATGTAGTCGGCCGCCCCGAGCTCGGTCGCGTAGAGGCGCTCGGAGAGGCCGAAGATCGCTGTGACGACGATCACGGGCAGCGAGGCGATGCGGCCGTCGGACCGCAGCTCCCGCAGGACGCTGAATCCGTCGCGCCTCGGCATCATCAGGTCCAGCACGACGACCGCGGGCGACAGCGAGTCGACCATGAGCATCGCCTGATCGCCGTCGCGGGCGAGCTTCGCCTCGAGACCCTCCTGTTCGAGGTATTCGACCATCGAAAGCCCGAGGTCGGTGTCGTCCTCGACGATCAGTACGAGCGGCTTCGTGCGGGTCACTAGGGGCGGATCTCCTTCGCCAGCCGCTCGGGGTCCTTGATCGAGATGTGCCGGCGGCGGATCTCGACGATGCCCCGCTTCTCGAGATCCCCGAGGACACGGTTCACCGAGACGCGCGACGCGCCGACGAAGGACGCGAGCTCGTCCTGCGTGAGCACCAGCTCGAGAGGGGCGGCGGTGGCGACCGTCCGACCGGGGAGCACGGGCAGCGCGTCCTCTTCCGCGGGGACCGCGCCCGCGTGCGCCAGGTCGAGCAGGTACTTCGCGACCCGGCTGGGCACGTCGAGGAAAGTGAGGTGCTCGACCCGGTCCGAGAGGCGTCGGATGGTGCGCGCGAGCGCCTCCAGCACGAGGCGCACCGCCGCCGGGTGGCGCTCGAGGAACGCGAGGAAGTCGTCACCCGCGAGCAGGGCAGCGCGGGTATCCTCGAGCGCGACCGCGCTAGCGGACCGAGGCGTGCGGTCGAAGAGCGCGAGCTCCCCGAAGAACTCGCCGGGGCGCATGATCGCGACGAGGGCCTCTTGACCGAACTCGCCGGGCAGCGAGATCTTCACGGCGCCCTCGAGGACCAGGTACAGGTGCGTCCCGGGGTCGTCCTTGCGGAAGATGACCTCGGAGCGCTTGTACGGCCGCAGCCGGATGCGCGCCGAGAGGTCCCCGAGCTCCTCGTCCGAGAGCCGCGTGAACAGGGGGAGACGGCGCAGACGGGCCGTCATGGCCGCGTCGGTCATGGCCCGGAAAGTATCAACTTCATAGGACAATGGCTGCGACAGGAGGTACTGGATGGGCAAGGGTCAGAAGAAGCGAAAGACCGTTGGGAAGCTCGGATGGCGCTCCAAGAAGGCGAACCACGGGCGCAAGCCCGGGATGGGGCGCGGCAAGCGCAACTAGCGCGACCGCTGCGAATGGCGAGGGGCCGCCCGCGGAACCGGCGGCCCCTCTTTCGTCCTTGGGCCAGCGCCGACTACTTCTTGCGGCGGGATGACCTGCGGCCCGCGATCTTGCGAGCCGTGGACTTGCGGCCGGTCGCCTTCCGGCCAGTGGGCTTGCGGCCCGCGGCCTTGCGCGCCGTCGCCTTGCGCGCCGTCGGCTTCCGCGCCGTCGCCTTGCGCGCCGTCGGCTTGCGGCCGGTCGCCTTCCGCGCGGTCGCCTTGCGGCCGGTGCTCTTGCGGCCCGTCGTCTTGCGGCCCGCGGCCTTGCGGCCGCCCCCGCCCGTCGCGGGCATCGGCGGCGTCGGTGCCGGCGGCTGCGGCGCAGGCCACATCGACCCCGGCTCCTGCTGTCCTTGACCCCAGTTGGTCCCGCTGGTCTCGTCGTGCATGTCGCCTCCCACATCTGATGACCGATCTTCTGAGCGCGCAAGGCATAACGCCTCTGCCCGACGCACGCAAGATACGTGATCCCCTTTCGCGAGCGCTTAGGCGATGAGCCGGACGAACACCTCGTTCGCGAGGATGCGGCCGCGCGGCGTGAGGCGCGCGCGGTCCCCGGACCAGCGGACCAAGCCACGGCCGCCGGCGGCGCGGAGGCCCGCAGCGATGCGGTCGCGCGCGGCGGGGCCGAACCGGGCGGCGAAGCGAGCGAGATCGATCCCGGTGTCGAGGCGAAGGGCGAGGATCGCGCTGTCCGACACCGGGTCCGAGCCGCCGTCCACGATCCGAGCGGCACCACGCTCGATCCGATCGACGTAGGCGGCGAGCGACGCCGGACGATGCGAGCGGATCCCGTCCAGGTGCGAATGGGCACCCGCTCCGACACCCAGCCACTCGCCGTTCCGCCAGTACGTGGCGTTGTGGAGCGACCTGTGGCCCGCCCGCGCCCAGTTCGCGATCTCGTAGTGGCGATAGCCCGCCCGCGCGAGCCGCCGATGCGTGAGCGCGTAGAGCAGCGCGAGCCCGCGGTCGTCCGCCTGTGCCGCCGCGGTGGCGCGGCGCCACCGCTCGACGACCGGCCATCCCCCGCCCGGCCAGTTCACGACCGCGTCCTCCGGCTCGAGCGCGAGCTCGAGCGGATAGCACGAGAGGTGGTCCGGTCCGAGGGAGACGGCGGTATCGAGTTCGCTTGTCCAGTCGTCCGCGGTCTGCCCGGGCCAACCGAAGATGAGATCGAGGCTGACGTCCAGACCCGCCTCGCGGGCGGCACCGACCGCGGGCGCGACGTCCTCGGGCTGATGCGTCCGGCCGAGAGCGCGCAGACCGCGCGCGGTGAGCGACTGCGCACCCAGGGAGATCCGGGTCACGCCGAAGGCGAGCCATGCGTCGAGGCGCGCCCGATCGAGCGTCGCCGGGTTCACCTCCACGGTCACCTCGCGCGGGCGCCGGACGAACGCGGCGTCGATCGCGGCGGATATCCGCGCGACCTCGTCGGGCTCGAGCAGGCTCGGCGTGCCGCCTCCTACGTAGATGGAGCGCAGGCGCGGGTGACCGAGCGCCGCACCCTCACGCAGGGTCTCCGTGACCAGCGCGTCGAGGTACCGAGATCGCAGGCGCGAGGTCGCGGGAGCGGTCGCGAAGTCGCAGTAGGGGCAGCGCGCCGCGCAGAAGGGGATGTGCACGTAGAGCGCGATCCCGCTCCTCGCAGGGGGGCTGTCGCCCCCCGTCCACCCCCCGTTCATCGGATCACCCCCAGCGGATCCGGCAGCTGCGCCTCGGCCGAGAGCGCCGCGGTGCGGCCGAGGTCGACGAGCCACTCCGACGATCCTCCCCGGGGGGCCCCCGACTCGTGGACGAACGCGAGCAGGTGCGCCGGCCGCCAGTCAGCTTCGCTGACGATCCGCTCCTCGCCGAATTCGGGGAGGAGCAGGACGTACACCGTGCGGCGGTCGACGAGGCGTGCCGCCGAGACGCCGAAGGTCCCGACGCGCGAGGCTCCGCCGAGCGCCGCGAGCGCGGCGTCGCGCAGGGGCGCGACGACCGCACGGAGGCGATCCGCGCCGTCGGCCGCGGCGGCTTCGTGCAGCGCGAGCATCTCGCGCGCGGCGTGTAGGCCCTCGAGCATCCCGCGCGTCTCGCCCGACAGCAGCTCGAACGCACCCGCCGCGTCGTCGTCGGCGATGGAGCGCAGGAACGCGGATGCGATGGCCTGGGTCGGGTGCTCGTACTCGACCCGGTAGCCCTTCTCGCGCGCCGGGCGGCGGAAGAGCGAGCGGATCACGACGCCTCCTCGCCCGCCCGCAGCACAGCGAGGAACGCCTCCTGCGGGATCTCGACCTGGCCGACCATCTTCATGCGCTTCTTGCCGGCCTTCTGCTTCTCGAGGAGCTTGCGCTTGCGCGTGATGTCGCCGCCGTAGCACTTCGCGATGACGTTCTTGCGCAGCGCCTTCACCGTCTCGCGCGAGATGATCTTCCCGCCGATCGCGGCCTGGATCGGGACGTCGAACTGCTGGCGCGGGATGAGCTCCCGAAGCTTCGAGACGAGCGCGCGGCCGGTGTACTGGGCGCGGTCGCGGTGGACGATCGTGGAGAGCGCGTCCACCGGCTGCCCGGCGACGAGCACTTCGAGCAGCACCGCGTCCGCCGCGCGGTACCCCGTGAGCTCGTAGTCGAGCGAGGCGTACCCCTGCGAACGGCTCTTCAGCTGGTCGTAGAAGTCGACGATGACCTCGCTCAGCGGCATCTCGTACCGCAGCATCGCCCTGGTCGGGTCGAGGTACGTCATCTCCATCAGCGTCGATCGCTTGCCCTGCGCGAGGTCCATGACCGGGCCGACATGCTGTGTGGGCACGATGATGGTGACCTTCATCCACGGTTCCCGGATCTCTTGGATCGTGGTCGGGTCAGGGAGCATCGCGGGGTTGTCGATCGCGACCTCCGCGCCACGCTTCGTGAGCACGCGGTACTCGACCGACGGCGCGGTCGCGATGATGTCGACGTCGTACTCGCGGTCGACGCGCTCCTGGACGATCTCCATGTGCAGGAGGCCGAGGAAGCCGCAGCGGAAGCCGAAGCCGAGCGCCTGGGAGACCTCGGGCTCGTAGATGAGCGACGCGTCGTTGAGCTTGAGCTTCTCGAGCGCGTCGCGGAGGGCCGGATGGTCGTCGGAGCTGATGGGGTAGATGCCCGCGAACACCATCGGCTTCGCCGGCCGGTAGCCGAGAAGCGCCTCGCGCGCCGGGCGGTCCGCGTTCGTCACGGTGTCTCCCACGCGGCAGTCCGCAACGGTCTTGAGCCCGGTCGCGATGTAGCCCACCTCGCCGGTCGCGAGCCGGTCCCGCGGCCGAGCCTCGGGCGCGAAGGTCCCGAGCTCGAGGAGCTCGCTCTCCTTGTCGGTCGCCATGAGCCGCGTGCGGTCGCCGACCGCCACGGCACCGTCGACGACGCGTACGTGCGCGACCACGCCGCGGTACTGGTCGTAATGCGAGTCGAAGATGAGGGCACGCAAGGGCGCTCCGGCATCGCCACGAGGAGCGGGGACACGCTTCACGACCGCGTCCAGGAGGTCGCTGATGCCGGCGCCGGTCTTGCCCGATGCCAGCAGGATCTCTTCGTCCCGGAACCCGAGCGCCTTCCGCAGGTCCTCGCGAATGAGATCGATGTCGATGTTCGGCAGATCGATCTTGTTGATCACGGGGATGATCTCGAGGCCCTGCTCCACGGCGAGGTACGCGTTCGCCAGCGTCTGGGCCTCGATGCCTTGCGATGCGTCCACGAGGAGGACCGCCCCCTCGCAGGCCGCGAGCGAGCGGCTCACCTCGTAGTTGAAGTCGACGTGGCCCGGCGTGTCGATGAGGTTGAGCTCGTACGGCTCGCCCGCGACGGTCCACTCCATGCGGACAGCGCGGGCCTTGATGGTGATGCCCTTCTCGCGCTCCAGGTCCATCGAGTCGAGCATCTGATCGCGCATCTGGCGCGCGGATACGGTCCCGGTCGACTCGAGGAGCCGGTCCGACAGCGTCGTCTTGCCGTGGTCCACGTGAGCGATCACGCAGAAGTTGCGGATGCGTTGCTGCGGATCGCCCACCCGGCAAAGGGTATGCCGCGCCTCGCTAGGTGTTCCTAGACCTCTTCGCCGAGGATCTTCACGAGCGAGGCGCTCGGATCTGGCCTTCGAGCCACCGGCGGATCTCGGGACCGATCTCGGGACGCGCGAGCGCGCTCGAGATGAACGCCTTCACGTAGCCCGCGCGATCGCCAGCGTCGAAGCGCTCGCCCTCGAATTCGTGCGCGTGGACCGGCGCGCGGAGCGCGAGCTCGCTGACCGCGTCCGTGAGCCAGATCTCGCCGCCGCGACCCGGCTTGAGCCTCGCGAGGATCTCGAAGATCTCCGGCTCGAGCAGATACGCGTGGACCGCAGCGAGCTCGGTGGCGGGACGATCCGGCTTCTCGACGATGCGGGTCACGCGCCACGTGCGCTCACCGGTCTGGTCGCCCTCGATAATCCCGTACTTGCGCGCGTCCTCGCGGGGAACGCGGATGACCGCTGCGACGCTACCGCCGCCAGCCCGTTCACGGGCTTGGACGAGCTGCGCTGCCACCGGCACACGCGAGAGCACGATGTCGTCGCCCCAGATCATGAGGAACGGCCGGTCGCCGACGACCTCGCGCGCGCAGAGCACCGCGTCGCCGTTCCCGCGCGGCTTGGCCTGGTGGACGACCGTGACGCGCGCGATCGTCTCGCCGCGGCGCGCGAGCGCGAGGTCGGCGTCGCGGCCCTCGGCGCGGAGCCGCTCCTCGAGCGCTTCGTTCCTGCGGAAATACGCGTCGAGCGGCGCCTTGCCGGCGGCGCTGACGACGACGATCTCGTCGCATCCCGCGGCGACCGCCTCACTGACGACGTTGTCGATGATCGGAACGTCGACGAGCGGGAGCAACTCCTTGGGGACGGTCTTGGAGACGGGGAGGAAGCGCGTGCCGAGGCCCGCGGCGGGGATGACGGCGACGCGGACCGGCTCGAGCGGCACAGGCGGAATTGTGGGGGCACGTACATTTTCCGCACCCGCCGCGCCGCGTGAACAGGCTAGCGATCGAAGGGATCTGAGCGGGTGGGACGCCTAGCGAGCGTCACCCCAGGCCCAGGCGGAGTAGTCGGGATGCTCGAGACCGTGGGCGCTCAGGACCGTCCCGATCTGCGAGCGGTGTTCGTTACCGTGATGGGCCACCTGCGCGAGGATGATCCCGACCTTTTCCTCGCGCTTCTCGGCATCGCCTCCGCTGGGCCCGACGTTCTGCGACCTGACCTCGTCCGGATCTACGGTTCCGCTGGCGTAGCGCTCGTACCGCTCCGCGACAGCGCGTACCCGCAGCAGGAGCTCATCGAGGTCGACCGGCTCCCCTTCCTTCATCGGGCCGTCCGCGGGCCGCTCTCCGGTGAGCCGGTACAGGTAGTAGCGGTCGGCCCCGACGATGTGCGCGAGCGTCTGGTCGACCGATCCGTATGTTCCCGGCGTGGTCCACGCGCGCTGTTCGGGCGTCAGCCCGCGAGCGAACTCGATGAGCCGGACCGTGGCCCAGCAGTGGTGACGCAGGAGATCGATCAGGACCGGACGTGCCATCGGCGTGGATCCTAGTCCTCGCTCCTCAGAGCGCCTAATGCCTGGCGCCCAGATCTGCGGCGATCCTCTCGGCGATCTCCGCAGACGTCTGCCCCTCCGTGTCCACGAGGAGATCCGTCGCGGCGAGCGGCGGCAACAGAGCCTCGCTCGCCGCGAAACGCTCCGCCAGCCAGCGTGGATCGCGCGAGATCCCGCGCGACGGATCGCCTTGCGCGCGACGTAGCGCCTCCTCGAACGACACGTGCAGCGTGACGAAGACCGGCTCGACCTTCGCGCGCAAGTGATCGAGATAGGCGCGACGCTCCTCGGGCGTGAAGAACGGGCCCTCGATGATCACGGCCTCGATGCCAAAGCCGAAGAACGCGTCGGTGAGGAGCGCGGCCGCTTGCCGCGCGCGCAGCCAGTGCTGAAGTCCTCCGGTAGTCGGCGTTTGGTGATCCAACATCCGCCATAGCAGGTCCAGGTCGATGGCCGCAGAGGGATGACCCGTCCGCTCGAGCAAACCCGCGAGCGCCCTCGCCACGGTGCTCTTTCCGCTCGCAACGGCACCGTTGAGAACGATCAGGGATCGTTCGGTCACGGGGGGACCTTGCCGCCGGTCCTAGGTCTCAAAGCGGTCAGGGTCGAAACCCTCGCGATCCTGCGCCTCATGCAGGAGCATCAGCAGCGAGACCGGAGCGCTCTCGTCGGCTGTGTCGTACGAATACCAGACGATGTACGGAAGTGGATCCCCGATCGGCCGAGCCCGATATGAGACGGTCCCCCGACGCTCGATCTCGCGGCCGAGCGCCGGGAAGCGCACGATCCGCCGGGCGAACGAGGCAAGTGCGGTGCGAAGGCTCGCTTGCTGCTCGGCAGGACGGTTCGCGCGGAGCCATCTGACGCGCACAGCGAGGTCGGTCCTGAAGTTCTCGTGATACCGAACGCGGCGCGCCATCTATCTCGTGGCGCGGGATGGTCTCCGCCTTGCCACGTCTGCTTGGTCGAAGACCGCATCGATCTCCGCCTGGCTCGCTTCGTCGAATCCCTCTGAGTCGATGCGGTCCGCGAGGGCGTTCAGCCGCTCGGTCTGCCAGCGGAGGGCACGGGCGCGCTGCTGCTCTTCGCGGATATCACGCACCCGCTCGGCAGCGAGCGTCCTGATCGTCGTCGAGATGCCCAAACCGCGCCGACGCGCCTCGGCGTCGAACGCATCGCGCTGCTCCCGGCTGAGGGCGACACTGACCGGAGGCACTTTCTGATCTGCCGATCGAGGGCGGGGCATCTCCGGTACCTCCGATAGTGAGTTTCACTATAAGTCTAGCGCGGATCAACGGATCGCTCACCGCGTTGAGTTGTCTGGCGAAGGATCAGTCCAGCTCAGAAGGCGCCAGCGAGCGAGGTCACCTGCGGCCTACAGCGCAAGCGCGGGCAGCAGGATCCGCGCGTCGAGGCCGGTCCGCTGCTCGTACTCGGCCACCGCGACCGCGGCGGCGTGATGGCCGCCGCCGGCATCGGCGATGGCCACGATCGATCCGCCGAATCCCCCGCCGGTGATGCGCGATCCGTACACACCCTCCTGCTCGCGCACGAGGTCGACGAGCAGATCGATCGCGGACGTGGAGACCTCGAAGTCGTCGCGGAGCGAGCGGTGGGACGCGTCGAGCAGCTCTCCGAGCCGCGGGAGATCGCGCGCGCGCAGCGCCTCGACGGCGTCGAGCACCCGCGAGTTCTCCGTCACGACGTGCCGAGCGCGCCGCGCCAGCGGATCCGGGAGCGATCCGACGCGAGCGAGGTCGTCCGGCGGGACGTCGCGGAGCTCGGCGACGCCGAGGGAGCGCGCCGCAGCATCGCACTCGTCGCGCCGCTGGTTGTAAGGGCTTTGCCCTTCCGGGCGTCCGGCGCTGTGTTGATGCGCGACGCCGGAGTGAACGACGACGAGCTCGAGCTCGTCAGGAAGGGGGACGCGCTCGTACGCCAGCGACCGGCAGTCGAGAAAGAGCGCCTCGCCCTCGCGACCGACGCTCGCGGCCATCTGATCCATGATCCCCGACCGAGCGCCGACGAACTCATTCTCGCTGCGCTGTGCCAGCTTCGCGATCGTCGTGTCGTCGATGTCGATGGCGAACGCCTCGCGTAGCGCACGCAGTATCGCGACCGAGAGCGCGCCGCTGGACCCGAGCCCCGCGCCCATCGGCACGTCCGACGCGATCCGAAGGTCGAAGCCGCGATCGATGAAGCCGAGTCGCACCAGCACCGCCGCGCACCCGACCACGTGGTCGACCCAGGTGCCGGTCCGCTGCTCGTCGCCGAGATCGCGCTCGCGCCAGCGGCCCTCGTCGACGTTGGCGCTGCTCGCGCGGATGACCCGATCGGACCGACGCTCGATCTCGACACTGACCGCCAGCGCAAGGGCGACCGGGAGCACGAAGCCGCCGTTGTAGTCCGTGTGCTCGCCAATGAGATTCACACGGCCTGGTGCCGATGAGGTGGTCACCAGATGGCAGAGCAGCAGCGGATCAGATCTTCAAAAGGCCTCACTCCCCTTCCCACGCGGCGCGGTCGCAGTACAGGCGCACGTTGTCGATGGTGCGCAGGTACGACGCGGGGACGTCCGGCCCGATCGGCCCTTCCAGCACCCGATGCAGGATCTCGTGCTTCGACGCGCCCGTCACGACGAGCACGGTGCGCCGCGCGCGGAGCAGCACGCGCATCCCCGCCGTGAGCGCGCGGCGCGGCACGCGGTCGCGGTCCCCCCAATGGCGCGCGTTGCTCTCGATCGTCACGTCGGAGAGATCGACGACACGCGTCGGCGCATCCGGCCCGCTCGGCGGCTCGTTGGACCCGAGATGCCCGTTGGTCCCTAGGCCGAGGATCGCCAGATCCAGCCCGCCCACCTTCTCGATCGCGCGCTCGTAGCGCTGACACTCGGCCGCAGGGTCCGCGGCGTCGCCGCGGAGGGCGATGGTCCGATCGAGCGAGATCGCGAGCGGCCGCAGCACCTCGCGCTCGAGCCAGCCGAAGAGGGCGCGCTCGTCGGTGGGCGCGACGCCGACGTACTCGTCCAGCTGGACCGCGCGCGTCCGCGACGTGTCGAGCGTGCCCATGCGGCGCCGCTCCGCCAGCTCGCTGTAGAGGTCGACCGGGCTTTCGCCGACGGCGAAGAGGACCGTCGCGCGCTTATCGGAGCGGATGACCTCGGCGGCGTCGTCGGCCGCACCCCGCGCGACCTCGTCGGGCTCATCCGTGACGAAGAGCGCG
>Ga0209824_10001279_pt1 | contig 14418 bp, 15 predicted proteins | sample VDWuncwatermetaG_FD_184124 | JGI IMG/M metagenome (GOLD analysis project Ga0209824, IMG submission 184124) | Wastewater microbial communities from Netherlands to study Microbial Dark Matter (Phase II) - VDW unchlorinated drinking water (SPAdes)... ... | reverse complement strand
GCTTTGCGGTATGGCAGAAAAGCAAAGCCGAGCACTAAATATTGTGCGAAGCACGGATTTAAATAACCAATTATGAATAATCATTTACGAATCAATATAGTTAATGAACAAGCTGAGAAATTATAGAAAAAAAATTTTAAAATATTCAAATAAATAAAATCAAAAATTCATTACAAAAATTTTCAAAAACATAATTAGTCATTCAAAAAACGCAATCAAAATAAAATGGAGAAAAAAGAATTAATCCAAAATCTAAAGCAGAAAGCAAAAGACTTAAGGAAAGATATTATTACTATGATTTATAACGCCCAGTCCGGTCATCCTGGCGGTTCTTTAAGTGCAATTGATGTTTTGGTTGGACTATACTATTATAAATTAAAGATTGAACCTAAAAATCCTATTTGGCAAGACAGGGATAGATTTGTTCTAAGTAAAGGGCATTGCAGTCCAGCCATATATACTGTTTTAGCTGATAAAGGATATTTCCCAAAAACAGAATTGGATGGTTATCGAAAAATCAACAGGATGCTGCAAGGCCATCCGGAATTAAGTACACCTGGCATAGATTTTGCAGGAGGTGCCCTTGGACAAGGTATATGTTTTGCAGTTGGAATTGCATTAGCTTGCAGGCTTGACAAAAAAGATTGCAATGTCTATGTTATGATTGGCGATGGCGAATCGCAAGAGGGTGCTGTTTGGGAATCTTCAATGGCAGCTGCATTCCACAAGTTGGACAATTTAATTGCGATAATGGATAAAAATCAAGTTCAACAAACGGGTAAGACAAAAGACATAATGGATATAGGTAATGTATCATTAAAATGGAAGGCTTTTGGATGGAATGTCATTGACATCAACGGGCATGATATGCCTCAGATTGTTAAAGCCCTCGACAAGGCTTCAAAACTAAAAAATAAAAAGCCAACAATCATAATTTCAAACACTATCAAAGGAAAAGGAGTTTCATTTATGGAGTTAAATCATAAATTTCACGGGAAAGCGCCAAATGAGGAAGAATACAAAAAGGCAATAGAAGAGATTGAAAAGATTGATGTTAAAAATTTTAAATAATGGAAAAAATTGCAACTCGTGACGGATACGGAAAGGCATTGCTAGAGCTTGGCAAACTAAATCCAAATGTTGTAGCTTTAGATGCTGACTTAAGCGACAGCACTAGGAGCGAATATTTTGCGAAACAATTTCCAGATAGGTTTTTTTCAATGGGGATAGCAGAGCAGAATATGATAGGGGCTGCAGCTGGTCTTGCTTTTTCTGGAAAGATCCCATATGCAAGCACATTCGCAGTTTTTAGCGAGAGGGCTTATGAGTTTGTAAGAAATATTATATCAAGAAATAAATTAAATGTTAAGATTGCCGGAAGCCATGCAGGAATTGCAACAGGGGAAGATGGCAAAAGCGCCCAGGCAATTGAGGACATTGCTGTTTACAGGGCATTGCCTAATATGGTTGTGCTGCAGCCATCAGATTCCGTTGAAGCTGAGAAAATGGTATTTGAATTAGCCGACTATAACGGGCCATCATATATGAGGATACATCGCAACCCTGTTCCTGTTATTCATAGTTCTGATTACAAATTTGAAATGGGAAAAGGAGAGATTTTGAAAGAGGGCAAAGATGCTGTTGTTTTTGCTACAGGCACTTTGGTTCATGAATCGTTAATTGCAGCAGAAATTCTTGAGAATGAGAAAATAAAGATTTATGTAGTTAATATCCACACTATTAAGCCAATTGATAATGATTTAATCATAGATTTGGCTAAGAAAACAAATTGCGTGATTACTGCAGAAGACCATAACATAATTGGCGGTTTGGGGGGCGCAGTTGCTGAAGTTTTAAGTGAAAATTATCCGTGTAGAATGAAGAGGATTGGATTACAAGATAGGTACGCAGAGTCTGGAAAACCTGATGAATTATATAAAAAATACGGTTTAGATTCCCAATCGATTGCTGAAGAAGTGATAAAGTTTATTAATATAACATTTTAATATAAAAATAGTAAAATGCAAAACTGGATTTTTTATGGATTAGTCGCATTTTTTTGTTTTGCAGTAAATACTATAATCTACAAAGTTGCACAACAGAAAGGAAATTTCTCACCGTATTCTGGAGCTATGTTGTTTGGTCTGGGAGCGATATTATTATTCGGATTCTTTCTTATATTTAACAAACCGAACTTTGAGTTTGAATGGAAATCCAGTAGTTTAGCATTAATTGCTGGAATAATCTGGGCTATTGGTTTTCTTTCAATTGCTGTTGCTATTTACCAAAAAGCTGATGTTTCAAGATTGGCGCCCATATATAATGCAAATACATTGTTAGCAGTTTTTTTAGGAATTGTTTTGTTGAAGGAAATCCCTGATAAATCCCAGATTTTCAGAGTTGTAGCTGGAGCTGTATTAATTGTGATAGGTGCCGTTTTGGTAAGCGTTTAATTACAAAAAATAAAATGAAACTGAATGATTTTAAGTATATAACGGTTTGGTGGTTTTATCCCCTATTCTACGTAATTCTTTCAATCATTTTGCAAATGAATGGCCACAGTTTTTCAGAACATTCCATAGGTTTTGTAGACTCCCTTTATTTTATTCCAAACGGATTGCTATTTATTTTTGTTCATTTCTTTCCCTTTATACAGTATAATGAGGCATACATAAATATTGTCTTGAGTTTACCACTAATCTTTAATTTCTTCCACATTTTGACTTGGATTGCTGTAATATTTAAACGATATAAACAGAATATCTTAATGATAAAAACAATGTTGTTTCTCTTATTGCTTAACTTTTTGCCGTTATATGGATATAATAAAGAGTATACAGATAAAAAATATAAAAACTGAGGGTGAAAAATGCAAATTTTTATAGATTCCGCGGAAATATCTGAAATAAAGAAAGCTGCAGAAGTTAATTTGTGCGACGGCGTAACTACAAATCCAACTTTAATAATGAAAGCAGGGAGAGACTACAATGAAGTACTTAAAGAAATTTGTGGAATAATAAAAGGACCTATCAGCGCTGAAACTGTATCTTTAGTAGCAGAAGGAATGGTGAAGGAAGGTATTGTTTTTTCTAAAATTGCAAAAAATATTGTTGTCAAAGTCCCAATGACTGTTGAGGGAATGAAAGCGTGCCAGAGATTAACAAAACAAGGCATTAAGGTTAATGTTACTTTATGCTTTTCAGCGAATCAAGCTTTATTGGCTGCAAAATCTGGCGCTTTTATTGTAAGCCCGTTTGTTGGAAGGTTGGATGATATTGGAGAAGTTGGAATGAATTTAATCAAAGAAATAAAGCTGATTTATGATAACTATCATTTTAAAACTCAAATACTTGTGGCTTCTGTAAGAAATCCAATACATGTTCTTGAAGCTGCAAAGATAGGGGCTGACATTGCAACAATGCCTTATTCTGTTTTTGAGCAGTTATTCAAGCATTCTTTGACTGATATTGGCATTAAGAAATTTCTAGAAGATTGGGAAAAAGTGCCGAAGAAGAGGTGAATAATTAACCTCTATTCTTGATTTTATTAATGACTAAGGCAATTAATATTCCAATGAAAGTAGGGATTCCAACAATTAAAAAAGTTGTACTTAAAAATTTTGACGTGCAAACAGATGGACTACGCGTACCATCTGGCCTTATAAGACCAGTGCAGCTAATACTGCCCCAATATAAAAAAGAGATAATAATTCCAATTACCAATCCGATGATTGATCCGTAAACAATCTGCTTTGGAACATTCATAATGATTCATTCTGTATCTGATATAAATATTTTTCTTTAATATCATTTAAAATGCCTTTTATACCATTTTCATTAACTTTTACTTTATAATTCTTCCAAAATTTTCTTTTTGTTGTATGCAATCTTATTATTTTTAAGCACTTCCTCAAATTCAAATGAATGCTCAATAGGAATTTTAACAACTCCGCTTACAAGCCTTTTTCCATTTAGAAGTTCTATAATCCCTTTTTGATTTCTTCCAGCAAGTATATAATCAAATTTTACTTTTTGTGTATGAGTTAATATTTTTAAATTGTACCAGAAAAGTGTATAAGAATTAAATCCTAAAGTTTGGCAGAATTTTTTGCTATGAAAGGTACTATACCCTTCAAGCATAATTCCCGTTCGTGCCAGAAATTCTGGAGAAAATAAATCTCTTAGCAGGACTTGTTTTAGGTCTATATTTAAATTAAATTTTGGTTTTAGTTTATTCTTTATTTCTTGGATTAAATTCAATCTTTCCCTAAGAGTGCCTTGCAAAAAAATGACCGCAATATCTATGTCTCTCGGAGAGAATTTGCCTTTAGATAGAGATCCAAATATCAAAATATCAAAAATGTTTCCTTTTATTTCATCTTTCAAGCATTTTCTTAATTTTTCCAATATCATCTTTAAGCAACTCCGCAGATTCCTTGTTCATTCTCTTCGTGTATGAGTCCTGATAAAAAGGAAAATCTCTGTCAAGGATTTTATACATTGAAGGATACTTTTCTTCTATCGTCCTAAACCTATCAGAATGTGAAGATGGAATTCTGCCCTTTAATTATTGTTCTTTATATAACGCTACGCTCTAAATCGAAAGTTTAATAAATTTTAAACTAACTAAAGTTAGTGGGGGGTTACTATGAAGATAACAATCATGATTGATAATGAAGAGAGTTATCTGAATGACTATATATCAGAACTAGTTGAGAAAATTAAGAAAAGAGGACATGATATATTATTTATTTCATACCCAGAACATATAAGAAAAGGAGATATTCTGTTCATTTTAGGGTGCAAAACAATTTTATCTAAAGAACAATTGGGCTTAAATGCCCATAACCTGGTAGTGCATCCAAGCAAACTTCCGGAAGGTAGGGGCAGCGCAGCATTAGTAAATAAAATATTAGAAGGTGAAAACAAGGTTTATATCACACTCTTTGAAGCAGAAGAAAAGGTGGATGCGGGATATTATTATTTTCAGGAACCAATTATTTTTGAAGGTCATGAGTTAAGCGACGAAATCAGATATAAACAAACTATGAAAGTTTTTGAATTAGTTCTTAACTTTTTAGATATATACCCCAATCTGAATCCGAAAAAGCAGGTCGGGAAATCTTCTTTCTATTCCAAGAGGACATCCGAAGATAGTGAATTAGGTATAGATAAAACTATTCGTGAGCAATTTAATTTATTGAGGATAGTGGATAATAAGCGCTATCCTGCCTTTTTTCTTTACAAAGGCTATAAATATGTGTTGCATATTTTTAAGGAGAAAATAGTGAATAAAGATGAAAAAGTCTGAAAATAGAATAGAGGAGTACCCTGTCGGCTCTATACTTGGGCAGGAAGAATTAGATGCTGTTCGTAGAGTGCTTGAATCTGGTGATGCCCTAACAAGGGGTTCAGATGTAGAATTGTTTGAAAAAGAATTTGCGGAATATTGTAATGCAAAGTATGCTGTTTCTATGAGTTCATGTGGAGCAGCACTTAATATTGCGGCTCAAGTCTTGAATCTAGGATCTGATGATGAGGCAATCTGCCAAGCAAATGCTTTTTGGGTTACATTTGTGGAACTTTTGAATAGGGATGTGACTATTAAAGTTGTGGATATAGATCCCGATACCCTTAATATCGATGCTAGGAAAATACAACCGTTAATCACATCCAAAACAAAAGCAATATATGTGATGCATCATGGAGGAAATCCTGCTGATCTCGACACTATTAAAGACATCGCAAAAAAACACGGTCTAGTAGTAGTAGAAGATGCTTCTCATGCGGTTGGAGCAGAATATAAAAACAGGAAAATTGGAAGTGACAGTGATATAGCGTGCTTTTCCTTCTCAACTATGAAGAATATGACAACGCTTGGGGAAGGAGGAATGTTTGTGACAAATAATAGGTCCTATTTTAAAATGGCACAAGGTCTACGTACAAATTACCCATATGGAAAGCGGATTAAAAGAAAGACCTCTGATCTTGGATATTATCCAAAACCAAAATCTGTTGCATTTATGCATGCAGGGGATGCATGGGATTATGAATGGAAAAGAGTTAGAGAGTTTGGCACGACTTACAGGATGTCTACACCACAGGCAGCAGTTGGTAGAGTGCAATTAAGAAAATTGGATAAATTCAACTCGATGAGAGAAAAAATCGCAAACATGTATAATCAGGCTATTGAGAAAATCAATGGATTAAGAAAAGTAAAAATATTCCCCGGATGTAAACATTCATGGCACCTCTTTACCTTCTTCCTAAATGAAGGGATAGGTATTGATCGAAATGAATTTGTAAAATATATGGAGGAAAAACATAATATATCTATAGTGATTAGATTCTGGCCAATACATCTTGGTGGAATTATGCGTATGAGGGGCCATAATATTGGAGAATGTCCTGTTTGCGAACGTGTTTGGTTTAAAGAGCAACTAAGCTTACCTATTTCCCCCCAAATGCGAGAATCAGAGGTTAATTATATTATTGAAGCTTTGAATGATGGAATTGAAAATTTTATGAAAAATAAATAATGTCCTAACCTAACCCAAGTTCTTTCATTCGTTTTATGTTGTAGTATATAGGATTATTAAGACCATCTCTAATAATACCTTTTTTATAGGCATCTACAACACTCTTAATTGCATCTTCTACGTTAAACTTTGGTTTAAATCCAAGGACACGTGAAATTTTGTCTGAGTTAATATGGTAAGATCTGTTGTCGTCGCTTGGGAAATATTCTAAAGTAATATCAGGACCACATATTTTCTTGACTAATTTTGCAATTTCAGTAACAGAAAGATTTTGGTATCCGGCATTAAAGGATTGATGGTTAATCTTTTCACGTGGTGCTTCCAACAAGAGCTCATATACCCTTACAACATCCTTAATGTTAATATTAGGACGGCATTGGTTTCCGCCAAAGATTTTGATTTTTTTATTAATCAGTGCATTTATTGTAAGGATATTTACAACAACATCTAGCCTTAACCGAAGCGCATAGCCACACACAGTAGCTGATCTGACAGCAACCCATTCAAAGTCATATTGCTTATTGTTGAGTACCTTCTCACATTCAGCTTTGTACTTTGAGTAATCGGTGATTGGTTCAAGTGTATCTTCCTCAACCACATTCTTTTCTTCTTTTATTCCATAAACACTTGATGTACTTGCATAAATAAGCCGTTTAACTTTATTAACCCTCATAGCCTCAATAACATTGAAGAATGCATCAAAATTTATTGATTTGCCGAGTTTCGGATTTAGTTCAAAACATGGATCATTTGATATACAAGCAAGATGTATTATTGTGTCACATCCCTTAGCAGTTTCGACAAGCTTATCCTTATCTCGGATGTCAGCCTTTATTTCAGTCAGCTTAGTATCATTTATGTCTTTAAATACTTCCCCATAAGTGTACATATCATAAACCACTACCTTATATCCTTTTGCTAACAAATGCGGGACTAATTCTGACCCTACATAACCTGCTCCCCCGGTAATAAGTATTTTCTTTATTCCATCACTGTTAATTTTTATCACTCTTTTTTTCCAGATACTTGAACCATTTCTCGGTTGCTTTCTTGATAGACGCCTTATCAAAAAGAGGGGCATCTTTCCAGTAATCGATATTATCAACCATTATCTTAACACCCTCCTCAAATGAGACATTTGGCTTCCATTTAAGAAGCTTTCGGGCTTTTGTAGTATCTGCCTGCGTAATATCTGGTTCGCCAGGCCTTTTGGGTATATGCACTATTTTACCCCCTAATAATTCTGTAAGATGATTAACAGACTGCCTTTTTCCTGTCCCGATATTAATTATTTCCCCCACAACATCCGATTCTGCAGCGATAAGTGTCGCTTCCGCTACATCAGTTACATAAGTAAAATCGCGGGTTTGTGTTCCGTCTCCTACAACTGTAAGTGGTTTATTATTTAATTTCTGTGCCAGAAAGACTTTAAAAACAGCACCATAAGTATCATTTGTCCTTGCCCTCGTTCCAAATACATTAAAGTATCTCAAGGAAACTGTTGGAAGACCGTAAAGCTTGTGCCAAAACATGACATAAAGTTCTCCTATGTACTTTGTAAATGCGTAAGGGTATTGTGGGCGCATATCAGCATTTTCAGGTGTGGGGTATTTGTCAGGAATGCCATAACATGAAGAAGAAGAAGCATAAACATGTTTTTTAACCTTATATTTTCTGCAGGCTTCCAGAACTCTTATGGTACCAGTAACATTCGCATTATGGTATTTGATCGGCTGTTCAACTGACGGAACGATGTCAGCCAGAGCAGCCATATGGAAAACATATACAGCATCTTTAAATATAGAATCATTAAATTTCTTGGCCAAATCAATCTTACGGAACTCATAATCAGGATTACCATTAAATAAATCAATATTATCCTGCTGGCCATTTGACATATCATCAATTGCTATAACATGATAGCCTTTACTTAGGAGTAATTCTACCATATGAGAACCTATAAATCCTGCTCCACCCGTTACTATAGCCTTTTTGCCCATATTCGGATATTGAGGTAATTGTATGTTTTCTTATAAAGATCATAATCAATCAAACCCATGCTTTTCATAGGCGTCAATATTCTATCATAAAACTGTCTTTTGTTATAGCTGACTTTAACCTTTTTGCCCTTGTACGGAGGTTCCTCTATTAAATCTGTTATCAAATCACCTTCATGAAGCTTAGTTGCAAACAATGACATCTCTGTTTTACCTATCTCTCCACCGTTATCTTTCATCATCTCTATAAGCAATTTGGCAACGATTATTTGCTGCTTTGTCGCAAAAACAACTTCATATATGTCTTCAGGTAGGTTAAACCTGTCGAACAAAATCACCATATTAATAGGAAAACATTACAAGTATATAAATATTTCGTTTTTAGATACTAGTATAGAAAAAGGTATATTAATTATTGCAGAGTAGTTGAAATTTATTTGTTGACAAAAAACTTCCAATGTAACTATAAAGCCCCGACGAAAGTCCATCAAGACAAATTTGGACTTATTTTTGGTTATTAAAAAATTGGCTAGACTAGAACACAAATTAAGCCCAAAAAAATGAAATTGAACCTAAAGATTGGTAGACTTCTTACACACGGCTTATCTAACCGCTTGCCTTTACTCTAGAATTCTCAATTCTCCTGTACAAATAAAAAATCAAAACCAGATAAGAACCATATGCAATGATTTCCAGCAAACTCGGGCTTGCATTGTAGCCAAACATTCCTTTTAAGAAACTGCCGATAGATCCTTTTTCATTCAGAATATTGCTTATGTCAAACAATGGCGTGACAATTCCATTGACAAGCTTTGCTTCCTCAAACTCATGAAAGCTTCTTGCAACTAATCCGGCTGCAAACAAAATCAGCAAAATGCTGCTGATGCTAAACAATTTTTTCAGGTTGATTTTTTTGGTGCTTACAAAAAACAAATAACCGACAAGAACTGCTGCAACAACTCCAAGCGTACCTCCAATAAAGTTTATTCCGCTTGCATAATTTATTGCGTTAAGAAAGATGACAGTTTCAACTCCTTCCCTTATAATTGCAATAAATATCAGCATGAAGATGCCGATGTGCGAAAAGAATGGCTGTGAATTCATCAAATGCCTCTCAACCTTGCCTTCAATTTCTTTTGCAATGTGCCTTTGCTGCATCATCCACAGAATCATTGTTGTCAACAAGAAAGCTGCAATAAGCATGGTTGTCCCTTCAAAAACCTGCTCTGCAATGCCTACAAAACCATCTGAAAAAAATGTAAAGATAAAAGCAGAAAGTATGCTCGCCAAAATTCCAATAATAATCCCATAATAAACGGTTCTTTTATATTTATAATTATTTGTTCTATTCAAATAAGCAAAAACTATGCCAACAACAAGACTTGCTTCTAATGTTTCCCTTGATGTAACTAAAAAAGATTCTAGCATTTTGATAATTTTTATTAATAGTTTTTTCTAATCCGCCAATACCCACATAAATCACCTAACTTAACAATTGTTAACTTAGAACAATGACATGTATTTAAAGCTTTCTAAGAGTTGTTTGATATACGTTTCAAAGAGTGCGAAATTCGTTCTTTTTGAGCATTATTTTAACTATAAACCCATTAATGATTGTTTAGAGAACTTTGAAAAATTAATCTTTCAGGTTAATTTTGCAAAGTTCTCTAAATATTTTCTGCCAATTCATATAAATATTGTTGATTACTTCATTTAGTTCCATTTGCTTGATTTCTGCAATTTTAGTATAACTTTCAATCACAAAAGCAGGTTCATTGCGCTTTTCCTTATAAGGGCTCAAATATGGGCTGTCTGTTTCGCAGAATAGTTGCGATAGAGGTGCAATTTTAACAATATCCTGAAACTGTTGGCTTTTAACCACTATTGTGGGCACTGTAAGAAACCATCCGTTATTAATAATTCTATTTACCAAAGATTTTTTGCCGGAAAAGCAGTGCATAACAATATTTTTTAGTTGTGAACCTTCAAGAATTTCAATGCATTTTTGCTCTGCTTTTCTGGAATGAACAATTATTGGCTTTCTTAATTCTTCGGCAAGTTTTACCATTTTTTTAAAATCCTCAATTTGCTGACTATCTTGACCGTTGACAAAATCCAGGCCAACTTCTCCAATAGCAACTACATCATGCTTATTTTTTCTAATAAAATCAATTTCTTTATTTATATCATAATCATCAAACTTTGATGGAAATTCCCCATTTTCTGATTCTTTCTTCAAAGGATCTCTTGGATAAACACCCATTGCGCACATTACAATATTGTATTTTTTAGAGAGCTGAAGGCACATCCTATTTGTAGCTGGGTTTATCCCGTTTGTTATAATATGCTTCAGTCCAATACTCTCTGCTCTCTGAATTAGTTCATCTATGTCATTGATTAGGAAAGGATGATCCAGGTGCGCATGTACATCAACTAACAGATTCATTTTCTAAACTTAAATTTTAATAACATTTAAATAATTATGCTATTGTTTTTATTTTATGTTCAGACATATCTTTTTATTCAAAAATGAAACCAGTTAATCACATAAAAATAATGAATAAGATGAGCGTTAATGAATTAGTAAAGCAGATGGAATTGACTGGAATTTTGGGCGCTGGAAGATTGGGAAAAGCAGTTAATATATTTGAAGCAATGATCAAAGACAAAGATTCAAAAGTTTTTCTTGGGTTAGCAGGCCCATTGGTTCCAGCCGGTATGCGGAATATTATAATAAGTTTTATAGAAAATAAATGGGTTGATGTTATTGTAACAACAGGAGCAACTTTAACTCACGATTTAGGAGAAGCGCTTGGTTATCGGCATTATCAAGGAAGCGCTGACGCAAATGATGCAGAACTCCACAAAAAAGGGTTTGACAGAATTTACGAGTCTTATATGCCGAACAAGATTTATGAAGGAATGGAGGTTTTTATAGCAAAAAATTTTGAAAAATTAAAAAATAAGAAATCAATCAGGGAATTTTTATGGGAAATTGGAAGATTAACTCCAAACACGTCAATATTAAGAGCCTGTTTTGAAAACAAAATCCCGATATTTTGCCCTGCAATATCGGATTCTGGCATTGGATTGATGATTTGGGGGCAAATTGCTCAAGGAAAAGATATGGAAACAAGAGCTTTTGAAGATTTGAAAGAAATAATGGATCTAGCATGGACTGCAAAAAAAGCTGGAGTAGTTTATTTTGGCGGCGGTGTGCCGAAAAATTATATTCAGCAGGCAATGCAGCTTGCTCCAAAATCTGCTTCTTATGGAGTGCAAATAACAATGGACAGACCTGAACCAGGCGGAAGTTCAGGAGCAGAACTTAGGGAAGGGATTTCATGGGGTAAAATGAATCCTAAAGCAAAATTTGTGGATTTGATTTGTGATGCAACAATCGCAATGCCAATTATTTATGCTGCCCTGAAGGAAAGGATTGTAAACGTTCATAAAAATTAATATTAATTATTTAACAGAAAAGAATATAAATAAAACACTGATTCTGACCAGCAGGTTGAGCAATCATGGGGATTTAGTAAGCGGTGCTTATTAGACCATTACGTTAGCTCAGCCTGAGAAGGAAAGCTAGTCTTCGGCTATGGAGAGCACACGGCTGAAGACCGTGGTGTCGAGGATTCAAACAACCTTTTGAAAAAGTTTTGGAAGTTCCTCACGCCCCATTTTTTTGAAAATTCTATTTAAAAATTTTATAACGGACATTTTATTTAAGAATAACAATTCTTTTCAAAAAATATCAGCCGCTTAAAGTTGCAGTCAGTATTCTTGCTGCAATTATGTTGAATAATAACATTACTGCTCCTGATATAAAAATATAAAGCAAAGTGCTTTTAATTAAATTGTTGCCCAACTGATACCTTTCATTCAATTTGTCAGAGCCGTTCTCAACACCATTTGCAATAACTGTCAGTATAAATGTAATCTGAACCACATAAATTCCAACTACAAGCTGAAAATAATAAGTCGGAATGCCATCGCCAAATAATCCTAAAATACCAGTTGGTGCAGCTGATGTATCAGCTCCTCCAGCAGCAGATGTTACTTGCTGCAGTTGCTGGCTCAATTTTCCTAAAATAGAGGTTATCATTGATGTGATTCCGATAACCACGCCTGCAATTACCGGGGTTAAGAACTTGACTTGCGATTTCATTGAGGAAATTATATCAGCCATTAGGTCTTTTAATCTTTCATTAACTTTGTGAATTTCCTTAATGTACCTTGCAACATTTGTCAATGCCTGAGCAGCGATCAAAGGGCCTTTTTTGATTGCTTGAGTTAAAACTTTCATTGAACTTTCAATCAAATTGCTGGGAAATGAAACAAGAGCGCCATGCAAAGGATCAAATATTGCCTTATCTATGCTCATTCCAAGCCTTCTTATGTTTAAACTGACTAATTGAAAAAAAGTTCCTGATATTGTTCCTTCCATAACCTCTGCTACTTTCCCAACTGCAATCTCTATAGGAAGATTATCGCCTAATCTGTTTCCAAGTTGAAATAAGGCTCCTGCAAATTCTAATTCAAGTTGTTTTGCTTTTTCCCTTATTTTGATTACATTCTTGGATTTAAGCCGATAATATAGTCCCACTGCGAGTCCAAAACTTAAAGGTATAAACAAGCTTGCCATCGCAGCTCCCAGGCCGTAAGGGCCTATTTCTCTGTTTGATGAAGTGCTAATCCTGTACTCTAAAAAGCAAAATTTCTGCTTGCAAGAAGCTGTTAAATCCTCCCCTCCAAAACCAAAATCAGGAATGCCCAACAAATGAAATATCAATGGGCTTAAACCAATTAAAAACAGTGAAACTCCGATAAACACGCTTATTATTAATGGAGTTATTTGCACTTCTTTATTTCCAAATTTCATCAATATGTTTTTATATTTTTTCAGTTCTGGATTTTCTTCAGAGATATCTGTATCTCCATACCCAGTTGGCCGTTTTGAAAGAATATTTTTTCCAAGATAGTAAACGACAACTGTCAATACAACATTGTAAAGAACCGCAAGATGGTACCATTGAACATTCTCCATAAAACTGACAACCAAGGGCAAAATTACAAGGCCTAGAATAGGCAGGATTATGCCAAGCATATGCAGCATCGTAATTGGATTCTGCAAATTGTGCGCATAGTGGAGCATTTTTTCATAGGTTTCATCTAGAATAACATCAAGTGATTTATCGAGTGCATTTAATCTTCTGGAATCATCACCCTCATATAAAGAACTCTCAATTAAGTGGAAAGCTTCAATAAATTCGAGGTTCCACTTTTTCCAGGTTTCCAAGTACATATCAAGAGATTCCTTAACAGAAGAATATTTTTCAGTTTCAACATCCCAAAGAATTTTTTTTAAGTCTAAAGACAATGGAGGAGCAAGATGCTGCGATGCAAATTCAATTGCTTTTTCAAGATTTGATGTGTGCCTCATATAGGTAACAGTATAAAAAACACATAATACCATCTGGTTGCTCGCTTTGAGGCGCCAGTTATTGGCAATAAACTCAGGAACTCTGCCCAGCGGCTTTATCGCAATTAAAGCTCCAATCACAAATAATAATACAAAAAACGTTGATTGAAAAATTAGGTACACCAACATTGATCCAAATACGCCTGCCAATAGTGGTATAAGGAATGAGAAGGAGACAGCTCCAGAAGGAGTGATATTTAAATGCGTGATGTCAATTGCTTCTTGTATCAAAGGTATTTTTTTCTTATCTGGTTTTATCTTGAGGGTTTTCTCGCTGAAATTGCATAACTTCTCGTAGAAGTTCAAATGCTTTGGTAGAAACTCTTCTTTGAATTCTTTGTATTCCTTGGTTGTTGGTTTTAGAGGAAAATCCTCCAGTTTTGCACCTAGCTCTTTCT
>Ga0209824_10001276_pt1 | contig 14434 bp, 16 predicted proteins | sample VDWuncwatermetaG_FD_184124 | JGI IMG/M metagenome (GOLD analysis project Ga0209824, IMG submission 184124) | Wastewater microbial communities from Netherlands to study Microbial Dark Matter (Phase II) - VDW unchlorinated drinking water (SPAdes)... ... | reverse complement strand
ATGGAGGCCGCGGCGCTCTATGCTTTTGCGCAGGCGCGCAAAAAGAAAGTTGTATGCTTCGCTCATGCCACAAACCAAATGGGCACGATTGATAAAGATTTTAAAAAGGGCAAAGACAATGGGAATGCTGTTTTGCCGCAGCTTATTTCAAACGTAATTCGCGAATGGAAAAAGGCCACTTAATTTTTTTTCAAGAGGTAGTCACCTCTCAAATTTTCCAATAACTGTGCCTAGGGAACCTCTTAAATAGAATACGAAGAAAAGATTGACAAAATAAAATTGCAATGCTATATTTATATAGCCGTATGGCTATATAAATAATAAAAAAACTATGGAAAAGCTGGAAAAGTCCCTAAAGGCATTGGCGGATAAGAATAGGCTTAGGATCCTTAAGCTTCTTGAGGTGCGAAGATGTGTGTCTGTGAATTGGCTTTTGTCCTTGGTATTACTCAGCCCAGCGTATCAAAGCATCTTAAAAAACTCAGTTCCGCCGGTATTGTTGAAAGTGAACAGGACCGCTTCTGGACAAATTACTATTTAAGGAAGGATAACGAGTTCTTGAAGATGTTATTAATGTGTTTTAAGAAACACTTAAGCAGTGACGTTATTGTTAAAGAAGACCGAGAGAAGTTAAAAAGAGTCAATCGAACCAAGCTATGTTGCAAGAAATAATTTTTTTTTACCTAATAAATAGCCACTTGGCTATATAAAAGGAGAAAAGCATATGAAAGGCAATAATGGAAATAAAAAGAATGGCAAAGTAAAAACTTTCTTTAATGGGTTGTTTGAGAAATTGGATAAAAGAATGGAAGAAAAGGCCAAATCAAAGCCATGTTGTTGTAAGCCTTCTGATAAGGAGAAGAATTCATGCTGCAGTTAATTGTTGATTGGCTGACATATTCTGTTTTGAAGCTTAACGCTAATTCTGCGATAGGTTCTTCTATTAACTTTTTTATTTATGATTCCGTAAAGATCATGCTACTTCTATTTGTAATGATTTCAGTCATAGGATTTTTACGCAGTTTCTTATCGCAACAGAAAGTCAAGGCCTGGATTATGGGGACTAAGGGATGGGGTAATTTTTTTGCCTCGCTATTTGGTGCGATTACTCCATTTTGCTCTTGTTCTTCAATCCCTCTTTTTATAAGCTTTTTGGATGCGGGAATACCTTTAGGGGTAAATTTTTCTTTTCTTGTTACGTCGCCGCTCGTTAATGAATATCTAGTCGTATTAATGTTGGGATTTTTTGGTTGGAAGATTACGCTAGCGTATGTAATCAGTGGCATGGTAATTGGAATTATGACGGGAATTATCTTGGGTAAAATGAAACTGGATAAATACATCGAAAAAGATATCGTTACCGAGAGTGAAGAAGAAGTTTGTGAGATAAAACCTAAGGGGATAAAACAGAGAATGCTTTTTGGAATAAATGAAGCAAAATGCATCATAAGGAAACTATGGATGTGGGTGCTTGTAGGCGTTGGGTTAGGAGTTATGATCCATAATTATGTCCCCCAACAGGCAGTGCAATCAATTGTAGGCAAGACAGGATTATTTTCAGTACCCATAGCTACTCTCATAGGTGTCCCTATGTACGGTAGTTGCGCAGCCATTGTTCCTATTGCAGTGGTTTTGTTTCAGAAGGGCTTCCCTTTAGGCACTGCTTTAGCATTTATGATGGCAGTCGCTGCTTTAAGCCTGCCTGAGGCGATTATACTAAGAAGAATAATGAAGTTAAAGTTGATAGCCATTTTCTTCGGTATCACGACTCTAGGCATTATATCCACAGGCTACCTGTTTAATTTACTGCAGAAGATATTAGTTTAGAATAAGGATAGTTTTAATGGCCAAACAGAAAGTATTATTTATCTGTGTGCATAATTCAGCTAGGTCTCAAATGGCAGAAGCATTTTTAAAACAGATGGCAGGTGATAAGTTTAAGGTAGAGAGCGCTGGCCTTGGAACACCCAAAGAATTTTTACAGGATGTATGATTTTTATTGATTTTTAAAGTGAAGCGTATATAATAAAAAATGTAAAAGGCGATGAGGTTCGCCTCTTAAAGAAACCACCTCGAAATTTAAGGTTGATAACCTCTACTGGAAACGGTAGAGGTATTTTTATATAAGCCTCTACTGGCAATGTAGAGGCTTTATTTTTTAAAGGAGGATTTAACATGGAAAATATCTTTACTACCGCCGCAATCTGGCTTGGATTAGCGGTTTTGTCTACGATTATCGCGTATCATCTTAAGATATCGATTGCTCTGATTGAAATTTGTATTGGTGTGGCGGCAGCCGCAGTTGCTAATCATTTCTTTGGCCAAAATTCTCTCGGCAGCAATCTGGAATGGCTTCGTTTCCTGGCTGCTACCGGAGCAGTTCTGCTCACATTTCTGGCAGGGGCTGAGCTTGATCCAAAAGTAATATCTTCCAAGAAAAAAGAGGTATTGATGGTTGGATTGGTAGGATTTTTAGCGCCATTCTTAGGGTGTGTAGCTATAGCTAAGTTTATTTTGCATTGGAATACGTCAGCAAGTCTGCTTGCAGGGGTTGCTCTTTCCACAACATCTATGGCTGTGGTTTATGCTGTCATGCTTGAGACCGGTTTTAACAAGACAGAATTCGGTAAAGGTATTTTAGGTGCCTGTTTCATTAATGACTTAGGTACTGTCATAGCGCTCGGGCTCATATTTGCACCGTTTACTTATAAAACAATTATTTTTATAGTTGTAAGTGTCATTATATTAGCCTTGTTTCCATTTGCAACATCGCTTTTAACCAGGATTTATGGTAATAGAACTGCTGCCATTAGGGCTAAATGGGTGGTTTTGGTATTATTTGGCCTTGGTGCACTTGCCTACTGGTCAGGAAGCGAGGCGGTACTGCCCGCTTATGTTGCTGGGATACTTTTAGCTGAGTTCGCGGCCAAAGAGCATCATTGGGTCAGGCGTATGAGAACATTGACTATAGGATTCCTTACACCGTTTTATTTCTTGCGCGCAGGAACATTAGTTTCGCTGCCTGCTTTAATATCTGCTCCGATTATATTTCTAATTTTATTTGTTGCTAAGGTTATTTCGAAGATTTTTGGGCTTTATCCTGTAATCGGAAACTTCCGTAAGGAACGCTCAGAGAGATGGTATTATACGCTTATGATGTCTACAGGACTTACCTTCGGGACGATTTCAGCGCTATATGGACTTTCACATGGCATAGTTACACAAGGGCAATATTCTTTCCTGGTGGCAACAGTTATTGCAAGTGCTGTGATTCCGACTATAATTGCAAGTATTGCTTTTTTGCCTAAACATCTGCTTCCGGCTACTTCTCCTAAAAAACGGATGGATCAAGTAGCATCTGAAGGAGGGATAGACGAAGAGTAGGGATGTTCTTACTATTCCCATAAGGGTTCTCACTGGAGTTACCTCTCAAATTTACCAATAACTGTGTGCGGAGATGGCGTCCCCTTATTGAATATTACTGCTCGTCCTCATGAGATTCACCTCACAAATTTATCGTTAAAATTCTGAATTTGATATTGTATGGTATAATAATTAACATTTAAGTTAGGAGATAACCGTTCAGAATGCCTGCGCATAACACGGTTGCCATTAAAAACGTAGTTATATCCAAAGATTTCTGTTATGAACGAATTTGTTAAATGGTGGAATTATCTTCCTGGACACATTAATCCTGTTGCCTTCAGGATAGGTTTTCTTCAGGTGCATTATTATGGATTGATGTACCTGCTAGCTTTTTTTACAGTTTATTTACTCGTTGTATACCGTTTGAAGAAAGAAAATATAAAGATTTTCAAAGGGATCATTGGTGATTATTTTTTTTGGGTAATTATTGCTCTTTTAATCGGAGGCAGGACAGGGTATGTTTTGTTTTATAATTTGTTCTATTACATTAAGTACCCTTTAGAGATAATTCTGCCTTTTGATATTAATAACGGATTCCGCTATATAGGGCTATACGGAATGAGTTATCACGGTGCCCTTATAGGAATAATTACTGCATCGGTAATTTTTTGCCGTAAGTATAAGTTAAATTTCTGGTTGCTCGCGGATTTATTCGTTCCCGCTGTTCCTTTGGGGTATACATTCGGCAGGTTAGGAAATTTCATTAATGGCGAACTTTATGGACGCGTTACTTCAGTGCCGTGGGGCATGTATTTTCCTTTAGACTCAACGCATCAATTGCGGCATCCATCACAGCTTTATGAAGCGTTGTTTGAGGGGATATTCCTTTTTATTATTCTGTGGAGCCTGCGTAAGAGGGTGCGGATTTCCGGAGTACTTTTCTCTTTGTATCTTATTGGCTATGGGGTAATAAGGTTCTTTTTAGAATTCTTTCGTGAGCCAGACCAACAATTAGGGTTAATTTTAGGTCCGCTCACCATGGGGCAAGTCCTTTGTTTTACGATGATTATATTGGGAGGTAGTATTGTTATAATAAGAATGTTGAAAAGTAAAAAAGTAGGTATTGGTTCATGAGGAGCGCAGTTATGGATTTAAAAATCAAAAATACCTCCGATTATAAAACAATTTCTTTAGAAGAAACCCTCAAATTTTTAGAAACTACCTCAGACGGTCTCTCCGATTCACAAGTCAAGAATCGCCTTACCATATTTGGGCCTAATGAAATAGTAGAGAAAAAGAATAATTTACTACTTGAGTTTTTGCTGCGTTACTGGGGTCCTATGCCATGGCTGTTGGAACTCGCCATGGCGCTTTCATTCATATTGAGGCATTATCTGGAAGGAATAATTATTTTTGTGCTGCTTACGTTAAACGTCATCATTAGCCATATGCACGCACGCGGTTCGCAAAAGGCAATTGAACTCCTGAAGAAAAAGCTGGCCATTAAGGCAAAAGTATTACGAGATGGAGAATGGGTAACAGAGGTAGCAGGAGAGATTGTACCCGGAGATATCCTTGTAGTTAAGCTTGGGGATATAGTACCTGCAGATGCCAAGATTATAAGCGGTGAGTTATCGCTTGATGAATCAGCCTTAACCGGAGAATCCTTACCTAAAGATGCCCATCCTTCAGACGTTATTTATTCAGGATCCGTAGTGAAGCGGGGGGAAGCCAGGTGTGTTGTGGTAAATACCGGGGTAAATACATACTTTGGCAAAACAGCGGAATTAGTCAAAATAGCAAAACCCAAATCGCATCAAGAGGAAGTCATGATGGCCGTAGTTAAATACATGATGTACCTGGGTATTGCCGCATCAATCCTTGTTTCAATATATGCTTTATTCCTTCATCTAAGCATCTTTTTGATACTGACTTTTGTTGTGATTTTTCTTATGGGGGCAGTTCCGGTGGCGCTCCCAGCGGTAATGACCATAGTTCAATCGGTGGGTGCGATGGAACTTAGTCGCAAGGGTGTGTTGGTAACCAGGCTTGATTCAATAGAGGATGCCGCCTCGATAGATGTGCTTTGTTTTGATAAGACTGGGACAATAACACAAAATAAATTATCAGTTTTAGATAGCATAGCGTTTTCCGGATACCAAAAAGATGAGGTTATTAGATTAGGTGCTTTGGCATCTAAAGCAGAGGGGATGGACGTAATAGACCTTGCGGTTATTGAATATGCTGAAGGCTTGCGGATAGATTTGAATGCGTTTAAACAGATTTCGTACACGCCTTTTAATCCGTTGCTAAAAAGAACAGAGGCGATTATCGAAAATAATGGAAAGCGTTTTAAGGTCATTAAAGGCGCCAGCCAGACGGTTATAGCTTTGTGTCGCGGAATTGATCAAGAGACAATGGTCCAAGCCAAGAAAATAATAGAGGAGTTTTCTCAAAAAGGATACAGGACAATTGCAGTCGCAAGGTCGCAAGGAGATAATCTGAATAATCTTCAGCTTGTAGGACTACTGCCATTAGCTGACCCGCTTCGGCCGGATTCCAAGAACATGATAGAGGAAGCAAGAAAACTTGGGATAAAGCCCATTGTGTTGACCGGAGATAATATTGCCATAGCTCAAGAAATAGCTCGGCAGGTCGGCATTGGCAGTAAAATTATCCGCTTCTCTGATATTGTGGGCTTAAGTGAAGACGAACAGATTAAGTTTATTGAAGGAAGCGATGGATTTGCCGAGATATACCCTGAGGATAAGTATAAAATAGTAAAATTGCTGCAATCGAAAGGCCACATGGTAGGAATGACCGGAGACGGGGTGAATGATGCGCCAGCGCTTAAGCAGGCAGAGATGGGAATAGCCGTAAGCAATTCAACTGATGTGGCCAAAGCTTCAGCAAGCGTAGTCTTAACCGAGCCGGGAATAAACGTAATAATTAATGCGATAGAAATAAGCAGGGAGACATACCAACGAATGCTGACATGGGTTATAAATAAGGTAACGAAGGTTATAGAATTTGTAGGAATATTGACCGTAAGTTTCTTTTGGTTACATAATATTGCACTTTCGCTTCTGGGCATGTCGCTCTTGGTATTTGCCAATGATTTTGTAACCATGTCTCTGGCAACTGATAATGTAAAGTCTACAAGTAATCCGAATAAATGGAATGTAAAAAATATTACTTTGTCATCGCTCATCCCGGGTATGTTATTGGTTGTGGAGGGATTGATCGTAATAATGGTAGGTATGAAATATTTTCATTTGGAATGGGAGAGGTTGCGCACCTTGGTAATGCTGAACCTCATATTTAATAGCCAATTTCGAGTATTGATTGTAAGGGAAAGGAGACACTTTTGGGCGTCGGCCCCTGGTAAAGCATTACTCGTTTTTAGCCTAGCGACTATAATAGTATTCTTTCTGTTAGGTGTTTATGGTATCTTTGTTCCAGCTCTTACCGTAAATCAAATTATTGTTGTTCTGGGATTCTCAGCGTTATTCACGCTCGGTATTGATTTTCCTAAATATTGCTTATTTAAAAGATTCGGGCTATAATTATATGCATGAAAAGCAAAATGTTTAAATATATTCCCCTCAAGTTCAGATATATTCTACTGTATACCTCAGGTATTTTGCTGATAGGTATTATTTTAACTTTAGGATGGATTAACCACTTTGATTTTGAACGATCTGTTATCAATGCGGAATTACGCGAACTTCTGATTATCGCCAAGTCAGCCAGCCATGATATCGAGAACCGGATCTTAGTAATTAAGCAGGAACCCCGGTATATAGACAAGCTTATACAGCATATAAATGACGAAGAAAGATTTACTACCTTTGTTATGGATAATAATCATATTATCTTGAGTGATCCGGTTAAAAGGCACATAGGCAAAGATATTTTTGAAGTTGGTAAAGAAGTATTGGATGCTAAAGAATTATCCGAATTAAATGCTTTTGTGGGAAAGCTAAATTCTAACAATTCGGGGACGGCAATCCTATTGTTCCCTTCAAGAGACCAAAAACCAAAGAAAGAAATGAAACTATTTGCTTTTGCCCATTTACAACGGCAAAATGGCCTTTACTCTGTTGTCGTAACAGAAAGGCTCAGTGCGCTTATCGGGCCGCTGAATAGGAATTTAAGGGATATATTAGTGCTGATAGGGTTATTTTTTCTCGTATTTCTTGTCTTCGGATATATTTTTTACCGCAATCAAAAGAAAAAAATCCAGATGGAAACAACATCCCGTGCTTTAGAAATAATTAATAAACAATTACATTGTGAAATTGATGATTATAGGTGCATTAAGAAAAGCCTTAAAAATAACAAGGGAAAATCCATAAATGCCAAAGACTAAAATAATTTGCACTTTAGGTCCAGCTTCAAGCAAAGAAAATGTTCTGATAAAGATGATGGGTGCTGGTATGGGAGTGGCAAGGTTAAATTTCTCCCACTCCACCTTAAAAGTTCATTTGGCGCGGATACGGCTCATAAGAAAACTAAACCTACTTAGCCCCGCCATTCATGGCGGGGTAATGAATAGCCCTATACGAGGGGATTCCAATGGGATTGCTTCCCCTTGGAACAAACGATATAGCGATAGCAGGAATTATCATGAACGCTATGAAATAACTGAAACTGTTTTAACGGGAGCAAAAAGCCCCGCCATTCATGGCGGGGAATATTTACTGATTTTTAAAAGACCTCATACACTTAAAATAAGCCAATAAAAGATAGTAAATTATAAATGTCCGGACAAATAGAGGTGGACAAATCTATCTCCTAATCCCTCAAATAGTTACGCAATTTTGAGCCAAAAATGACCGGACAAAACGGACACATTTTTGAGCCTTTTTGTCCGTCACTAGACCAGTAATTCGCCTCTCTATGGCAGATAATTCTTGCGCTAATCTAATAGGGTAAGGGCTATATAATTGATAGCTAGGAAATGTTACGAGGTTTCCCCTCGGCTCATACGAGAGGAACCGTAAGCGATACTGATCGATCCTCGATTATCTTGCTAAAAAGACATAGCCTTTATTCTATTAGCTAATTTCTTTTGTTTTTTATGGCTTTTTAATAAGTATGGTCTTAAGAGGCGCTCGGTAATCAATTGCTTTGTTAGAGGATCACCTAATTGCTTAATTGTTTTAATAAGTGAAGCGTTTAGTTTCAAAAGCCGTAAGTATTGCCACACCCTAACCCGGGAAATATTAAGTTTTCTACCGATATCGCTTTTAGACTTGGCTCTGCCGGTTTTGAGCATTTGTGCGTATTCCTTGGCTACACAGATAGGGTTCCGGTAGGTACGGGGTGGTTTTGAAGTTTTAGTGGCTTCTCTTCAAACTGGAAGGTAATGGAAAAGACTCTTTCTGTTAGCCAGTGCGGGGAGGTTCTTATTTTTCTTCCATCTAATTTCCTAGTTCCTCCTTGACACCTATTTATTTTATGGTATATTTTATGTAGACACAAATGAGACTACATAAGGAGGTAGAAAATGACTCTCGCAACAATTCTATTAAAGGCGCCACATATAGGCGTAAGACAATTTAAAGCCCGTCTATCTAAATTCTTAAAAAGCGGTAACCCTCTTATTATTACTGAACGAGGGGTTCCTGTTGAAGTGGTTATTCCTTACGCGGAAGCTATTGAAATGGTCGATCTAATTGATGAAGCCACGGATTTAGAGACATTAAAAGCCGTAGAAGAAGGCCGAGAGGCAATTAAAGCGAAAAGAAAAGGCATATCAGTGCCACGTTTATTCTCAAAAGTCCGAAAGCGCACATAAATGAAATACTGCCTTTTATTTCCGACACGTTCCCTTGAAGACAAATTCCATAAAGTACTAGTAAAACTTCCTCGAAAAGTTCAAGATGCAATTATGGATGCTACCGCTAGTCTTGCAGAAAATCCTTACCCAGAGGGCAAGAATATTTTTAAAAAACTCACCCCGCCGCTTAAATTAATGCAATATACTGCACAATATCGTCTTCGAGTCGGCGATTATCGTGTTTTGTATGATCTAGATGAAACAAAGAAGATAGTTTGGGTATTTGTCCTAAGGAAAAGAGGGGAAGATACATATAAATGATTCCTTCGCTTTGCATGCTAAGAGTTATGGAAAACTGCTCTGACAGGTTTGGTTTAAAATCATGCTAAAAGAGAACAAGTTCGTTCTTTTACCCAGACAATGACCCCTAAGGCATTTCTTGAGATAATCAAATAGGCGTCGTATAAGTTACATCTTACGAGAAGCAATAATCTTTAAAATTTTTCCCTGTTTTTGGGAAGTTTTTGTCCAATAGGCTCTTAACCGCCGTTCCGTGATTATCTGTTTGGTTAGCGGATCGCCTAACTGCTCAACGGCCCTAATAACAGAAGCACGCAGACTTAAAAGTCTTATATATTGGCATATTCGGACTCGGGAGATGCCAGTTTTGCGAGCAAGGTCGCTTTCGTTCTTGGCTCTGCCGGTTTTGATCATCCAAGAGTATTCCTTGGTTATAAAGATGGGGTTGCGGTAGGTGCATTTAGGCTTTAGGGGAGAGGCTGGCTTCGGTTCGAACTGGAAGGTGATGGAGAAGACTCTTTCTGTTAGCCAGTGCGGGGAGGGGCAAAACCAATACAACAACTAACAACATATGCCTTGGCTCTTGCAGTAAGGACAAAAATCCCTGTAACAAGACTTTAAATGTGCTTGGTTTGATGAGAGAGATTATTATAAATTCTTCCCCTTAAAAGCTGTATATGAAAAGAAAAGTTAAAATAAGGTGCAAATATCATCTTTTTCTTTATATTGCTTTATGAGTAACTCGGCACGGTTTACCTCCAGCATTCTGGCAAGCCTTTCAATAGTGGTTAATCGTACATCTCATTATTAATTTATACTCTTCTCTATTCCTTTTCCCTGTTTTTGGCTGTTTTAACTGTAGCCTGAATTTTTCCTCTCCCCCCGTATGCGGTAGCCTTCGTCAAGGTTGTCCTCAAGAATACCCGAAGGCTTACCGCAAGCTGGCTAACTTAAAGCGGTTAGGACTATCTTTTTTCCTTTAGTTAATTTCACTAACATGTTACATAAAAAATCTTGACGAAAGATTTTTTAAATGTAGAATCTTTATATGTTTTCCTTCTCATCTATAAGAAAGAGCATTTCTTATAACTCTTCAGTAGTAGGACTGCTGTGTCTTTTATTTTTAATTTTCGCATCCCTCGGTAGTTTCTTGCATAATCATAGCGATGATCCTCTTCATTCAAAGCCTCATGATACCTGTCCTGCTTCGGTTTGGCACCACACACCTTTTACTATTGGCACCACAGTTATTTCAAACCTTGTTATTCGTTTCGTCCTAGAAAGGATTTTTTGTTTCTATTCCCCGCTTATTTCGCAAGAGTATTTCTTCATAGGATTATCCCGCGCTCCACCCGCTTCACTCTAATCATTTTCTCTATTATCGCTAATTAATAATTTTCAAAATTCAATTCAGGAGGTCCTATGAGAATTGTCTTTATTATCATTTTATTCAGCTATTTTCTGATTATCAATACGGCATTTGCCGATGAAATAACCGAGCTTAAAGAGCAGGTAAAAGCATTAACCCAAACAGTTCAAGACTTACAAAGCACTGTTGAGCAGCAGCAAAAAGAGATTGCTTCTTTAAAGGAATCGCAAAACGCAAAACCGCCAATTGCCACTGTTCAGTCGGTTACCCAAACTCAAGGCTCCCGGCCTTTATTAGGTGGTAAGTTTACTCCCGAAATAGGAGTAGTTGCAGATACGGTCTTAAGAATAGGCAGCCCTCACGATGATACCAACGGTTCAAATCGACTGAGTTTAAGAGAGCTGGAGCTTGTTTTAGGCAGTAATGTTGATCCTTATTCGCGATTGGATGCTGTGATTTCTTTCGATGATGAGAAGAATGTATCAGTGGAAGAAGCATATCTTAGTCGTTTCGGGTTGCCGTTTAATGCAACAGGCAGAATAGGCGTAGTTAAGCCCAGAATCGGGAAAGACTTGGCTCTCCATCGGGATATTCTTGATACAATTGATGAGCCGCTCGTTATCCAGCGCTACTTTGGAGATGATGGAATGAGTAAGCCCGGAGTGGATTTTACCAAGCTGATCGATATTCCGTCTCCTTTTGTGCATCAGCTCACCTTTGGTGTTCTTGAAGGAGGAACCGGCGATGGAGGAACAGCTTTTGGTTCATTAAAAAGACTCCCTACCATTTATGCGCACCTTAAGAATTACAGAGACATTAACGACATGACCAGCTTTGAGATAGGAAATACCGTTGCCTCAGGCTCAAATAAAGGCGACAAAGAATTTAAGTCTGATATTTTAGGGCTTGATACAACATTAATCCACCATTTTAGCCCTAACCAGGATATCAAATTCCAAAGTGAGCTTTTTTACCTTAATCGCAGGAAAGCCCTGGTTGAAACGAAGGATAATTTTTGGGGCGGTTATGGGTTGCTCGACTTTCGCCTGAATTCACTGTGGTCTACCGGTTTTCAATTTGACTATGTAGACTTGATTAATAATCTTTCGACAAACCCTAAAGATAAAGAGCTAGGGTATATGGGGTATTTGACTTTCTACCAGAGCGAGTTTGCCAGATGGAGGATGCAATTTAGCCACACCGACCTTGCAACAGGAAAGGCAGATGATAAGGTAATGTTACAGGGAACATTTGCCATAGGTGATCATAAACACAAGCTTCAATAAATTCTTAAGGAGGATACAATGTTAACCAGATTAAAAAGCATATCTTTTCTTCTCTTGTTTTGTTTTGGATTGTTTTTTAGCCAGAAGTTACTCTTTGCTTCAGAGGGGACGTTAAAGATAGTGGCAACCCAAACCCTTTTTGCTGATATTGTAAAACAAATTGGTAAAGATAAGGTTGAAGTAAAATACATTGCCCAGCCTAAATTCAACGTCCATTTTATCCAGCCTAAGCCAAGCGACGTTAGGAATGTGGTAAGAGCAGATTTATATGTTAACGCGGGGCTTGATCTTGAAGCCTGGTCAGGACCGCTTTTAGAAGCCGCAGGCAGACCGGAGCTTTTTAGCGGTGCTGAAAGGAATCTGGATCTTTCCAAAGGAATCACCATCCTTAATGTGCCAACTCAACCTATATCCCGGTCACAAGGCGATATACATATGTTTGGCAATCCGCATTACAACATGAATCCGGAAAATGCCAAGATTATGGCAGAGAATATCCTTGAGAAGCTCAAAGAAATTGATCCTAAAAATGCTTCTTTTTATGAGAATAATGCAAGAGTCTTTATTTCCCACCTTGATGAGAAGACTTCTGAGTGGAGAAAGCTCTGCGCTGACTTTAAAGGCCAAGAGATTATCTCATACCACGAAGATATTGCATATTTTGCCGATTTTCTAGGCCTTAAGGCAGAGCAGTTTATTGAGCCCAAGCCCGGCATACCGCCAACACCTAAACATCTGGAGTTTCTCGAAGAATATGTAAAGGCTAACCACATCAAAGCCATTGTTATGCCTACATATTATCCTAAGGATGCTGCCGAAAAATTAGCTCAACGCGTGGGAGCAAAGGTTGTAACCATCTGCCAGAATGTCGGTGAAATACCAGGCACGGATGATACATTTAGCTTCTTTGACTATAATTTTAAACAGATCAGTGAAGCGTTAAAATAATGAGTAGGTTAATGCCTGCCTGTCGGCAGGCCGGGAGGTGTTACTATGGTAGGTTTTTTGCATATAATGACTTTACCGTTTCTTGCGTGTATTATTCTCACCGGAATGCATGCGTATCTGGGTTTGCATGTTTTGGAGCGCCAAGTAATCTTTGTTGATTTGTCTCTTGCCCAAATTGCGGCATTAGGGGCAAGCATAGCCTTGTTTTTTGGCTGCAGTATGGAGAGCGTAAATTCTTATTGGCTTTCCTTAGGTTTTACAATTATTGGTGCAGGGATTTTTGCTATGACGCGTTTTAGGAAACAACGCATACCTCAAGAAGCAATAATCGGGATTGTATATGTTGTATCAGCTGCCCTACTTGTAATGATTCTTAGCCGTTCAGGTGAAGGGGATGAGCATATTAAACAAGCACTAGCAGGAAACTTGCTGCTTGTAAGTGCGCTTGAAACCGTAAAAGTATTTTTAATTTATTCGGCCATTGGTTTACTTCATTTCATTTTCAGGAAGCCGCTCTTATTAATTTCACGAAATCCAGAAGAAGCTTTTAAGAAAAGGATAAATGTCAGATTCTGGGATTTTTTGTTTTACGTATCCTTTGGGTTCGTTGTTTCAAGCTCAGTGAGAATAGTAGGGGTCTTGCTTGTTTTCGCATTTCTGGTCGTGCCCTCTTCCTGCGCCATGCTTTTTTCAACAAGCATTAAAAACAGATTAATAATAGGCTGGGCTATTGGGGTCTTGGCGAGTATTCTCGGTATGGCCGTATCTTATTTTTGTGATTTTCCTACAGCAGCGAGCGTGGTGTGTATTTTTGGGTTGCTTCTTGCCTTATCGGCATTAATAAAGGTCTTTTATCGAAGATAGATTGCAATAACATAGAAAATGTGGAGAGCTTATAGCAACGTTGTGCGAAAATACTCCAAGATTACTTTATCTGAAGAGAGGCGCTTGATTCTAGAAGCTCAAAAGGGCTCAAAGAAGAGTAAGGATGAACTTGTCCTTCGCCACGTTAGCTTTTTAATCTTTAGAATCCATAAAGTGGCATTTCCTGATTTAATCAAGCGATTTGGAGAAGATCTGCTTGGAGAAGCAATGCTGATTACCTATAAGAAGATTGACAGCTATAATCTTGATTACCGCGATAGCCAAGGAAATCCTAATCCTGTTAAATTTGTCTCTTATATCTGGAAACGAATTGATGGATTTATAATTGATTCCTTAAAGAAAGAACTGAGCCTGCTTAAGACACATAGGGAGTATTACCAAAATACGGCTAATGAAGATAATCATGGTCTTGAGCCAATAGATATTTAAGAGTATAATTAACCTAATATTTACACAGGCAGGGTAAAATAAAAAACTATGTTTAAAAAATTATTA
>Ga0209824_10001272_pt1 | contig 14468 bp, 16 predicted proteins | sample VDWuncwatermetaG_FD_184124 | JGI IMG/M metagenome (GOLD analysis project Ga0209824, IMG submission 184124) | Wastewater microbial communities from Netherlands to study Microbial Dark Matter (Phase II) - VDW unchlorinated drinking water (SPAdes)... ... | reverse complement strand
AATAAAAACAGACTATTTTACTTATACCGGAGACAAAGCTGAGGGTTTTGTACTCAAGCTATACGGACTTAATCCCAGAGTAGGAAAGAGGAAGGAAACCTCAGCATCATCTGTAAAACAAAAGATATTTGATGCAGCGATGGGAAAAGATACAGATTGGGAAAATTATGTTGAACCCGATGTAGTACGAATAATACGTGAGAATTGGGACGTTGTCAAGAAATTTGCAAATGCCGAGGATCTTACATATAGGATACTAGGAATGAAATTCCCAAGCATAGGATTTTGGTAGAAATAGATTAATTATAGACGGATTTGGTTTTTTAATATGAAACCTTTTGTTCCAAAATTTGTCTGGTTTGATGGAAAATTAGTAAAAGACGAAGATGCAAAGGTTCCAGTTATGACTCATGCCATACATTATGGAACTTCTGTTTTTGAAGGACTACGAGGATATTGGAATTCCAAGAACCTGAATATTTTCAGACTAAATGATCATATTAAGAGATTTAGAAATTCAGGTAAGGTGTATTCAATTTCTTTAAGATTCACAGACAAAGAAATAGCCAATGCAATAATTGAGATTTGTAAAAAAAATAATGTAAGAGAATCATGCTACATAAGACCATTTTACTTTGTAGGCAGACATGGAATTAATCTCCATGTAACTGAAAATACTCCAACACATGCAGCCATAGTTATGTTTCCTTTTGGAGAATTGTTTAACAAAAATGGAATAAAGGCAGGCGTATCTTCCTGGAGACGAATTCATGATATTTCTACACCACCACTTGCAAAAATGGGCGGAAACTATCTTAATTCCATACTAGCAACACAAGAATCGAAAAGAAATGGTTACGATGAAGCCATATTGTTAGACCATCTAGGAAACATAAGTGAGGCACCTGGGGAAAATATCTTTATTGTAAGAGATGGAAAGTTACTAACTCCTCCACCTAGCTCATCAGCATTGGAAGGAATAACAAAAGATTCTGCCATCAGGATAGCAAAAGATCTTGGTTATCAGACAATAGAGCGTGAAATTCCTAGAACTGAGATCTACTTTGCCGACGAAGTATTCCTGACAGGAACAGCAGCGGAAATAACTCCAGTTATTTCAATAGACGGTAAAAAGGTTGGATACGGCAAGGTAGGAGAGATTACAGGAAATATTAGAAAGATCTATTCAGATATCACCATGGGTAAAAACAAGAAGTATTCAAAATGGATAACGCCGGTGTATTGAGATGAAAATAGTTCAGATAGGTACGGGTGGCTTTGGAAAGAATCATGCCAGAATCCTTTCTCATCTTGGAGTTCTTTCAGCCATATGTGACATGAATACTTCTCGTGCAGAAGAATTTGGTAAAAAATATTCTGTAAATTATTATTCATCTCTAGATTCTCTCATGGATTCAGAAAAATTTGATGCAGCATTCGTTTGTACTCCAACCTCAACCCATTTTGATTTAGCGAAGAAACTCTTAGAACAAAAGAAAAATGTCTTTGTTGAAAAGCCAATGACCTACCTCTCACATGAAGGCGAAGAACTACTCAAATTAGCCAAGAAAAACAAGGTGATTCTCACAAGCGGGTACATAGAGCGGTTCAATCCTGCTGTTTCACTTGTCAAAGAGTATGTCAAGACTAAGAAGTATGGTGAATTGATTATGCTTGAATTTCACAGAGAAAACAGAATGCCAAATCACATAAAAGATGTTGGAATTATTTACGACACTTCAGTTCATGACATAGATACGGCCATGTGGTTATTTGATGATGTGCCAGAAGTTGTGTTTGCAAGATCTGGAAAGATAAGACATGAGCATGAAGATTTTGCAACAATAATGCTGGGCTTCAAAGATAACAAGGTTGCAATCATATCATCAAACTGGATTACTCCAATTCGTGTAAGAAAATTCAATGCAGTGTGTGGAGATGCAATAATTTCCTCTGATTTTATCACACAAGAAGTAAAGATTGAAACCAGTTCAGGAGCTGAAATACCTCGTAAGGAAATGGAAGAGCCTTTGCTTTTAGAGATAAAGAATTTCATATCAGCAATAGAAGGAAAGGACAGCATAAGAGTAAGAGCAGAAGATGCTGTAAATACCACCAAGATTGCAGAAGCGGCACTTTTATCTAGTCACAAAGGGACTCCAATTTATCTAGATCTAAAATGAACAGAAAATTAATGGAAATTCTTGCATGTCCAATAGACAAATACTTTCCACTTGAACTTGTAGAATTGACTTCCAAAGATGAGATTGTTTCAGAAGGCGCAATATTTTGCTCAAAGTGTTCCAGATATTATCCAATAATAGAAGAGATTCCCATAATGTTGCCTGATGAATTACGAGATAAGAATCAAGATATCGAATTTTTAAACAAGTATAAAAGTACTCTTCCTGACAAGATTGTTACAAAAGGCGCTCCATGGCACTTGTGATAAAAAATGGTAACAAATTTTATTTCTGAAAAGGCAAAACTTGGAAAAAATGTCAGAATATGGCATTTTGCTTATGTAGGAGACGATACTGAAATTGGAGATAACGTCAAGATTGGTTCACTTGCACATGTTGATTACAATGTCAAGATAGGAGAGAACACCATGATTGAGGGGCTTGTCTACATACCACCACTTTCTAGAATTGGAAAAAATGTCTTCATAGGTCCAGCTGCAGCATTAACTAATGATCCATACCCAGCTAGCAAAAAGATGAGAGGAGTTACAATAGAGGATGGGGCAGTTATAGGCTCAAGAGCAGTCATAAAGGCAGGAGTTAGAATAGGAAAGAATAGTGTAGTAGCAATGGGAGCAGTAGTCACAAAAGATGTTCCACCTAATTGTGTGGTAGTTGGGGTTCCAGCCAAAATCAAGTATTCCAGAGAAGAATATGATAAGAAAAAGAAGAACTGGGAAAACACCTAGTGACTGATTTGTTTGTGAAATATCCAGTTCTTTATTTTTGACAGTATCAAGATCCAAAGTACGACAAGCATCATTGCAATGCCTGCTTTTACAATAGAATCTATCAGATGATCAAGTTTTCCAAAACCATTTATTGAAATTGGTGCTATAATTGAGACAAGCAGTCCGCCTCCAGCAATAATCAGCAGCCACATTACAAAGATGTAGAAAAAGATAGGAGTTCCTTTCATATCTTAATTCCCATCATAAAAGATGTAATGATTGCTAGTGCTGCAGAAAATAAAGCCAGTTTAAAGATTACAAATCCGACTTGTTTTTCAGTCATAGGTCCATGCGATAAGATTAATCTTACAAGGGTCACTGGAGCAGATTTATCAGTACTTGCCATCAGCTTAAAATCTTCGGTATGAACCACCGGATTTGCCTTTATCTGTCTATGTTCGATTACTCTTTTCACACTAGAAAGAAAGAGAAAAGAGTTTATCACTGCAGGAAGTAATGCAATTGCCGCAATAATTTCAACATGACCCACAATAGATAATGTACCATACATCGCTCCCAGAGTTAGTGCACCAGAGTCTCCTGGAAATATTTTACTTGGAACCTTATGATATTTGTAAAACGCCAATGATACAAAACCAAGAGGTAAACTTGCTAGTGCCACATCATAATTGTGGACAATAACAAGACAGAGGGTAAGTGCAAAACTTGCAATAGTCATAAATCCGCTTGCAACACCATTTAGAACATCAATGGAGTTTATTGTATTTCCCATTATTGGGATGATGAAAATTATTAATGCCAAATAGAGTTCCGGAATTTTTACCATTCCAAACAACGGAAATGCTAGATGAGGAACATATACTCCAAGCAAAATAATAGGTATTGCAGAAGCTGCAAGAGCTAAGGGTTTGAACCAGCCACCAAGAACCTTTCGATCATCGACTAGACCAACAAGAAATGCCAGTGATGTTGTGATTATAATTGCCAAGATCTCAGTAGAAGGGAAAAATGCATAGAGAGTAAGTTCAGAAGCCAAAATTCCTGCAAGTATAGAAGGTCCTCCAGGGCGAGCAACCATTGTTGGAACCTCTTTGTTGTAGTCTTTTACAACCATGTTTCTCTTTGTTAATGCGTTAATCAAACTTGGAGTAATTACATAAACAGTAACAAATGCTATTGCTGAGATCAGTATTCCTATGATTGTTCTATCCAGCATTATCTTATCTTTTTTAGATGTGTCTTTATGTTTTCTGCAATAACCGGCCCTATCTTGTCTATTTTTGCAAGTTTTTCAGTAGATATTGTAGTCAGATCCTCTGTAGTTTTTATGCCATTTTTGAAGAGTATCCTAGCTCTGACTCTTCCAATTCCCTTTATCCTTACCAAGTTAACAAGCTCTTCTTTGATACCATATGTTATTCTGGACCTCAAGACATCAATCTCATTCAAGATTTCATCTTTTTTTTCTAGTTTTGCAATCTCATAAAGCGCATGAATGAGCCAGTCTGCAGTTTCTACTATTCTGTACATATCACCAGATTCAATACCAAAGTTATCAGAGAGAAATATTTCACTTGACTCATTAATCCAAGCATGTACTGCAAGTAGACTTCGATTACAATCATATTCCGATATATTTTCGATTAGCTGATCAGCATAATTTTCAATCAGAGTACCCACAAGTTCATAATCTTTGTTTCTTAGCGAAAACTTTGGAAAAAAGTCTTCAGAGATTGTAATCACATGTAACAAACCAAGAGTATGTCCTTTTGATGAAATTTTTCCTAATGTTTTTCTAAATAGAACTGCCGTTAGAGGATCTATGTATAATGTAGAAGTTTTTTTGCCAAATTCTGTTGCAATAAACCTATTTCCTTTTTGTTTTACAAGTTCTTCTGATTCTAAATATCTTAGAGCTATCTGAATATGGAATTTTATTGTGGTCTTTCTTTCTTGAGAACCTGAAAGTGTCTTTGAAAAAAATTCTATTATGTCTTCCCCTTTGATACCAGGACTTGTGGATACAAAGCTAAGAAGATGGATCCTTAATGCCTTGTCTCCAGTGAGCTTTGAAGAAATTGGTTCTGGTGTTCCATTAATGTAATAATCAAAAATTTCTTCGCTATTTGAGTTGCCAACAATAATCGCCTCGCCATATTCATCATATTGTGGCCTACCTGCACGACCACATAGTTGCTTATACTCAAGTATGCTAATTGGTTTGTTAGATCCATACTTTGCATCATATCTAGTCACATTAGCAATGACTACTCTTCTTGCCGGAAGATTTACTCCCGCAGCTAAGGTGGGAGTGGATGCTAGAATCTTTATCCTTTTGTTTCTAAATTCAGATTCAATAAGGTCTCTGCAGTTTGGATTAAGGCCAGCATGATGAAACGCCACTCCATTTTTAACCAGAGTTGCCAAGGTTTTAACAAGTTCAGTATGCTCATTATCATCTAGAATTTTTTGTGAAATTTTTTCTAATGCTTCCTTTTCTTCGTTGTTTAGAGTCTTTGATACTGCTTCTGATGCTTTTGTGGCAAGAGATACTGAACGAGCTCTTGTTTCTGCAAATAAAATAGCTTGACCTCCATTTTTTAGCGAATCCAACCCCAAGTCAACCGGTGGTCCCCTGATGCTTGTTTCAATTTCAAATTTCTTTCTGTCTTGCATAGTCACTACACCTTGATCATAGACTCCTTCTGACAAGGGGACTGGTCTCCATTCACTATGAACTAGTTTACATTCTAACCAATCAGAAATTTCGTCAGCATTGGTAACTGTGGCACTGAGAGCAAGTATTTGTGGTCTTTGTGGTAATAACTTTAGCTTTGTAAGTACAATTTCAAGAGTGGGTCCTCTATCATCATCACCTAATAGATGAACTTCGTCAGCAATTACAAGACTTATTTCATCTATCCATTCTGCACCTTGTCTTATAATAGAATCCATTTTTTCGTTAGTTAGTACAAGAATATCATTTTGACCTAGGTTTTTGTCAGATATATCAAAATCACCTGTTGATATCTGGATTTTTAAATTTTTTCCAAGATCAACAGAATCAAGTTTTTTGAATTCGTTAAATTTCTCTGATGCTAGAGCCTTTAGAGGACTAAGATACACTATCTTGCCTTTTTTTTTAGATAGATGTTTTATTATTGCAAGCATTGCAAGTAAGGTCTTACCACTTGCTGTTGGAGCAGAAACCAGAATGCTTTTTCCTTCAAGCAATCCAGCCTTGACTGTTTTTTCCTGAGGAGGATATAGATTCACATATCCGTTTTTTTGCAGAAATTCAATTGTCGAGGGAGGAATATCTAACTGCTCTATTTTCATACCCGGTTATAATGACCAGGTTTTGATTCATAAATAGCTGATTCTCTTTGTAATTTTTTAATGTATTTTCTTGCTTCTTCTTCTGTGAATTTACCGGTCTTGACCAATTCTTTGACAAATGTCTTTTCCTCAACAGGTCTCTTTTCATCTCCCTCAAGTGATTTCATTACATCCATGAATAATTGCATTTTTGAGACCTCACTGTGAGGACGTCCTTGAAGGACTCCAAGATCAACTTTTCCTGTGTTTACATCAACTCCGGCATCTTGTAGCATACTCTGTATGAGGAAGATAGCTCTTTCTGCATCTTCTCCATCAACTTGTGTTTTCATCAATAGTCTAGCCCTTGCTGTGGCTAATCTTACAAGTCCCTCCAGTTGTCTAGGTGTTACTGTTATCATTCCTTCAGATTCTACATTTCTCATTGTCATGTAGTAATTTAGAATCTTATCTTCTGCTTCCGGAGTAAGATTTGGATCAGATCTCTTTGCATATGACAAATATTTTGTAAGAATATCTACATCAATTAGCGATTTTGTATCAGTTCCTGATGCCCTGTGTAAATTCAATATGTGTCGTGCTATTATCTTATCTTTTTCTTTTGACGGAATATCTCTTACAACAAAGATAAGATCAAAACGTGTTAGAAGTGGAACTGGGAGATTAACGTTCTCTGTGATGTTCTTGAAAGGATCATATTTTCCATACATGGGGTTTGCAGCTGCCAAAATTGATGTCCTTGCGTTCAACGTTGCAACAATTCCACCTTTTGCGATACTTACGGACTGTTGTTCCATAGTTTCATGTAATGCACTTCTATCTTCTGGTCTCATTTTATCAAATTCATCTATACAGACAAGACCTTGATCACCTAAGACTACGGCACCTGCCTCAAGCATCATTATACCAATTTTATCCCTTACAACTGCCGCTGTGAGTCCTGCAGCAGTTGAACCTCTTCCAGATGTATAAAGTCCTCTAGGGGCAATTCTTGCACAGAATTTTAACATCTCACTTTTTGCTGTACCAGGATCACCCACCAAAAAGATATTGATATCACCACGAATTTTAGCACCATCAGCAAGAAGTCTTTGAGTAGACCCTACAATTAACAATAAAATGGCTTCTTTGATTATATCATGTCCTTTTACATGAGGCGCAAACGAAGCTATAAGCCGATCATAAATATCAGGATTTGTGACAAGTGATTTGATTATTCTTTCTTCATCAGGAGAAATTTCCTCTCTCTCAGTACTTCTAGAAGCCTTATTTCCACGTCCACGGTGAAACTCAATATTATTTCCCTGAATTCTTAATCTGTAAATCCCGCTCTTTCCTCTCATAGAAGGTATGTGTTCTTGTTCAATTCTTACAATTCCTGTTAGGATAATACGATCTCCTGGTCTTGCGTTGTCAACCAAGTCTTGCAAAACTGTGACATCGAGGTAATGAGGTAATTGGCCTGGAGGTAAATCCTCTGGTAATTCTTGTAGTCTCACCATTTGAAAATCAATAAACTTACTTTGTTCTGGACTTATCTCAAGATCCCTATGAGTACATTTTCCATTATCACATTTGAGTGGTTCCTTAAATTCCAGACCTTTTTCCTGAACTCTTACAGTCTTGTGATTATCTGGACAAAAGTAGACTAGTTCTTTTGCAAGCGGTTTGATTTCCGAAGATCTAACAACCATTCCAGATACACTGATCACCTTTCCAATAACCTCTGCATTTACTTCACGTAGACTGCGTTGGGAGGGATAATTTGAAATTCGTACACGAATATCATGACGAATTTTTTCCGCATACTGTGGGAATCTTTCTTTAAGAATATCTTTTATTGCGCCACCGAAGGCTCTGAGAATTTCATCAGGATCAACATTAAACACGGATTCAATTTCAGGATATGACACTAGGTCATTGTAATCAGCCACAATGTATTGTGTTTTCTTTGCCATCATTTGATCTATTTCGTCAACGTATTTGTAAGAACCAGATTTGTCTTTGAATTGACTTAGAAATTCTCTTACCTGATCCTGAAGTTTACTTTTTGAAATCGATTCAGATTGTGCAGTCAATTTTTATCACCTAGTATTTGTTTTTTAAATTCAGTACTGTTATTATGGATGTAATCAAATAGTGTCCGTTCTTCAATTGTCAATTTCTTTGCTAAATCAGATGTCATCTTAGACGAATCTGCCAATCTAATTATTTTTCCTTGTCTTTTACGAATAAGAGAGTTTAGCATGCTTTCTATTTTATCACGATCTTCTTGTGGAAGTCTTTGTGTAAACGAATTCACTTTTATGTAAAAATCTAACTCCAATGTAGAAAGATCAAAATCGCCCTGTACATTTTCTTTCATAACTGCTTGCTTCAAAGCCACCACCATATCTGTGTCTTGTACTTGAACAAGTTTTTCTGAGGATAATACTTCTGCTATCCATCTTGAGATACTCAATATCTCTCCCTGTTTAGATTCCAGGGATACTGTAGGTGCCTCTATTTTGAGATCATATACAAAGTTAACTTTGACATCCTGTAAGCGATATCCTATACTATGTACCTGTATGAGTTCTGAGATGTGCAATTTACTTCATGATCCTCCTTCGGGCCTCTAAAGGGATCGATCGATCAATTCTGTTAACCATTTACTCTGATCATTTGATCTAGATTTGATTCGTACAAATTTATGCCTCGCCATAACTAAAATACCTGTTTTTCCATTCAACATGAGACTCTGAGTTATCATCCTAGCAATGTAAGTCTTTTTTCAATCATAATAACAACAGGTCATATAGGAATACCCAAGTGACTGATTTAGATCGATGTTAATAATTTACAAATTCAATTTCCTAGACTTAATTTTATTAGTAAGTGAAAGACGTAGGTCCCTATGACTGAATCTTCGATGTGGGTAGAAAAATACCGTCCAACAAAGATCTCAACAATAATAAACCAGAAAGAGATAGTAGGTAGCCTAAGATCGCTTCTAAAGAATACATCAGAAATGCCACATCTGTTATTTTCTGGCTCAGCTGGAGTTGGTAAGACTACTACTGCATTGTGTCTTGCAAGAGAAATTTTGGGAGATTCATGGCGTGAGTATACTCTAGAATTGAATGCTTCCGATGAACGCGGTATCAACATGGTAAGAGAGAGGGTAAAGAAATTTGCAAGGTTCTCAGGTTTGGATACTAGTATTCCTTTCAAGCTTGTAATCTTAGATGAAGCTGACGAGATGACCTCAGACGCTCAGACTGCCTTGAGAAGAATTATTGAGGATACGTCAAGACATTGTAGATTTATCATGATTGCAAATAACATATCAAAAATCATAGAACCTCTTCAAAGTAGATGTGCTGTCTTCAAGTTTACGAGGATATCAGAAGAAGATGTCACAAGTCATTTAGAAGAAATTTGCAAAAAAGAGAAGATAAAGTATAATGAGGATGGTCTAAAAACTCTGTATTTGTATTCAGAAGGCGATATGCGTCATTCGATAAACATGTTACAAGCAACGGCAAGTGTTGGAACAATAAATGAAGAGAATGTAAAATCCTCTGCAGGACTTGCCAAGACAAGTGATGTCAGTGTTATTCTAAAACTTGCACTAGGTGGAAAACTTTCAGAAGCTAGAAACAAGATGATTGAACTTATCAAAGTTTACGGAATGTCTGAGTCAGACTTTTTGAAATACCTCAATGAAGAATGCTACAGAATTAAGACTACTCATTTATCGAAGATTTTAGAGGCCATAGCAAAGTATGATTACAGGTTAATCATAGGAGCCAATCCAGAGATTCAGCTTTCGGCTTTGCTTGCCGAAATTGGAAATATAGAAAAATAATAGCGCAGAGAGAGGGATTTGAACCCCCGCGTGCTTGCGCACATAGGCTCTCAAGGCCCACGCCATGCCGGGCTAGGCGACCTCTGCAAGTTTTTTTTGTAAGGACTTATTAAAATTTGTTTAAGATTACATGTTTTTTAGAATTTTAGACATCCGTAGGGATTGATAATAAGAAAAAGAAAAGGGACGAAAAATTTTAGTGGTGTGCGTGTGGATTAACAGAACCGGATTCCATTTTTACAAAGGTTCCGGCTGCTTTCTCATGGTGTTCTAGGTTAGACTGGTCTACTTTGATGGCTTGTGGAGGACAGACTGAAACGCATGCCATGCACCAAATACAGTCGTGTTCTCTAATTGGATCAGCCTTGTCAGTGTAGTCCGCTCTGTGTTCCTTTTCAGAACTACCAGTTCCAGCAAATGTTGCATCTGTTGTCTTATTTGCTGGTATATCTTGTTCTGTTCTGTACCATTGGAAGACTTGCACTGGACATGCTTCAATGCATGCACCGTCTGCAACACATGAATCCCAATCTACAGCTACCATGGTACCACTTACACCTAATGGTTCGATTTTTTCTCCTCGAGCCTTGAAGGAAGCGATGCAATTTTCATCTTTTGAGGCTTCTGCTAATCTACCAGGGCCCCATTTGAAGTGAAAATGCTCACCATCGGCGTGATTTATTTTTCCAATTGGTTTGTAACCCTTTGGAAAGTCTTCTGGTATCGGCATAGTTTTTTGTCGCAGGCTATGTTATTTAAACCTAGACAAAACTAAGCAAATTTTGCAATCTCTTTTTCATGAATGTCTTGATTTAACTGATCAACTTTGATTGCCTTGGTCGGACAAACTTCAACACAAGCCATGCACCAAATACAATCCGCTTCTTTTACAGGATTTGCCTTGTCAGTGTAATCTTTTCTGTCATTCCTACCTGTTTCACCAGGATTTTTGTACCATTCAAAAACCTTGACTGGACAACTTAGCAAACAGATTCCATCGGCAACACAGGAATCCCAGTCTACAGCTACAAACGTGCCATGTACCCCTATTGGTTTTATTTCTTCACCTACAGCTTGATAATCAGATTTTACTTTAGGATCTGATGCTGCTTCAGCAAGACGCCCGGGACCCCAAACCAGATGATAATTTTCACTTAATGGATCTTTGAATTTTTCAATCACTTGATGGTTTTTTGGAAAGATAGGGTCTATAGGCACATTATCCGAAATTGTTGTTACTTATTTAAAGTGTGTACAAGATAAATTCATATCTTTCACAAAATGCTCTAATTTATTGGGAATTTTCAAGTATGATGTATATCGTAATCCAAATGTAGGAATCTATGCCAAGTGTAACGATAAGTTTGTTTTCATACCAAATGGATTTGCCACTACAAAAGCAAAGAACCTTGCAGAATTTTTAAAAACTGATTATGTCTTTACGTCAGTTGCAAATACAAGATTACTTGGACCATTAATGGTTGTGAATAACAGAGGACTTTTGCTTCCACGTAATTGTTATGAAGATGAGATATCTCATTTAAAAAAATCAACTGGGCTTAATGTTGACGTCCTAGATACAAAACACACAGCATTAGGAAATTTAATTTGTACCAATGATAAGGGAGCAGTCATGTCTCCACTCATTCCAACAGAATATGTCAAGAAAGTTGAGGATGTATTAGGAGTAGAGGTGATAAGAAAAAGAGTTGCAGGATATCATCAGACTGGTGCAATGACAGTAGCAAATTCTAAAGGTGGGATCATTCATCCGTCCGCAGAAGAAGAAGATATCAAGACAATATCACAAGTACTAGGTGTAGAATTAGAGCCTGCAACCATCAATGGTGGATCACCTTATCTTTCTTCAGGCATACTTGCAAATAATAATTCGTTAGTTGTAGGTGGCCTTACAAATGGTCCCGAGCTTGTGATGCTAACTAAGGCTTTCAGAGTTGAAGACTAGATTTTAGATCATTTAACATAACGTCTATTTTTACCTGTTTTTCAGAACCATCTCTCATATTTCGAATTATAATGAAATTATCAGCATATTCCTTTGGAGCAACTATTATGACATATTTTGAGTTTGAGGCAACCTCCATCTGTTTTTTTAGTGATTTTCCCGATAGATCCACATCAGTAGGGATGCCTTTTAGACGAAGTTGTGATGCAATACCAATTGCAATTTTTTTCATATCATCATTGACAAAAACTACAGATATTCGCTCTTCCTTAGTCTGGGTGTTTACCTTTTGTTTTTCTAATAATAGTACAATTCGTTCCACTCCTCCAGCTGCACCTGTAGCACCAAGATCATTCCTTCCAAAGGCTTTTGTTAGGGCATCATATCTTCCACCACCTACAAGTGCACTTACATCAGAGTTTTCTTCAAATACTTCAAAGACTATTCCTGAATAGTAGTCAAGACCTCTTACTATTCCAAAGTTTATTCTAACATTGTGTACACCTCGATTTTTTAAAGTATCAAACAATTGTAAAATCTTGTCCCAATTTTTTAGTTGACTTACATCAACCTCTTTTTCTATTTCTTCAGGAAGTCCTTTGATTTCAGAAAATTTTAGAATTTGTTCTAGTTCAGGTACTGAGTAGCCCTTTTCTTTGTATTCATTAATTATATCCTGTTTTCTCTTTTTTTGGATCTTATCAACAGCCCTCAGAATATCACCAATTACATCTGGTGAATCAGATTTGAAAACACTCCTAACATATGATTCAATAAGCTCTCTATCACAGATATCAATTACAATATTTTCAAGTCCCAGTTTTGTTAGAAATTTAGATGTAAAATCAATTATTTCAGCATCCGACTCGATGTTTGGTTCCCCATAGATCTCTATATCCCATTGATGAAAGAATCTGTATCTGCCCTTTTGTGGTTCATCATAACGCCAGACACCACCAAATGTTGAAATCTTAGCAGGTAATCTCATGGATTTTTGAGATGTAGTATAACGTGTAAGACCTATTGTAAAATCAAAACGTAAGGCTACTTCACGATTTCCTTTGTCAGTAAAGTAATAAATTTCATTTTTTATCGAGGGACCACTCTTTGTTTCTATTACTGATAATAACTCAATTGGTGAAGACTCCATAAATTGAAAACCAAATAAATTTGATGTCTCAATAAATTTCTGACGTACATATTCAATTTCAGAAGATTCCTTTGGCTCTATATCTCGCATACCGCGTGGTAGTTCCAATTTCAAAACTCATTCTTTTTCTAATGCATTTAGACTTTCTGATTACGAAAAATCATGGTTAGAATAAATTAATAGTGTACTCTAGACCTACCAATCCATGGCTTATAGATATCTAGATCATATGACAGATGCCTTTATCGAAGTAATTGGAAATACAATAGACGAAGCCTTTGAGAACGCAGGCATATCGGTGGTAGATACAATTGTTGATATCAACTCAGTTGAGAATAAAGAGGATAGAAAAATAGAGATTAATGCAGATGACCTGAAGGGTTTACTATATAGCTGGCTTGAGGAAATAATCATTCTTACTATAACAGATGGATTTGCAGGAAAAACATTCAATGTAAAGATAACAAAAAATGATAGATGTCATCTCTTAGCAAAAATCAGTGGAGAGGAGATTAATTTTGAAAAACATCATTTCAAAATGGAAATTAAGGCACCAACATATCACCTCATGGAAATTAAGGATGAGAAACCAGTATTGATGCGATTTCTTCTCGATCTCTAGGTTAAATTATTAAGTAGCTTTTATCCATAATTCATCAGGTTTGGTAGACGAAGAATTAGAAAAAATTATGAAAAAGAAATTAGAGGAAATGAAATCACGTAAAGAGCCAGAGATTCTCGAACTCACTGATTCTAATTTTGACAAAGCCATAGTTGGTGATATACCAGTAATTGTAGATTTTTGGGCTACATGGTGTGGTCCATGCCAGTTTATGTTACCTATTTTTGAGAGAATTGCAAAAAAATACAAGACTGTAAGATTTGCACGTCTAAATGTCGATGAAGCCCCTGGTGTATCTCAAAGATACGGAGTATATTCAATTCCAACATTCATTGTATTCAACAATAGTGAGCCTGTTGACAAGGCAATGGGAGCAATAGGAGAACCGGGACTTAACATGCTTGCTCAAAAATATGCCTAATAAGCATAAAGCGGGTTAACTTTTCTCTGAATTTTTATTATTTCTCTGAGGATTTGAAATTCCTCAGGACTCAGCTTGTGAGAGAATGTTTTTAGTAACAATTTTGCTTCGGGAGACGGTGGGAAAGAATAGAGAACTTCTTCTTCAGATATTTGTCTACCTATTGTTACATTCTGAATCGAGAC
>Ga0209824_10001271_pt1 | contig 14480 bp, 16 predicted proteins | sample VDWuncwatermetaG_FD_184124 | JGI IMG/M metagenome (GOLD analysis project Ga0209824, IMG submission 184124) | Wastewater microbial communities from Netherlands to study Microbial Dark Matter (Phase II) - VDW unchlorinated drinking water (SPAdes)... ... | reverse complement strand
ATTGTTGCGAGTGTAGAAAGATTGCTTTTCCGATGGGTAATTGAATTTTACTAAAAACTTAAAACAGAAAACTAAAAACTACTCTACCGTTACCGACTTTGCCAAGTTTCTTGGTTTATCAACGTCAACGCCTCGTGAAACTCCCATGTAGTAGGCGAAAAGCTGGAGAGGAATAACCGACAAAAGCGGAGTGAGCATCTCGAGTGTTTTGGGAATGTTGATGACCGCGTCCGCGAGGTCGCCTATTTCTTTATCGCCTTCGCTTGCAAGAGCGATAATGGTTCCGCCGCGGGCTTTTATTTCCTGCATGTTGCTGACGGTTTTTTCGTAGACGCTGTCGCGGGGCGCGATGACAAACGTGGGTAAGTTTTTATCAATGAGCGCAATGGGGCCGTGTTTCATCTCCCCTGCCCCGTATCCTTCGGCGTGGACGTATGATATTTCTTTGAGTTTCAGCGCTCCTTCGTAGGCAATGGGCAAGCTGTATTTGCGCCCGATGTAGAGCATATTTTTTGCATTGCGGAATTTCCCGGCGATGGCTTTTATTTCTTCATGGTCTTTGAGAACGCGTTTCATTAAGAGCGGCAGTCGTATGAGTTCGCTTGCAATGCGCTTTCCCATGACAAGAGAAAGATCGCGCTGTCTGCCGAGCATAAGCGTGAAGAGCGCAAGCGTGGCGAGCTGGGAAGTAAATGCTTTCGTGGAAGCAACGCCTATTTCCGGACCGATGTGGTTATACACGCCCGCGTCTATTTCGCGTGCAATGGTGGAACCGACCACGTTGACAATGCCAAGGGTGAGCGCGCCTTTTTCTTTTGCTTCGCGCAGTGCGCCCAGGGTGTCAGCGGTTTCGCCGGATTGCGAAATAACAAGGAACGCGGTTTTTGCGTCAATGACGGGCTTACGATAGCGGAATTCCGAGGCGAGCTCCACTTCCGTCGGAATGCCCGCATATTCTTCAAACATATACTCCCCTATCAGCCCGGCATAGTACGCGGTGCCGCATGCGCTTATGATAATGCGGTTTATTCCGCGAAGTTTTTCTCTTACCGGTTCAAGTCCTCCGAGGTTTGCTTTCCCTTCGTTTACAAGGAGTCGTCCCCGCAGGGTATTTTCAATCGCCTCGGGTTGCTCGAAAATTTCTTTGAGCATGAAATGCGGATACCCGCCCTTCTGCGCTTGTTCAAGCGACCACTCAATTTCATGCAGTTCCTTTTTGTGCACGTTGCGCGAGAGATCATACACGTGATGCTCATTTGGAGTGAGCACCGCCATTTCGCCGTCGTCAAGGTAAATAACTTGCTTTGTATGTTTGAGTACGGCAGAAGCGTCCGACGCAACAATGTATCCTTCCCCGTTTACGCCCAAAAGGAGCGGGCTGAAATTGCGGGCCGCAATAAGCGTGTCAGGGTCATTTTTGGAGATGATGGCAAGTCCGTAAGTTCCGCGTACGCGCTTAAGAGCAAAACGCACCGCATCCGCAAAAGCATGCGTTTCGGACTCTTCTTCAATGAGATGGGCAAGCACTTCGGTATCAGTTTCAGAGGTAAATCGGTGGCCCTTTAGTTTCAGCGCCTCGCGCAGTCCCTTGTGATTTTCCACGATGCCGTTATGCACCAGCCATATATTCCCTTTGCAATCCGAATGCGGATGAGCGTTTGCCTCGGTTACTTGGCCATGGGTGGCCCATCTTGAGTTGTGAGTAAAAAACATGTTCGCCAAGAAATTTTCGTGGGGTGAGACCTCCAAGTCGTAAACCGATGCTACGTTGGATGCTATCTTTTCTATTTTTTTAACCTTGGAGATGAAAATTTCTTTGGCTTCATCCACTATACGAAAACTCTTAGTACTGTTGCGTACCTTCTGTGATAGATCCAAGAGTTTTGATCCTTTAATGTTGCTCCCAAATCCTATATATTTCTGGAAACTAACCAATGAACTACGATTGCTTATCAATACGCTGTACGCAGGATGGATTCTGCGATGTTGAACGTTAGGTTCTCCTCTATGCAGTGATGAAATGACACCGAAGCGGAGGAGCCAGAGTTGGAGCGATTTAATGAGGAGTTCATCGGTCATTGCTATTCCCAATTGCTTTGCCTGCATTCCTACATATCCCTCTGCATCGAAGAGCCCTCGAATGAACGAAGCGAGTTGATCGTCAGGCAAGTGGCCAAGAGAGGCGATGAATTTGCTTTTGTCTCCACAGATATTTTTTTTCATCCACTCGCAAAGATAGAAGCTATTTGTTTCAAGCAGCATGGCCGAGGTATCGTTCATACTCGCAATGCGTGAGTCAAGGTTAAACTCGGATTTGATGATTTTTTTATATACACCAAGGGTTTGTTCATCCATGTCCTTAAAGCGCAGAGATTTTTCTCCCGCATACCCGTCGCCAATGAAATATCCTAACAGTTGCATGAGTTTGGGCGAGCTTTTTTCCGGCAATGTGATAAATTTTCCATGAATCGTGTCAACGGGTTCAATGTGGATACGTTGCATGCCCTTTACTTCTTCTCCGAAGTAGTGATACAAGCGTTGCAGCTGATCTTCTCGAAAGTTGCGGTCATTGGCTACGATGTGTTCAAGATATGATAGCGATACCCCGCTTTGCATCGCTATCGTGGGGCGGTGTGTGGAAAGAATATTCTTCTTCAAGAAAGCATGTCCGGTGGGGTTGAGCGTATAGTAGCGTTTATGAATAATGGCTTGGAAACGCAATGGTCGGGTACGGGGGACGACTATTTTACGAGGCGATGGTAAGAAATCTCCTTGGACAAGTTCGGAAATTCTTTTCGCTCTTACGATGCCATTTTCGTATACCAGTGTTTTATGTTCGCCTGTTGCGATGAAACTATTGATGGGGGTTGAAATTTTATAGAGATATTTGGGGGAAGGATGCTTTGCAACTTTAACGGTGCCGCTCGACAGGGCATTATTTTTTGTATCAAGGGTTACCATTTTTTCTCCGTTTTCCACATCCTTTATTTTTTTAATATATCCGTTTGCCAATTGCACCAATGTGTCGGGATGCAAACAGTGAATTATTCCGATAAAACTTTCGCCGATCTTCTTCTTCTCAATTTTTTTTTCAAGATTCGCCACCCGCCCCACCGCCTTTTCCACGCGCACGGTTTTTTCTTTCTTGCCGCTCTCCTCCAAAATCGCCAGCCCGGCCGAATCATACCCTCGATATTCAAGGTTTTTAATTCCTTCCAAAAGAATGGGAAGCGCTTGTTTTTTCCCAATATACCCAACGATCCCGCACATATTAGATTTTCTTACTGCGAACGTAGAGAGCAGAAGGGTTCTGACCGAAGGTCAGGTTCTTATTGAGCAAAGCGAGATTAGAAAATCTTATACCACGCCGAAGCTTTAGCGAAGGAGGGTGGAACAAACTCAAAACGCAAAACGAAAAGTGCAAAACTACAGTGCAAAATTTAAAAGTATCAAAGCCCGAAGGGCTACCTCAATTTTTAACTTTGCGCTTTTCATTTTGAACTTCCTATTCTACCACCCCAAAATCCAAAAAGAAACCTTGACAGAATTGGGTTTACATGGTAAAAATAAATATCGCGAACCTGAGTAAAAAAAGAGGTGACAGCATGCCTGATGGCCACGTACGACTCTCTCCGCAGTACATTAGGCGGAGGGTGTACTCGATTCGAGGAATAGTTGAAAGCTACGGGGTGCACGAATGAAGATCAACTGGCCGCCTTCAACGACATCGCGCGTAATCAGATGGGTACGCCAGACGCCCGTCTCGCCGGTATCGCACCAGTTCTTGAACTGGGCATGACGGAGGAAGAGCGGATGCAATATCCACTCGGCGCGGAGGTCGGCATCAGTTTCGGCTACTCCGGTCCACTGCAACAGTTCTCCACCGGAGCCGTGCCTCTCAAGATCGTGAAGCTCCAAGTGATGGACGCAGATACCCGCTTGGAGAACGAGGTTATGGGCTAAGCGAATGCCTCAAGGGAAAACGGGAAGCTCCCCTAAGATCAAAGTGGCTTCCCCGACAATCGCAGGATTAGATTCTCTGCGGCTGTTTCATTCAAGCAATAGGGCATCAATCCTTAGTTGACTATACCGGCGTCTTGCAATCCTACTTTTCTGAAATCTTTGTCCAGGGTAAATATCTCATCCATATCATACGTCTTTGCTATAACGACAATAGAAGCGTCAGTAAATGAAAGTTTATGTTCTCCAAAACGGAGCATGATTTTTTCCGTTTCCTTAAGAAGGGCAGGATCTAATTGAAATATGCGGAGTTTATCTTCCTCCTTGAGTTTGTTGATTTGCTTTATCACTTTTTCACAATCTCGCTTGCCAACATCATAGATAAGCCGCGTATAAAGCTCTGACAAAACCAACATATTAGTAAAAAACAAAGCATTCTTATCCGCATATTCCCTGTATTTTTTCTTACACGCTTCGTGCCACCGTTCTGATGAAACAAGCAGGGCGATGAAGGCGCTGGTATCAATGAATATCCGCATAAGTCAAGCTTGTTTTTCACTTCGTTCAAAATATCGCTCACTCTGCTCGCTCTTTTTTCACTTCGTTCAAAATAAGTCGAGCTTGTTTTTCGTTTCGTTCAAAATGAAGCCGTCCCCGCAGCAAGTTGCGGGGTATCCGGGCGGCTTCTTTACCGGGGGTATTCACCCACGTGTAATGAACTTCAGTCAATTGAGTAAATTTCATCTACATTCCGGGCAAAGTTTGTTCCTTTACTCTTCACGGTTCCAAGCAAACCAAGAAGCGAGTCAAGCGCCCCCCGTTCTTTTTTTTGCGGCGGTAATGCTTGAGTTAAATTCTCGGCAAGAGCGTCTATCGCTGAACGTATAATCCGGGAACGCGAAAGTTTCACCTCTTTTTGAAAGGCGTCAATTGCCTTGACCGATTGGGTATTAAGATATATTTGATACCTGCGCATGTATACATTATATATAAGGGTGTATATCCTGTCAAGGCGCGGGTCTGTTCTTCTAAAATTTTTCAAGTTCCCTTGTAAATTTCTCGGGATCCTCAAAAAGAATAGTTTGGAATCCAAACCCCTTTGCCTTGTCCAGAGTATGTTGGTGGTCGTCAACGAGGATGCAGGCGCTTGGTTCGTGCGGCAGTTTTTTGATGAGGTATTCGTAGAAAACATCTTCGTGCTTGTTGGCATGGGCTTCAAATGAGTATGCTTCAATATCAAAGTATGACCGTATATGATACTGTTTTTCCAGATAGTTAAGACGCCCCTCTGCGATGACGGAAAATACGGCAAGTGTGGTGCGGCCCTTGAGAGAAGCAAGCAGTTCAAGCATCCCTTCTTGGGGCGTGTAGCTTGAGTATTGCAACTCTTGCAGTGAAGCAAGCGGATATTTTTTTTCAAGCAATGGTTCAATTTCGCCCCAAAACGATTTCTCGCTCACCAGACCTTTTCGATGCTTGACCGCGAGCTCGTTGTGAAAAAGCGTTTCAATAAGACGAGGAGAGAGCTCGTATCCTTCAACGACTTTTTTCATGCGTTCAACAGCGATAGGCGTCCCGTCGCTGAACACCACGCCTCCCAAATCAAAAATAATTACGCGGATTGCTTTTGAGTCAGCTTGCATATTGGGGATAAATACAAAATGAACACTACGCGAGCAAGGAGGGTAATCCTTGACGGTTTCTTCCCGTGGTGGTATTTTCCTCATTATACCTCCGGATTTGTCTAATCTGGCATAGGGTCAGGTTAGAAAAAATCCAAGAACGCAGGAGAGCAAGGTGGCAAAGTTGAGAATTTACCAGACAGTGCGTGATGGATCCTTGACGATTACAGGGAATGCGGGCGAAGCAATGCCCGGGAGTAAAGATTTGAAAAGGCGGGTCTATGCGATTGAGCTTGAGGGGGACCGTGTCCGGTCCGCGTCTTTACTCTGGAGATGTGAGGCATGCGATGCTCTCCAGAGTATTCCTCTGGACGAGGTAAAACTTTTTGGGGGTAAATTCCTCGTGACTGTTCCCGTGGAAAGCCAGGCCCCACCGACGATTCAAACCATGACTGCGCTTCGCTTCACGGCAGAGGTCGCGAAGCGTGTCAGTTCGGGAGGGGCTGAAACGTTTCTCCTCGCTTAGTTCTGTGGGGAGCAGAAGCAAGTGCGCCATGCTCCCCCACTACCCGAATCAACTCCACGAGTTGTTTCAGGCAGTGGGACACTTGGAAAAGTTCTGCAATTTCCCGCGATCGCGGGAAAAAATGGAACTTTTGTGAATTTTATCAGAACCAGCGTCTGTCACTTTTTGGCCAGTAGCGAAGATGAACCTTGGCAATTATTTTGTAGCGAAGTGGAAAAACAAACTTGTTTATTTTGTAGCGAAGTGGAAAAACAAACTTGTTTCTTTCTTTTCGGGAAGTTATCCCAATATTAAGCGAGTCGTTTGGGTTATCTCCCTCTACTTCGTATCGCTCATCGCCCAAGTCCTTGGCAATGCGTTTGACTAAGAGCGTTTCGCGGTGCGGAGTCCCGAGCTCATCAAGGGGATGCGGGTGACGAAGTATCACAATATCTCCTTTGCGGGGCTTTCGCAGAAAGAAGCTTGCCCATACTCTGTCACCTTGGCGGAGAGTCGGCTCCATGCTGTGGCCGGTAATTTTAAGGCGCATATCGGTGAAGTTCCAAATAGCAAAGTTTAACGGTTCAAAGTTTGTCATTTGGATTTGACTCTGCCTTCGCAGCACCCTCGCTCCGCTCGTATTTGAACTTTGGATTTTGTCATTTGGATTTTTTCATCGCCTCCGCCTTTTCAAACATCGCCGCTATTTCGTCAACCGCTTTGCGGAGATCTGCTGAGGCGGTTGCATTAACTTCTTGCTTGTTCTTTGAGCAGAGTTTTGCCGCTTTCCAAAAGGTGGTATGGAGATCGGGAAACATTGCCAAGTGTTCTTCTTTGAAGTAGTCGGTCCATAAAATGAGCAGTTCTTTTTTGCAGAGCGCGGCGTGTTCTTCTTTTACGTGAACCATGCGCGCGACGCTGTTGTGGTAGGCAAGCATTTTTTCTTTGTCGTTCATTTCTGCGGGCACTTCAAGCGCCTGCAATTTTTGCACCATGGTTTCCACGGTTTTCGCGGCAACCTGCGCGGGATTGGCGGTATAAATGCCGCAGGGAATATCGCAGTGCGCATAAACGATGGTTGGCTGATTGAAAGCGTCCAGGGTTCTCAAAGCAAGGGCAAAAAATTTCATAGGTGTAAAACAATCCCATCGCCATTAAGAGGATGGCAAGAGTATTGTTGTTAATTGAGTAAAGATTTCAGTGAAGTAAGGCGCAAATAGAATCCTTTCGTATGGAGAGAGCGGATGGCAAGTTTTCGGGAATCGTAGTGATGCATCCATTCGTGGAGCAGGGTATCGAGGAATGTTTTCGGAGCAAGCGTTTGCCCGCGCCGCGCGGTGAGGTTTTGGATATAGATGTATGCTGATTTGGATCGGTAATATCCGTATTGCTTAAAAACGAGGCGGCCGTTCTTTACGCTGTGGCGCTGGCGCGTGTCTGAAACTTTGAGGTTCGGAAGATCAATGCCGCAGTTGATGCTCAATTCGTGCACGAGGGCTTGGCCCCATTCTTGGCGCGTTTCATGGCCTGAAGACGTGAGTAGTTTGTGCGTCCAGATTTTTGTATGCTCCGATGGTATAAAATCAACGGCTGTCGTCGCGTTGCTCTTTATATAGCTGTTTGTAGGCCGGAGTCCTTTCCCAAGAAAACGACGAATGATTCTAAGAGGCATAAGGTTTGAATATTGAATATCGAATAGTGAATGTCGGTTTTGGAATTTTTTCTTATGCTATCCAACATTCTATACTCAATATTCATTTTCCCCGAAGACAGAGAGCGGACAATTCTTGTGATCATGCGCTTTTGCGGGACAGTACTTCCTCCCGTATTCAATGAGGCGGTAGGTAAAGGCGAACCATTCTTCTCGAGGAATAAGCGCCATCAGATCCTTTTCTATTTTATCAGGATTGGCTTCTTTTGTCAGCCCCAATTTTTGCGCGAGGCGTTTTACGTGGGTGTCCACGGCAATTCCTTCCACAATGCCAAATGCGTTGCCAAGAACAATGTTTGCGGTTTTGCGCGCAACGCCCGGCAGGGTGAGCAATTCGGTCATCGTACGTGGAACCTTACCGTGGAATTTTTCTTTTACCATTTTCGCGCTCGCAAGAATGTTTTTTGTTTTGGCGCGATAAAATCCCGTTGAAAAAATATAGTTCTCAAATTCTTTCGGATCGGCCTTTATGTAGTCGTCGAGTGTCGGATAGGCGGCAAAGAGTTTTGGCGTTACTTCGTTTACTTTTTTATCCGTGCATTGCGCGGAAAGAATCACCGCCACCAAGAGTTCCCAGCTGCTTGAAAAGGTGAGGAACATTTTGGGGTTCGGGAACAATTTTTTGAGCTCGGCAACGATTTTGGCGGCTCGTCCTTTTGTTTTTTGTGAAGGGGAAGGTTCCATAATAAAAAATTCGAAGTCCAAATATAGACATCACACTATGAAAGTGAACTCAAGGAAGATGTCTATGTAGATGCCACCTTATCGATAAATTCACTTTGAAAATGTGACATCTATAGATTTACGATTTAGGGTTTACGATTCAAGATTTTTCCATCCGTAAATCATAAATCTCTAATCTTAAATCGTTGAAACACGTTCTTTCACCTTTCTTAATATCAACTCTTTATGTTTACCTGGCGAGATCGTTTATGCTAAGAATTCTTCAATAATCGGATTTACGAGACGGGCAAGATCATTGCTTTTCATGGCAATGGAGTGGGTTCGGCTCCCCGGATTGAAGTTGATCCATTCGTTTTCAAGAACTTTTTTGTCCAGGTAGGTAGGCAATCCAAGAATATTTCCAAAAGGGGGAATCGCGCCAACTTTTGCGCGCGTTACTTGCTCCGCCTCCTCTTCCGTAGCAAGGCGAAGGCGTTTTGTGCGAAGGAGAACCTTAATTTTTTTCCAATCGATTTTTCTGTCGCCCGGGAGAACAAAAAGAAAAAAAGTATCTTCTGCCTTTATCACCATTGCCTTGGCGCCTGTTTTGAGTTCTACTCCCCTGATTTTCGCCGCTTCCTCGCTCGTCCGGACAAGCGCATGTTCGCTAAGCTTGTATTCAACGCCTTGTTCGTCCAAGAGCGCGCATATTTGTTCGAAGACGGTCATAGTTCTCTTTTAATATCATACCAAACAACTGTACGATACGCAATTGTTCTTTTAAAAAATTCGAGGCCCCTGCGCTACTGCCGCAAGGGCCTCTTCCCTACTGGTGCAGCATTTCTGCTGCCATCGTAGGGTCTCGCTTGAAAATACCTTGAAGAACATCTCGTTTCATGACTTCCCAATCGGCAACCTTGCGATACACTCCGCTTGGGAAGCCGGAGATGGGAAACCTGATGTCTATCCATCCATGCGTACCTCCGTGGGGAAGGTAATGGATAAACACGAGTGCAAAAGCTTTCGATCCCGACGGAGAATGTTGCTGGACACGAGTTATGTCCAGCAACATCCCAATTGCGCCCTTATCGCAAAGGACCCAAATTAAGGTCTCCTTGCGATAAGTTTTCGCTACTGCATTGTCCCTGGGGCCTCGGGGCCTCATGCGGGACAATAATTTGCCCAAGGTCAAGGAATTCCCCCTCTTCTTCGGATGGGAGAGAAAAAAGAGCAATAAATGTTACCAACACTAACACCTGTAAAACCATCCTTCGACTCATCTTCTTCCCTTTTCTCAAAAAAGTTGGTTCGAATTTGATCCCTCTTCCAGTCAATACTTTCCCTCCTATGCTGAATTGTTATTGCTTTCTACCGCGTGCTTAAGGTTTTCGTTACTTGCCCAAAAGAGTTGTTTGTCTTGTATCCATTGCAGAATGGAATTTTTGAGCGCGACTGGATAAATCTGTTCTTCTTGGAGTTTTGTTCCATCAACCCAAGCGAATTCAATGTGGTCTTCTTGGGATGATAAATTTGCTTCGGCAATCGAAACCTCAAAGACCAGATTCATCTCGTGGCGCTCTTTTTCACCTTCCCGGAACATATTCTCAACAATGCCGATGAAACCTCCCACTGTTCCTTCAACGCCCAATTCTTCTTTGATTTCTCTTGCCAATGCTGTTTTCGCTTCTTCGCCAAACTCAACATGCCCGCCGGGCAGAAAATACCAAGGGGCGCCGACTTTGCGGCAGAGGAGGATCTTTCCATCATGGAATATCATCGCGCGGGTAATGAGTTCGATGGCTGGCACGAGAGTAAGAATTTTCAATTTTCAATGGTTCAATTACCAATTACAAGCCATTTTTGCTTGAAAATTGGTTCATTGAAAATTCATTGTAAATTGGAAGCAAGCTTCCAGTGCTGCGAAGGCAGAGTTAAGCGGAGCTTGTTTCCTCACTGCGTTCGAAAATTGAAAGTTGTATCAGTAATTATATTTTCTAAATCCACTATTTTTGCCAGAGCGATTGCTTTGACTGCTTCCGCGTCCGCGGCGAGGGGAATAAGCAGGCCGGTTTTTGTCGAAGTAATCCGTAGATTGTGACCGTTCGCCGTCTTCGCGTCCGTAAGAACTCTTTTGGGGACCACTGCGCGGGGAATAGGAACCCGGTCGGCGCGGGGAGTAAGAGGAAGGAGAGGAAGCGGGTTCGGGGATTTGGATGAATTGCGGAAGTTCGGGGAGTTTTGAAATCGGGAGGGTTTTGCGGATGAGGCGCTCTATGGCCCAGATGCCTCTTCGTTCATTGGGGAGCGCAAAGGTAATTGCGTGTCCGGCTTGTCCGGCGCGCGCGGTGCGGCCGATACGGTGCACGTAGTCGTCCGAGGTTGAAGGAAGGTCGTAGTTAAGTACGAGTTCAATTCCTTTTACGTCAATTCCGCGCGATGCGATATCAGTGGCAACCAGTACGCGGTATCTGCCTATCTTAAATCCTTCCAGTGCTTCGCGGCGCTGCTGCAACGAGCGGTTTGAATGGATTTCCGCCGCGCTTACCTTCATGCCGCGGATTTGGCGTACGATGTTTTTTGCGCTGTGCTTGGTGCGCGTAAAGAGCAGGGTAGGACCTTGATAGCGTTCAAGCAGGTTTGCCAGGAGCGCAAGTTTCTGCCCTTGCGGAACAATAAATATCTCCTGGGTAACGCGTTCCACCGTGGTGCCTGCCGGAGCGATTTCCACCTGAATCGGGAGTTTCATATAGGTGGAAGCTATTTTCATGATTTCCGAGGGCATGGTGGCGGAAAAAAGCATGGTTTGCCGTTCTTGCGGAAGTTCCCGGAAAATTGCCTGAATCTGCGGAAGAAATCCCATGTCAAGCATGCGATCGGCTTCGTCAAGAATAACGACACCCACATTGTCCAGTCGAAGAATTTTTTGCTGGAGATGATCAATCAGGCGTCCGGGAGTTACAATGATAATGTGCGGCCGTTGGGCGAGGGCTCGGATTTGAGGCCCGATCGAAAGTCCGCCGATAAGCACTGCGGTCCGAAGACCGAGGTGCCCTGCGATTTTTTTGAGTGTTTCGTCCACTTGGAGCGCCAGTTCGCGCGTCGGCAAAACAACAAGGCCTTGCTTTTTCATCTGCGCAAGGCGCTGAATCATGGGAATGCCAAAGGCAAGCGTTTTTCCGGTACCGGTTTGCGCTATTCCTACGACATCTTTCCCCTGAATACCTACGGGAATCGCCTGCTCCTGAATGGGCGTGGGCGAAGTGAATTTAAATCGTTCAAGGATTTCCAACAGCAAAGGAGCTATGCCCAGGCCATGAAACCCTTTTTCGTTGCCGATCGTGTCAGAAGAATTCCGGCCGTCAGCAGTTTCTTGTTTCATCATACAGTGATAGTAACCATTGAAAAGCAATCTGTCAAAGTTCGTAGCGGAGATTATTCTCCTCGTTTGCGCGCTTTGGCGCGATCGCTTTCGTTAAGATATTGTTTACGTAATCGTACACTTTGCGGGGTGATTTCGAGATACTCTTCCGCTTCCATGATTTCGAGTCCGCGCTCGATTGAGAGCAAAAAGGGCGGAGTAAGATCAATCGCTTCGTCCGCACCCGAAGCTCGCATGTTGGTAAGCTGTTTCCCTTTGGTCGGGTTTACCGACATTTCTTCGCCTTTTGACGTATTGCCGATAACCATCCCCCGGTACACCCCGGTACCCGGGCCTATATAAAGCGTTCCGCGCGACTGCAATCCCCACAAGCTGAAGCTTAATGCTTTGCCGTCGGCCATGGAAACCATGGAACCGACCGGACGGCGGCGAATTTCTCCGGCATAGGGCTTGAAGCCGATAAAGCGCGAAGAAAAGATACCCTCACCTTTGGTGTCAATGACAAATTGGTTGCGGTAGCCAAGAAGTCCTCGGGTAGGCCCTTCAAATGATAGTCGCACAATGTTGTCGCGCTGAACAACATTGTTCAGTACAAATCCTCGTGTGCCAAGACGTTCTATAATCGTACCCTGGTATTCGCTTGGCGTGTCAATAATCGCCTCTTCAAAAGGTTCGTGCTTTTTGCCGTCTATTTCGCGAATAATGACGCGCGGTTGGGAAACCTGAAGTTCGTACCCTGCGCGGCGCATGTTTTCAAGCAAGATGGCAATATGCAATTCTCCCCGTCCCAAAACGCGGAAGTTTTCCAAGCCGAATTCAACGCGCAAGCCCACGTTGACCTCAAGTTCGCGTTCAAGATACTCGCGCAATTGACGCGAGGTTACGAACTTTCCTTCTTTGCCGGCAAAAGGCGAGTTGTTGACTAAAAAGGTAAGCTCAATCGTCGGCTCGTCAATCGCAATTGCCGGCAAAGGAGTTGCATTCGCATCGGTCGTGATGGTTTCGCCGATATCAATATCGGGAAGACCGGCAATGAGGACAATATCTCCCGCGCTCGCTTCAGTGCATTCTTCTTTTTCCAGACCCTTGAACGTGAACATCTTGGTAATTTTACCCGGGCGCGTTTCGCCGTCGGGTTTTTTCACGAATACACTCTCCCCCGCCTTGACAATCCCCTCGTACACACGTCCAAAAGCCAAACGTCCCAAAAAATTATCATACCCAAGGTTAAAGGGCTGGAAGCGCAAGGGCTTTTGTTCGAGTTCGGGAGACGAGGCGCACGGCACGTATTCAAGAATGGCATCCAGCAAAGGGGTTAAATCGGTTGACTCGTCTTCAAGTTTTTTCTTTGCGATGCCCATGCGCCCGATAGCGTACACCACCGGGAAATCGGCTTGCTCGTCGCTTGCGCCAAGCTCCAGAAAAAGTTCAAACAACTGATCTTCGGTGCGCGCCGGATCAGCGGCCGACTTATCTATTTTGTTGATAACCACAATCGGTTTGATTCCAAGTTCCAGCGATTTTTTCAGCACAAAGCGTGTTTGAGGCATGGGCCCTTCTTGCGCATCCACAATCAAGAGCACGCAATCAATGGAGCGAAGCACGCGCTCAACCTCCGAGCTGAAATCCGCGTGCCCGGGTGTATCCACGATATTGATTTTGGTACCCTTGTAGAGGATGGCGGCATTTTTTGAATAAATCGTAATGCCGCGCTCTTGTTCGAGCGTATTGGAATCCATGGAAACCCCTTCTTTCGAAGCCCCGGTCTGGCGCATAAGCGCGTCGGTCAGCGTGGTTTTCCCATGGTCAACGTGGGCAATTATAGCTATATTGCGAATTTCCATACGAAATTAAAATTCGAAATCCGAAGCACGAAATTCGAAACAAATCTCAATTTTCGAAATTCAAATGACAGAAACAAATCGTTTTGAATTTTGAACATTCGAATTTGTTTCGGATTTCGAATTTCGTGCTTCGGATTTTCAACAAAAAACAGGCCTCTTCGGCCAAGCTCACTTGTAACCAGCGCGCATCAGCATCTGCAGTATTTATTAAGAATCCGACCTTCGTTCATAACCTTTCTAACTTCGTTAGTAAGATACCATAAAAAATATCTTCCGTCAACCCCGTTAGAAATTTGAGGTTGCTCAAAGCAAATTTTCGACTAAGAATTTGTTCAACTTGACTCTTCAAGCGAGCAACGCAAAGTTTCTAACGGGGTCAAGTTTTTTCCACAATGACCGCTGCTATTGCGTAATCACCATCGTGAGAGATGCTTACGCTTGTTTTTTCTTCGCTTGTCAGTAAAGGAGAAATGAGCATCGGTTGGCCGTCGTCTTGCTTTTCCACCCATACGTCATGCCAGTCAATTTTTTTGCCGATCGTTTTCATAAATGCCTCTTTTGCGGCAAAAATACCTGCTAAACTTTCGAGCCGGGGATTTTGCGCGAGTTCCGCATCGGTAAAAACTTTCTCAACCCCGCCGCCTCGCTCAAGCCGCTTTTGAAATTCAGGAACATGTACAAGATCAACGCCAATGTTAGCCATGGTATGTTTTAAGAAATTCCCGGGCATCGGCAATGCCCATGTCAAATGTTGCGTTCATTCGACCTTTATCTGAATCAATAAAAGAAATAAGGG
>Ga0209824_10001264_pt1 | contig 14539 bp, 13 predicted proteins | sample VDWuncwatermetaG_FD_184124 | JGI IMG/M metagenome (GOLD analysis project Ga0209824, IMG submission 184124) | Wastewater microbial communities from Netherlands to study Microbial Dark Matter (Phase II) - VDW unchlorinated drinking water (SPAdes)... ... | reverse complement strand
CGCCCAGAGCGCTACGCTTGCCGCCATCATTCAAACCCCCAACGCTCATGATCCCTATCGACGATCGGAACGAGTGATTCAGAGACGCAATTTAGTCTTAAAACGCATGCTCGCAGCTGAGTTTATCGAACAATCCGAGTATGAGAGTGCCAGCCAGGAACCCATTGGAGTCGTTCCCATTGAACGAAACCTTCCCCAAACCGATTATTTCTTTGATTTGCTGCTCACCCAACTGCCCGCAAACGTGGTTTCTCGGATGGAGATCGAGCCCTATACCATCTATATTACGCTCGACCCATTCCTCCAGGCCTCCGCTAGCCAACTTCTGAACGAACATATCTCTCGGATGACATCGCATTATAAAGATTTGAAAGATCGGGCCAAAAGCGGATTGCAACTCCAGGGAGCGACGCTTTGGGTGGATGTCCCAAGCTGCCAGGTTAGGGCACTTCAGGGAGGGCATAGCTATCGTCAGACTCAGTTTAATCGAATCCTCATGGCAAAAAGACAGGCGGGTTCGCTCTTTAAGCCTTTTGTGGCCCTCGCGGCTCTCGCCGATACCAACGTCGCGAAGCGCTTTAATCCCGTCACTAAAATTGATGATAGCCCGTTTGATTGGGCCTACGAAGGCAATCAACTCTGGACTCCAAAAAATTATGATAATGAATTCCGAGGGGACGTGACTCTGCGCCAAACGATCGAAAACTCTCTCAATGTGCCCATGGCAAAAGTCGCTGAGCAGATTGGCATTCAAACGGTCCATGACACGTTGGTGAAGGCAGGAATAACTTCCAAAATGCCGATCGTCCCGTCTCTGAGTCTCGGATCCGCCGATGTCCGCCCCTTTGAAGTCGCCGAAAGTTATCTCACCCTTTCCAGAATCGGCCACCGCTGCACGCCAACCAGTTGGCGAGCAATCTATGACAGCCAAGGAAACGAAACCCTGAATCCGCCACCCCAATCTGAACCCGCCCTCTCGCCCGCCGCGACCTTCGTAACGGTAGAAATGATGAAGGGGGTATTCGAGAGCGGCACCGCCAAATGGCTATCAAAATCAAACCTTCCCCTAACAAACTTCGCGGGTAAAACAGGGACGACGAATGATAATCACGATGCCTGGTTTGTCGGATTCTCTCCAGACCTATTAGGTCTCGTCTGGATTGGTTACGATGACACCGTTTCTCTTGGCTATACGGGGTCTGTCGCCGCTCTGCCATTGTGGGCCAGTGTGATCAAAGAATCTCTGCCTCTAATCCAACCCAACCGTGATTTCGAAATGCCTGAGGGAGTCACAACGTACGAAGTTGATCCTTCAACTCAGGGCGAAGCCACGATGCGATGCCCTGAGAAGTATCAGGAATTCTTTGTCAGTGGAACTCGCCCTGACTTTATTTGCCCGAAGCATTAGCCGCCCAAGGCTGTGAACGGATACGACGCTGCAATCACGACCTCGTGAGCGCTTTCCATTAGGCCAAGTCCAACCTCGGTCCAAAGGCGCATCCCCTGCAAACTCGAAAGAACCAACTCAGTTCCCACCGAAACCTTCATCGTTAGATCATTGCGTGGGTCGCCCAGTCGAAAAGAAGGAGAGAAAGGTAGCGCAACATACGGAGAGACGCGCCCGCCATCCCAACGCCATGTTTTACTAAGGGTTGGCGCCATCTTAACGACAAAGTAATTCGCCAATTCAAATCGGTTAAAATATAAGCCACCTAGGATTGAAAATGCGGGCTGCGTTTCTAGATCAGGCAAGATATGCCAAACAGCGTAACTCCCAAAATTAAACCCCACTTGACCAGCCCCAAAGGCTAAACCCGCACCGATATCCTCGGCGGGCTGATACCGCAATTCTGAAGATAAGTACGCACCGGATGGCGCCAGGGTGATCGCCGGACTCAGAACCAATTCGTAAGTTCTTAACCCCATGCTCTCAGCCGACCGAATCGTACCGCCCGGCACTGCCGCTGCCCAAATAACTGATGAAGATACCAAAAAAGCCAAAACCAATAGTTGCCGCATAATCACTCCTTGTTGAAACCAATGTTAGGAAGAAATGATGACTTAGTACATCAATTTTTACGACTCCCAGTGTCGCAAATGCGCAAATGTACCTACTCACTTCCGGGCCCGGAAGTGAGTAGGTACATCTTTATTCTTGAATCCGCTCGACGTGGACACCTAAAGCGGCGAGTTTATGATCAAGCTTATCGTAGCCACGGTCTAAGTGGTACAAACGGCTCACCGTCGTCTTACCTTCGGCGCATAAGCCCGCCAAAACCAGCGAAGCACTGGCCCTTAGATCCGTCGCCATCATCGGAGCGCCCTTGAGTTTCCTTCCACCGCGAATCTTTGCGACATTCCCCTCAACATCAATCTCAGCTCCTAGACGCCTTAACTCAGCGACATGCATGAAGCGGTTTTCAAAAATAGTTTCTTTGATCTGGCTAGTGCCCTCCACGGCAAGAAGACTCACGAGCAACTGGGCCTGCATATCAGTTGGAAACCCTGGGTAGGGCGCCGTTTCAACTGTTACCGGCTTTAACCCGGAGGGTTTAGCAATGGATAAGGTCATTGCGTTTTCATCCCATTGAAAATGCATACCCATTTTCTCATAGACTGAAATCACTGACTTCATATGGTTCCTTGGGCAGTGACGAATCACAAGAGCGCTTTGGGTCGCAGCTGCGGCCGCAATCCAAGTTCCGGCCTCAATTCGGTCATAGGGAATTTCGATCTCACCTTCGAGCTCACCAACAGTCCCGCCGTGGACAACAAGTGTGTTGGTCCCGAGTCCATCAATCACAATACCCATACGGCGCAAGACTTCTCCAATGACCACAACTTCGGGCTCACAAGCAGCCTGGCGTATGACCGACTTTCCCTTGGCAAACGCAGCGACAATCATCGCATTTGCCGTCCCGGTTACCGTAACCATAGGAAAGGTAATATCCGCAGGATTCAATTCCGTTTCGACTTCAGCGCAAATATAACCCTGCTCAACGTTAATTTTGACGCCAAACTGTTTCAGAGCCTCAATATGAAAATTCACCGGCCGAGCTCCGATGGCGCAACCACCAGGCAGGCTTACTTTGGCTCGACCATACTTCGCAACCAGGGGTCCAAGCGCCAAAATACCGGCACGCATTTTTCTAACCCATTCATAGGGCGCGATGGGGTGACGGACCAAGGGAAGTACCGAAACTCGCCCGTTCACTTTATCCCACTCTGTTTCACATCCCATAAACTCAAGAATCTTAAGAGTCGTCTCAATATCCCAAAGGCGAGGAACATTGCGATAATGGACTTCTGAATCAGAAAGAATCGACATAAACAGCAGCGGAAGCGCACTATTCTTGGATCCGCTCACGTCAACCGTTCCGCTAAGCTCGGCAGGGCCATGAATGACTAACGCATCCATTACGGATTCACCGCCAACACAAACCGGTCTAAACCTCGTAAGTCCTTCATGATGATGACAGGACAGAACCCACATTCCTCAAGCATTCGATGAACGATAGCCCCTTGAATTTCTGAAATCTCAAAGAATAATTTTCCACCACTTCTTAACCGCGAGCGAGCGCAGACAGCAAGTTTCTCGATCACTTCATAACCATCCTCACCACCCAACAACGCCTCAGCCGGCTCATGCTGAACTTCTTTCGACACCTGAGAAAGTTCGCTCGCGTTCAGATAGGGCGGGTTGGAAACAATCCAATCCATTTGGGGTAGTTCGTTGATCCCCGCAAAAAAATCCTCCTCATAAACGAAGTACGAAAGCGAATCTGGAAGGCAGCGACTTTGATTAACTCTGAGATACTTCATCGCAGCCCCACTCATCTCAAACGCATGCCACGTCCACGTTGGACGCTCTTTCATCACGGATATTCCTATGTTGCCGGTACCAGCCCCAAGTTCCGCGACCAAACAGGATCCTTTGGACTCTTGGGCCAATAGGGTTTCCACCATCAATTCAGTTTCGGGACGGGGAATCAAGACACCCGGCCCCACCGCAAACGTATTCTCCCAGAACGATTCCTCTCCCACAATATATTGAAAGGGCTCGCCTTTTAAACGACGTGACAAGAACACCTCGACTTGAGTCTCTGAATCACGATTCAAGTCGTCGGTCCAGCGTTGGTAGAGTTCAGTCATATTAAGCCCAAGGCTTGCCGCAATGATCTGCCGCATATGAAACTCAGGGTTAGCACATTCAAGAGACGCGCACCGGATCCGATCCGCACCTAATCGGATGAATTCGGCAACTGAGACTGAATTCTTAGCGGCTAGCATTGGCAGTCTGACTATTTAAGAGTTCCGCCTGATAGAACGACGTTAGGGATGAAATCAACCCACCAATTTCGCCGCCCATAAAATCGTCCAGCTGATACAACGTGACTCCAATGCGATGGTCCGTCACTCGACCCTGAGGGAAATTATAGGTTCGGATCTTTTCACTGCGATCGCCCGTACCAACCTGGCTGCTTCGTTGGGCTGCCATTTTCTCATGTTGCTCACTCTGCTCCTTATCTAAGAGCCGAGTCTTAAGGATTTTAATCGCCTTCGATTTATTCTTATGTTGTGATTTTTCGTCGCGGCATACGACCACTAATCCAGTCGGAATATGAGTGACTCGGACCGCGGAGTCCGTGGTATTCACACTCTGTCCGCCAGGGCCAGAACTTCGGAAGACGTCAATACGAAGGTCATTCACATCAATATTAATCTCGATATCTTCAGCTTCTGGTAATACCGCCACGGTAACCGTGCTGGTGTGGATTCGTCCCTGTGTTTCTGTCTTGGGAACTCGTTGGACTCTGTGCACACCACTCTCGTGTTTGAGATAACTATAGACGCGATCGCCTCGAATCATCAGAATCGCATCCTTATAACCACCCACATCATTGGAGTTGATCTCCATTACCTCAACCGACCAACGCTTCGATTCCGCATACTTGGTATACATTTTATATAGATCACCGACAAAGATACCGGCCTCGTCTCCACCCGCACCAGCACGGATCTCGAGCATAATATTTTTGTCGTCATTGGGATCTCTCGGGAGCAACAAGACCTTCATATGCTCTTCAATTTTCAAAAGCTCTTCTTTGAGGATTTCATTCTCAAGACGGGCCATTTCTTGGAGCTCACCCGTCTCTTCCAATTGGAGAGCCTCGTTTTCTTCGACAAGTTTTTTCTTAGAGCGATACTCTCGGAAGGAAGCCACCACGGGTTCCAGACTTGCCCGCTCTTTGCTCAATTTCTGAAAAATAACTTGGTTAGAAACCGTTTCAGCTAGATTTAATTGATTTTCGATATTTGAAAAATGGACTTCAACTTCTTCCAATTTTTGGAACATCGACATGAATGATCAGTATCCTGAGAAAGGACTAATAGGTACGTTTATTACCGTACTTCTTCATAAACCGTTCCACACGGCCTTCCGTATCCATCATTTTGGCCTTGCCCGTAAAAAGGGGGTGGCAATTGGAACAAATCTCAACTCGAATATTCTTCTTTGTGGCCCGAGTCGTAAACTCATTGCCACAGGCGCAACGCACTGTCGTCTCTACGTACTCTGGATGAATTCCCGCTCTCATTGATCCTCCTAAGACGGCCATAATCTTGCACAGCTTAGTGCAACTTGCAAGAGACTAGTCGTTTAGGTTGCTGGCTCTTGTGCGAAAATACAGGCGTAAACCGATAACGCTCCCCTTCCATCCCATGAACCTTGATCACTTCGACAATTTCCCGCCTATTTTCCTGTTTTGCAACGTGGATCACACGTGAAACTGAAGCGGAAATCCATTCGCGAATCACTCGAATCGGAAGCTCAAATCCGGCCAGCATGGTAAGTCCTTCTAACCGCCTAAGACCCTCTAACGCGCCATTGGCATGCAAGGTCGCAAAAGCCCCCCGGTGTCCGGTGTTCAGGCATTGGATGAGATCAAAGGCCTCGCCACCTCGGCATTCTCCTAGAACAATTCGATCTGGCCGCATCCTAAGAGCGTTTCTTAAAAGTGCCCTTAGGGTCACTTCACCCTTACCCTCCGGACTCGACTGCCGGGACTCTAGGTGAATCATATGGGGATGATTCGCCCGGATTTCCCGGGTCTCTTCTAAAACCACGATTCGTTCCGACACCGGCACCTGTTCCAATAATGATCTCAGAAGAGTCGTCTTACCCGCACCCGTCGCCCCTGTTATGAGAATGGTTTCTTTTGCCAAAACTTCCTCTTGAAGCCACGCAACCAGTTTCTCATCCCCAAAGTTGTCTAATGAAACCGACGAAGCCGAGCTCAGTTTTCGAATCGAAAGGCAGGGGCCTTGGATCGACAGCGGAGGAAGAATCATATGATAGCGGCTGCCATCCACTAGAGAGCCATCCATATAGGGTTGAGCCCCATCCATCCGCTTACCGTTGTGGACCAATAACCTCTCGATTAAGATCATTAACTCAGAGACTGATTGGAATGGTGTAGGAAACGCCTCTAAGACACCCCGCCTTTCAAGAAATAGCGCGGTCGTCCCGTTGATAAGAATATCGGTAACCTCCGGGTCTTCAAAAAAAGGTAGTAAATGCCTTGAAGCTCCCACCAGCTGATCACTGAGTCGCTCATTCATTTTCCAACGCCCGCCGTCTCTCTGAGATCACTTTCTCTTCACTCAACACCGTCTTTAGCCGAAACGTTGCTGCCATAAGAAGCTCTGAGACCTCTTCTTCATCCGACTTTGAAGAAAACAAATAACCTAGTAAGGGCACACTGGACAGGCCAGGAAGCCCTCGTTCCCCATGACTCTTAGCTCTGCGCACTAACCCCGAGAGGATAACCGTCTGACCATCGACAGAGTTCATTTTAGTTTGAATTTTACGCCGGTTAATCGCCGGCACTCCATCAATTCCCTGAGCAACATTCGGTTCACTCACCTCAATATCAAGGTCAGAGCTGATATGATAAAGATCGACACTCTGGGGACGAACTTTGACTGTAAAGCCATAGGGTTTCCAATCGACCCGTCTCCCAACACCCCCGTAGTTTTCAAGAGCCTGCGCCACAGGAAATTCTCCGCCCGCATGAAAGACAGATTCTTCCCCTAAACGAACGTAAAGATCGGGGTTTGCGATGAGTTTGGCCCAACCTTCGTGCACCACATGGTCCATCCAACCTTTTGCAGTACTAAAAGCCGCGACATAGTTCACCCCACTGGTGCTCTGCGAACCATGAACGGTACCACTGCCATCGAAATGGATCGCTTCCGGCCAATGCACCCCAAGCCGACGCCCATTTGATTGGGCCAATTCTAAGAACTCAAGTGCGACATGAATCACTGGGCTGGTCGAGAGACCAGCACTCTCTTGATAGGCGCCATCTTCCACCACTTTCACGATAACGGGTGGCTGTTCGCCATGATGACTCCACACTCTAACCAAGGTTCTTCCCTTCCTAAGCGCTGAGACGAGAATGGTTTTTGGAGGAATCGCTCTGACGTTGACAATTTTTCGGTTTCCAACCGCGACCCGAACCAACCCCGGGATCTCTAAGGTTTCACTGAAACCCACGGGGATGGTAAGCGCGCTTGCTGAACCCACAACGAACGTAAACCCAAAGACAATGACAGATCCAAATGGCCACACTCCGACTCAAGAATGCAACGTACGGGCCATTGTCTGCCAGCCCAATCAAAGGGCCATGATCTCAGCGACGGACCGGTTTTCGAACCCTCAGGTTTGAATATTGGTTTAAAACAATTAGGTAGGAGGGGAGAGAAATATCTCTCCCCGTCCTCCTACACCACCGGACGTGCGGTTCCGCATCCGGCGGTTCCAAAGCATTTAAACCCTCAAACGGCATAATCCCATTTCGTCAAAGTATGAGTTTGGAAATGCTAGGTTCATACCTTGCATCCCAGCCCCAGACCAACAGCCACGCGCACCAGCTACGGTAGCTGCGACGATCTGAGATACATCCAGCGCCCGCAATTCCCGATAGGTTGTGGTACCTCGTTTCCATTGCTTGAGGCGAAGCATTCTAAGGCGTCTTCGAATCCAAGAATCAAGATCACCGAAAATCCCCGGTGTATCAGCAAGGCGGAAATATTCTTTCCACCCTCTCAGATACACATTGAGATCTTTCGCTACCTGTTCCTGACTTCTACCGCATGTCCGACTTGTCAGTTCTCTCACCCGCTCCTTAAACTTCCTCAGTGCCGGTGGGGCTACCTTCCGCTTCACGAGCCGTTTGGGCCCAATCCACAGTTGGTATCCTAGAAACTTTCGTTCCCAGGCTTTTGCCACAGCACTTTTATCTGGATTGATTTTGAGTTTTAGACCAGCCATGAGTTTAGTCATGGTTTGCATCGCTCTTAGGGCTGCGCGTTCTGATCGCACATAGACATTGCAATCATCGGCGTACCTACAAAACGCGATGCCTCTTTTCTCAAGTTCCCAATCCACTTCGTTCAAGAGTAGGTTTGAGAGCAAGGGCGACAGCGGGCCACCTTGCGGTGTTCCCTCATGTCGCTCACTGCACACACCCTGATCCATGATTCCGGCTTTCAAATAGCGCAAAATCAAACTCACAAGCCGCTCGTCCTTTATCCGCTTTGCCACTCTATCCATCAGGATGTCGTGGTTTACGCGGTCAAAGAATTTCTCAAGATCCACATCCACGACCCAGCGACGTCCTTGCTGGACGAAGCTTTGCGCTTGGCAGATTGCCTGATGCGCGCTTCTTCCAGGTCGAAAGCCGTAGCTGTGTTTGTGAAATGTTAGATCCCATTGCGGTTGGAGTATTTGCAGGATGCACTGTTGAATGAGTCGATCGATTATCGTCGGAATACCCAACTGTCGTACTCCTCCGCCTGGCTTTTCTATCTCTACTTTCCGGACTGGTTTCGGTACGTAGTTGCCGCTTAGCAACTGCTTTCGAATCCCAGGCCAGTGAGCTCGAAGATAGACACCTGCTTGCTCGATCGTCATCCCATCGGTTCCGGCGGAACCTTTATTGCTCTTCACTCGTTTCCATGCACGAATGACATTCTGACGTTCGAAACATCTCTCAGTGAGATGCATTTGGCTCGGGTCAGGTTTGTTCATCCGCCCACTCGCACTTCAGCACTTCGATTTCCTCTCGGAGTTCCGCTCCTACCCAAAATCGCTAGCTCTTCAGTTGAAGACTTCTGCTGCATGGTGCTCACAAGTTGATGACTCCGTTCCCTTCTTCGGTTTGGCCCTTCCCCATGTGCTTGGCTTTCCCAAGCTCGAAGTACTACGGCCTCTGCTGACTTCTCACTCCAACCATCTTGCGATGTTCGTCGCCCTTTCAGGCATAAGGTGAGATCTCCCCAGGTAAGTGACGCTGAACTTTCATCCCATGTAGTCGTCGGATATACGTCGCACGCTTCCGAATTCCACAGGGCTTTGTCGGCATTTGTCGACTCGCCCAGCATGCGCCGCCTCTTATCAGATTTCTTATTCATCGACTCGGGACTTTGCCTCCTACTTCCTTCAGATTTCCTCTCGCGAGGAACACCCTTGCACTTGGCTAGCGGTTCCGGGAATTACGGCCCGCAGGGATCTTTCATCCCCTAGTTCAACGCCCGTGCTGGGCGCACAAAAAAAGAGGGTCAGCGTGGCGGCGCTGACCCTCCGGATAGAAGCACGATGCTTAGGTGACCGACTAGAAGCTTGCGATATTTAAATTGTAGGCAGTATTGACGTTAGCGATAAAGTTACGGTTGTCGCTTCGGTTAGAGACATCAACATATTGCGAGATGATCGTCCCACCTAAGGTCCCACCGGCGTGGGTGACTCCGACAACATAATACTGACCGTTCACTTCTTTAAGCGCTGGGCCACCGGAATCGCCGAAGCATGAACCGGCTTGGTTATCCGAACCCAAGATCCCACGAATCCCTTGATCGCTCGCCGAAGTGTAGAATTCCATATAATCATTGATCGCGCCGATGCGGTTTGTTCCAGCGCGCTTTGTCCCAGCACCGCGACGAGTGTTTAAGTTATTACATCCGAAACCAACCAAATGAACCGTGTCACCAACGCTTGAGCTATCTAAGATATCGTAAACCTGACCAAGGGCTCGGCTAGCAACGTTTGTCGAGAAGATTAAGAAGGAAACGTCGTTTGGATCGTTCACAACACCAGGCCCAAGATTTTCAACCGTATAAGTGCTGAAAGTACCGAATGACGAAACAACTTGGTAGCGGCCGCTTGTCAGCGTGCAATGAGCGGCTGTAAGAACTGCCTTTTCACTCACGAACGTTCCAGTGCAGATCCCCGAAGAACCAGGAAGCACAACCATCACCACTGGGCTATAACCCGTTGTTGAAGTGACGAAGTTTCCGGAAGCATCGCTCGATGCTAAGTTCTGGGTCTGTTGACCACAACCGATTAAAGCTAAACTTGATACAACAAGTGCTAAGACTGGGATAAATTTATTTACGTTCCGCATACGTGCCTCTTTATTTTCTATCCTGCTATTTCAGCTTCACTTTTCTATTCCGCCACTTGTGAAGCTCACAGATTAGTATTTGCAAAGGCTTTGCCAAAGATTATGGAGAAACGTAAATCATGGTTTCCACTACGCAATCGAATGTATTCGGCTAGTTATCAGTCAGCCGACCACCCCCTATTCAGATGCCGAACTTTTTGACATCGCTCCGACACAATTTTGATAATTCTTAAATATCAACAAGATAACGAGCCCACTTCTTAGACACCACCACCTCAAAAACCTCAGAAACTACCTTAAGCCCATGATCCGACGGCGTTTTCGATAATTGTGAAGGCAACGAATGTAAATGGCCGATACGTTTTTCATAATTGATGATCCTAGACAAGTCAGAGCATCGACTATGTCTAGCTCAACATGCTGGCTCCAAAGTTTAAGGACCTATCAGGGCGTAGGATTAGAAGATCAGAGAGGGAGGGTATCACCATGAAGTAGGGACATAATCTTTTAAAAATTTTCCCCAGACGTGGTTCCCTGTGATAAGGCCTGAAAAAAATGGATCACAGACTCTTGCCGCTCCGTCGACAATATCGAGTGGCGGTTGGAAATCGTGATCGATTTGTTTTCGGTTTGAAAGCTGGAGTGGATCTTCGTCCGTTACCCAACCGGTATCGACGGCATTCATGTAAATGCCGTCTTCGGCATAATCTGGCGCCGACGTCACGGTCATCATGTTCAAGGACGCCTTGGCCATATTGGTATGCGGGTGCTTGTCGGTTTTGGTGTAACGCGTGAACTTGCCCTCCATCGCCGAGACATTCACGATATGCTTATCAAACGTTTTATCTCTTACCATTAATGGTTTGAGCTTTGAGCATAGGATAAAGGGGGCAATTGCGTTCACTAATTGGACTTCGATAAGTTCAGGAGTTGGCACGTCACCTAGACGCATCCGCCAACTATTCATGGGCCTCAAATCAACTTGCTGTAAGTCAGCATCCCTTTTCCCTTCTGGAAAAAGCTCCGAATCAAACTCGCCTTCACCCTTCACTCTCGGAATCTGAGATAACAGCGCCGGAACCCGAAGACCGATCGCAGCCCCTTCAAGGGCGTACTGCGCCACCCAGCTATTCTTATCGTCGCCATCGCCCACTGCTAAATTTGAATCCGCCATGGCTCTCCGGCATTCAAATTCATAGGGCCTAAGTGGTTGCTGGATCTCAGTCGGAAGTTCACGAAAAGCGATCTCTTCAGCTTCCAAGAGATGCTTATAAAAACCTGGTGGCCGACGCACCGTCTGAGCGGCATTATTAATGAGAATATCAAGCCGCTTCTGAGAACGATTGACGTACTCGGCAAAAATCTCGACGCTAGGAGAATGCCTCAGATCCAACCCATGGACCTCAAGACGCCCTTTCCAATCTTCGTAGTCTTTCTCAGACGCAAATCGAGTCGCCGCGTCTCTCGGAAAGCGGGTCGTCGCGATAACCTTAGCCCCAGCGCGCAGCATCATAAGAGCCGACTGATAACCAATCTTAAGACGAGCGCCCGTAATCACGGCGACTTTCCCATGGAGTGAGGCGGTCTGAAACCGCTTCGCATAGTTCAAACTCGCACAGGCGGGGCACATGGCATCGTAGAAGAAATGCACATCCACAAATTCAACCTTACAGACATAACAATGCCGAGGCCGCTTTAACTGAGGACGGGACGACATCTCACCGGGAATTTGAAGCGTCTCGGGTGGAGGCACAAACACTGACGCCTGCCTAGCCTCTCGGATCGCCGTCTTTGCCGTCACCATCCTATCTTGTTTCATCTCTTTGCGCTTCTTAACGCGCCGGTATGACTTGGATAACCTCATCACCTCAAACTTCTCAGGCCGTGAAACCCGCCCGGCCGCCATCATAAGCTCAAGCCGAAGCTCAGCGGGGATCGTACTTAAGACCACTCGGTTTCTGATGATTGATTGGAGCAAATCCACACACTCTTGCACCTTATCCGAACTAAGACTCTGCTCGCCAAAAGCCTGCTGATTTTGGTCTGAATTTTCGATCATGAATAGATTCCCAGGGACTTACGTAGCATCATAAGAGCCGTTAGCCAAAGCCCATTATTCAACCGACCTAGAATCATGTATAGTAATTGAAATCAACCAAACTTCAGGACAATGCCTTGATGAAACACCAGACGATTCTAGCTCTAGCACTCCTGGTTCTTCTGACTTCAAACCATAGTATTGCGGTAGAACTTGGCCGTGGTTGCTCGCCCAATGTCATTGACCTAAGGAATGGCGTAACTTGCGTGCCCCCAAAAACGTGCAAGGCGTTCACTTTGGCTTGCAATAAGCAGACATGCACTCAGCTGATCAGCACCGGAAATTGCGTGCCGGATTGTAGCGGCCGAGAGATTAGGGCGACTGATGAATGCCAAATCAAGCAAGATGACTGCGATGAAAAGGAATGCACGCGCGACAAGGATGAGTACAATGTGGATTGCCCTAAGGAATTGCCATGTCCCAAGAAAAAGGAGTGCAATCCGAGTGCCTGCATGCAATCCAACTTGAATGGAAAGTGTGATCGCATTTATTCGCCCATTAAATGCTCATTCATTCACACGTGTCACGTCGAATACTCGCCATGCCCCTGCGAAACAACTTGTCGCTGCACGTCTCCCGGTAGAGCAAGTAAGCCAACTCAGGACAAACCCTGCTGCCCATTCGCAACAGAAATAGATACCAAAGACGGAAGTAAATGCTGCGTAGGAAAAAGCGGCATCTGTTATACCAATGAAGATTGTTGCGACGACTTCTGCGTCTTTCCGGCTGATCAAAAACCCGGACAACGATCTGGCCATTGCGCGCAAACATTATAGATGGCACAGGCCAATTAAAGCGGTGGCAGAGTTACAACCGACAGCCAGAAGGAATCAATTTGGGATACGATTTTATGAAACTCCTCAATACCGAGCGGCTTTCGAATGTACGCGTTTGCGTGCAAGTCATAGCTTTTGATGACATCTTCTTCGGCATCTGAGCTAGTCATCATTACGACGGCATTCTCTGGTACCGGAGATTTCTTCATGAAGCCTTCTTCGCCTTAGCTTCGGCAATAAAAGTCGTTACGTTTTCTAGTTCAATTTCAACATTCTTACACTTTTCCTCGATCTGTTCTAGGAACTTCTTGGCGCCCGCTTCTTCCACAACTTGGCATGCTGCGATCAATCTTTTTGCGCCAAGATTGACCCCAAAACCTTTTAATCTGTGGGCCATTCTGCGAATGCCATCCGCGTTTCTATTTGATAGCTGGACTTTCAGCTCTTTCATGGTCGGTCCAGCATTCTCCACGAAAAGTCCAAACATCCCACCGAGAAAGTCAGGATCTTCAGGAGTATTTAACTCCTCAAGTGTTTTCAAAACCTTTGGATCCAATAGTGGCTCTATGACCGGCTTGACGGAATCTACCTTCATCCATTTAACGAGCATTTCTTCAAGAAGTTCCCACTGAATTGGCTTAGCCAGATAATCATTCATTCCGGACTCAAAGCAACGCGCCTTATCCTCGGCAAATGCATTTGCCGTGAGGGCAACGATAGGAAGATTCTTGTGCCCAAGCGCTCTTAATTTCTGCGTCGCTTCGAATCCATCCATCGTTGGCATGAGACAGTCCATTAGAACCAATCCATAGTTGCCAAGACTAATCGCCTCGACTGCATGTTTTCCGTCAGAGACAGCATCCACCGTGAACCCCATCTTTTCTAACATTCGAGATACGACTTTCTGGTTTACTGGATTATCTTCGACGACAAGAATGGGCTTTAACCGTCTTTCTTGAAACTCCTGTGCAATCAATTGGCGATTGCATTTCTCTTTGCATAAAACGTGGTTCTGGTTAGTCAAAAGATCAGAAAGCACCTGATAAAAACGGGACTGGCGAAACGGAAAACATAAAATGCTGCTGCGTTCTATTGGAAACTGAATTGCTGGGGAACCCTTTGCACGTAAAATCATAGTTGGGACCGAAACGCCTTCAAAATGTTCTGGGGGATATTTCCCGTTAAGATCATCGGCAATC
>Ga0209824_10001263_pt1 | contig 14540 bp, 17 predicted proteins | sample VDWuncwatermetaG_FD_184124 | JGI IMG/M metagenome (GOLD analysis project Ga0209824, IMG submission 184124) | Wastewater microbial communities from Netherlands to study Microbial Dark Matter (Phase II) - VDW unchlorinated drinking water (SPAdes)... ... | reverse complement strand
CATATTCGTTGGATACTGCTCTCTCTTGGTAGATTTGTGTGGATGTTTTGGTTCATCCTTCTTCCAAGGGAGTTTTGGTAAATCTGGCATTTGAATGCTATCAGGAATCAATGGCATTAGAAGTCCTTCCAAATAGTTGAGCGATGAGCTTTGACGAACGATTCAGTTGGAAGGAAAATCGACATCTTCCATGCAGCAGCATCAATCATCACAGGTGCAATTACAACATGGTCAAACAAATACTGCTTGACGGCATGATTCAATAATTTCGTCTTGACGTAATAGCCAAGAAGGCCCCAGCTCAACTTCATCTTGTGGGTCTGATGAAAATTTGAGCCAGCAATCGCAAATAGTTCGCGCAAGATAATTGCACGGTCTTCGGGTTTGAGATAGTGGAGATTGATTCCCCAGAATCTGTCTGCCTCAATTCGGAAACACAAAATCAGAGGCTGCGTGTCGTAATACGGTAAGTCCTCTTTTGTCTTTGGGTCATACGCAAACAAGAACATCCCGCCTGGTCTCAATGGTTTTCTTTGACCGAGCAATTGAGCGCGAGCCAAAGGGACAACCATCTTTCGCACTTGTGTACGATACCAGTCATATGCCTTCTTTGTATTGTCTGACGTTTGTGGGCCGAGGGCTAATACGTCAAATACATTTTTCTTTGCCATTACTTCTTTCCACCTGGGAACAATTCCCGTTCAGTTAGCACTTGAAACTTCCACCCACGCTCTTGAGCATATTGTGTGGCAGCTTCCCATTTTTTCTGATTCTTAATCCACTCTTCACACTCACTTTGATATCGAGCTCGAGCCTTCTGTGTTCTAGCCTTTGCTTCCTTCGGGCGTTGAACTTGGTCGTAGGGCTTCACTTCAATGAGATATATGACATCGCCATGTGATGCAGTTCGTATCTTCACCTTGAAGTCGACGAAATATCGATGCCACTTCTCATCAACATCAAAGTAGTAGGGAACTATAATCTCTTCTGAAGACCAGCTCAAGACTGATGGATTCAAATCGCACCATTTCATTACAGCCATTTCCCAAGAACTTCTGAATACGATGTTTGTGTGATTGCCATCATATTTATGAGGATTTCGTGGATTGAAGAACCCCTGAGAGAGATTTTTAGTATTTCGCATCACTAAATTTAGCTGTATATCTCAATGGTCTTACTATGGCTAATAATCAACAAGCAGAAGTCACCCAAGCAAAGAGTTCGAAGAGCTTGATTGACATGAACAATCTATACTTTCCTGATGGATTGATTCTCTCTTCACCTACCAAACAATCAAAGAATGGAATTACGATGATTGGTGGAAAGGCGGCGGAGTCAATTGAATATGAACATCTAGTTCATTTCTACATCAATGAAACGAAGTCGACAACCGGAGTCAGTCAAGATTTGCTCGGTGAAAGTACTGACGGCGTCGTTCCACGTTCCCAACAAGGAAAGAACAATCCAGTGGCGCAAAACAACTCAGCTCAGAACGCCGTTGCAGGAGGCGCAATTGGTGCTGGAGCTGGATTCTTACTCGGCGGTCCAGTTGGTGCTATCGTTGGGGCAGTTGTTGGTGGTGTCGCTTCTCAGGGAACAAAATATGTTGAGAACGCAGCCAAGGCAGCTGAATCAGTTGCTGCTGCAAAGGTAATTCGCACGAAGGCAACAATCAGCCTTCCAATGCCACAAAACATTGCAACGTCATACATCAATAACTGGCAGATGGAATCAAACGATTCTAGTTCAATGATGGATACTGTGAAAAGTCTTGGTGCACAAGCTGAAGTGAAGGCACGTGATTTCATGACAAATACCATGAAGGCTGCAACAGGGAAATCAAATGTTGTGCAATCAGCAATGACATATCAAGGTCCAGTCAATCGTTCATTCCAATTTCAGTGGGATTTCTATCCAACGACACCAGCTGAGTCGAAGCGTCTTTGGGCGATTATTCAGATGTTCAAGTGGTGCTCATTGCCGGAACTAATCGACTCAGGACGTTTCTATCACGTTCCTCACACGTTTGATATCGAGTATCGTTATCGTGGAAAGCGAAACGATTTCTTGCCAATGACGTCAACTTGTGCGTTGACATCGATGAACGTGCAATATACACCAGTAGGACATTGGGCAGCATTCGACCCATTTGAAGTTGGTGTTGGTGGCGACCCAGTTAGACATGCAATTTTACAAGGTCTCGAGGGAGCTCCTCCAGTTGGTATTACGCTTGCGCTTGATTTCACTGAACTCGACTTGTTGACCAAGAACAAGATTGACCCTGAGTTGAATTTGACATTCAACACAACAGCATTCGAGAGTGGCGCAGCAAATGCTAAGGTTTCAGACAAAGGATTCTACTAATGTCATTCTTCACTAATTTCCCTGTCGTGAAATACTACTTCAGTGAGAAAGACCCAAACGAATACACCTTGCGACACATCATCCGTCGTTTTAAGGTGGAAGAACTCGTCAAGAAAAATGTATTGACCTACCAGAATTATATCATCGCTGAAGGTGACAGTCCTGACGTAGTCGCATACAAATACTATGGTCGTCCGGATTGGCATTGGATTATTCTGATGTACAACGACATCATCAATCCGTTGGTTGATTGGCCGCGCAGCTCAAAGCATGTGATGGACGAAGCTGTCTCAAAATACTTTGTGACACGCACAGCGACATTCACGATGAATTCAATAAATGTTGTCGTCAATGACGCAACAGGAATTCAAGTTGGTGCGACAATCAAGGGAATTGGAATTCCTGATGATTTGGTGGTCATTGGAATAACTGGGACGACACTGAAAACAAATATCGTCTCAACATTTTCTGGCGCAAAGACTGTGAAGATTGACACCGTGTTGAATACTCACCACATCGTCAACAGCAAAGGAATTATCGTCGACCCCGCAGTGTATCAAGGAACTGATATTTCATATGTCAGAAACATTGATTATGAACATGCACTGAATGACAGACATCGTCTGATTAAAATGCCGTTGCGTGAACACGCACAGCGAATTGAAATAGAAGCTGCTTCAATCTTGAAGGGAACGTAATGCCATTAGGTTCACTACCAAATAGTCCTGACATTGCGGCTATCGTTATTACTGGAAGTTCTGGGAGTTCGTATGACATCACAAGTCTTGCTCCTGAGATTCACATCTACGAAGATGTGTTCGCAAATACCTTGTCTGCTCAAATCGTAATTGGTGATGCAGCTGGTGTTTTGGACAAATTGCCAATCGTTGGAAATGAGAAGATAATCATCACCATGAAACGTGGTGCACATGAGCCATATCTTGGACTCGTATTCATCTCATATAAGGTTTCCAACATTCGCCCTCTTAACCAGAAAATGCAAGTTTACACGCTCGAGTGTATCTCACAGGAATACATGCAAAACGTGTTGACTGCGACATCGAAAGCATATAGTGGTTCAGCGGAACAAATTATCGAAAGCATTCTCAAGACTGAATTGGGTTCGCGTAAGCCATTCCTCGCACAAAAGACATCGACAACGATTGATTTGATTTCTGCATATTGGAATCCGTTCTATACGATGAACATGATTGCAGCAAGAACACTTGGAGCTGATGGAAAGCAACCTTCGTACTTCCTGTTTGAGGACTATCGTCAGAATTTCAACTTCGTTTCTCTTGAGTCTCTATTTCGCTTGCCGAAATTGTTGACATGGTCATATCGTGACCCTAATTTCTCGGGTTCATCGAACGAAGACAGTGATTTGTATCGAATGAATACCATCATGGATTTCCATGTTGAATCAGCATTTGACATGATTGAAGGTGTCATGGATGGATTGTTGGGTGGAACACTAATTGAGAAGGATGTTCTCTCGAAGGGTTGTGCAGTAACGAAATACAATTACCACAACGATTTTGCGCAATACAAGCACACAGAAAATACTCCTGTAATTGCGAAGAAGAATGCTGACAATATCGACTTGACAAAGGTCAGCCCTCGTCGAATTATCAAATACAGTTCACGTGCAGTTTCACATAATCGTGATACAAAGAATTACAAGAATTGGGCTCTACAGCGTTCGAGCTTCTTGGAACAAGTTGACGTCGTGAAACTGTTCTTGACTGTACCAGGAAACTCAATCGCACAGTTGGGCTCAATGGTCGAAATCATCATAAATGATGCAGAAGCTGTCAAGAAGACTGGTATTGCTAGTCTTTCAGGTTTGTGGATGATTTCAGCAATTCACCACAGAATTAGACAGAAAACATATTTCATGGATGTTGAACTCATCCGTGATTCATTGAAGTGAGATAGATAATGTCATATCCGATTGGAACAAATCCCGTAGAGTATCAAGGTATCGTTGAAGACCGAATGGACCCACTTGAAGTTGGTCGTGTTCGTGTTCGCGTATTTGGTATTCATTCACCAGACCTCGGACAAGTTCCGACTGATAGTTTGCCTTGGGCGCAAGTAAAGGGCGACGCATATCTCAATGGTGGAAATTCGGGAATTGGTTGGTCTCCAGTTGGTATTCTCCCAGGGACGATGGTTTGGGTGTATTTCGCTGACGGTGAAGAATATCAAGTTCCAATCGTAACTGGAATTTGTGCTGGAATCAATGACGCAATTGGTTCTGGTGATACTTCATCACCACTTGTTGTCGACACAAGTTCAAGTACGAATACAACGCCTCCTGCTTCAGCTCCAGCCGCTCAGCAAGCCACGACAACCGCTCAGCAAGCCGCTACAAATTGGAAGCTAGGCCAGACGTCAGAGAAGTATGAAACTGGCGGAAAAGGCGTTACTACAATCAGCACAGGTTTCTTGGATTCACAACACACAAAGAAGGACCCAGGTGGAAAATCATATGGTCCTTGGCAGCTCGCATCTGTCTACACAACTCGCGAAGGAATTGAGAAGACAACAGGAACTACTCTCGAAGCATATATCAAGCAATCATCGTATCGCGAGAAATTCCGTCCATATCAACTCGCCTCAGATGGTTTCGATTATCAGTGGAAGCAAATTTGCAACACTGAGGGTCAAGCGTTCAAAGAGGAACAATATCAATACATCATGGATTCGCATTACAACCCTGAAATGTCTTCACTGTCATCTCTTGGTTTGGATACTCGCGGACCTGGTGTTCAAGATTGCATTTGGTCGATGGCAGTCCAACATCGTGCCAACACAAGAAAATGGGTGAAGCAAGCTCTCGCTGGAATGGACGTAGCAAGTCTTTCTGATGCTGACGTTGTAACGTTGGTGATGAATGACAGAATGCGTCGATTCCCACAATTCTCGAGTCGCTACAATCCCGAATTGAAGGATTTGCTCGCTCTTTGCCCAGATACAACAACCGAGGCCGCCAAGAAGCCAGCAACACCATCTGGGAAGGACGCGTATGGTCAACCGACGTATGATGCACCAAAGACTACACCAACTATCACAGCAACGCAGGGTTCAGCAAAGGGCTCGTTCCGCGACCCAAGTGGCACATATCCGCGCAAAGGATACAAAGGTAAGCCTGATACAAACAATCTGGCACGAAATACAAGCATCAATACGACAGTTGTTCAAAAGAAGAAAACTGTAGTCAAAGGAAATGGATTCAACGAGCCAAAGACTCCGTATGCTGCGAAATACCCATACAACAAGGTATTTGAGTCTGAATCAGGCCATATCATTGAAATAGATGATACGCCAGGAGCAGAGCGTCTTCACACATATCACAAGTCTGGTTCATTCGTCGAACATCACCCAGATGGAACAGTTGTCTACAAATCTGTGAAGGATGAGTATGAAATTGTGATGGGCAATCTCGGTGTCTACGTCAAGGGCGATGTTCTCGTCGTTGTCGAAGGAAATGTGAAATACAAAATCATGGGGAATGCTGAAATCCAATCGCAGGGCAATATCAAGATGCTTGCGCAAGGAAACATGGAACTCATGTGTGGTGGAACATTCAAGTCGGGTTCTATTGGGCCAGCGACATTCACATCTGGTGCGATGATTACTCTTGATGCACCATCCATCGTTGAAAACGGTGGTGGAAGCGCACAAGTTCAAGTTGACCCAATGTCAGCAGTCAGCGCAGCACTTGGTGCAGCTGATGAAGAGCCACCAGTTGACGTAATGGATGAAGCTGCTGCGACTGCAATTACAGACCCATCGAAGCTTCCATATCCAGTCAAGGCTGACCCTACTGCTGCCACAACAAAGCGTGAAATCAAGGAAGCTCCTGCGGCTGTTGATACATCGAAACTTGGTGACAAGTTCTCAAAATACTTCATCCTTGAGGAAGTGACGACATCAACAACATTCCCTGCTCCGCTGCAAGACCAGGCTGGATTGACATCAGACCAAATTTACGCCAACTTGAAATTCTTGGCACAGAACGTCCTCGACCCAATCGCAGAGAAGTTTGGCAAGACTGCATTTGTAATTACGAGTGGATTACGTGCAGCGAATGGAAGTAAGTCACATCACGTTCAGGGTGCAGCAGCCGATATTCAATTCCAAGGTGTTGCAGTTTCCGAGTATCCACACCTTGCAGAGAAGATTCGACAATTGCTTCCAGCATTCAGTCAAATCATTCTCGAGTATCACGCAAAGAATCCAGTAATTCACGTCGCATATTCACAGGGCGATTCAGCAACACCGTTGTCATCAACAAATGGTGATGTGAAGAAGTGCTTTACAACATTCACACCAAATTTCGCTCCATGGAGAATTGATGGAAATGGATGGTATGATAAAGCACAAAATTTGATTTACACGGTTTAAGGAGTAACACATGATAAACAGTAGAGACATAAAGGACCTTCTTCCAAAGGTTCAATCATTAACTTCAGCATTCATCGAAAAGTGTCAGGCTGAAGGAATTGACGTGCTTATCACAAGCACATATCGAGACATGGAAAGTCAAGCTGCGCTATATGCACAGGGAAGAACTGCACCAGGGAAGATTGTGACAAATGCAAAGGCTGGTCAATCATTTCATAATTTTAGATGTGCATTCGACTTCGTGCCAATCGTAAATGGTAAAGCTCAATGGAACGATGTTGCGACGTTCACTCGCTGTGGTGTAATCGCGGAAAGTCTTGGACTGGAGTGGGCAGGACGATGGAAAACATTTAAGGAATTAGCACATTGTCAGTTCACTGGTGGATTGACATTGAAAGATCTTCAATCTGGAAAGAAAATTCAATGAAAAAACGTTTCTTTCTCCTATGCTTTCTCATCGTAGGATTATTTGGGTGCATTCTTTCTGCATTTTGGATGCTCTATACAATTATCGTTTCACCAGATAGTCAACGAGGTTGGAGAGTTGTAATTGCATATGACCAACTCGCAAATGCAATGACTGGCGGAAGTGAAGACGAAACTATCAGTTCTCGAGCTGGTCGTGAAAAGAAGAACGGAACTCAATGGGCTTGTGTCTTGTGCAAGTTTCTCAATTGGTTGCAGAAGGACCATTGTGAGAACAGCATTGGAACGTAATCGCCATTTACATAAATTATAGTATGAACATTTCATCAATTTAACAAGGAGTTTCACAATGCCAAAAATCAAAGATACCCCAGCGAGTTATGTCGCCCCAGCTGACCAACAATGGTTCAACGACGTTTCGCGTATCCTGAAGTATGCGACATCAAGCGTCGTAATCAACAACAACGCAGCAACAGCTTACACAGTTCCTGATGATGTAGGTTTTATTCGATTCACAGGAACTCAAGCAGCGTCAATTGCATTCACATTGCCAGCAGCATCTGCTGACATCGACGGTCTGGAACTCAAGTTCTCGTCAGTTGCAACCGTTGCAACGTTGACATGGGCATCAACTGGAGCAACCTTCAGCGGTGCGCCAGCAGCATTCGCAGCAAACACTCCGTTCAGCTTGCGTTATGTTCACGCAACCACTTCGTGGGAACGTGCATAATCAACTGAAGTTGAGTTCAAACAAAACCCCACGAAAGTGGGGTTTTTAATGACTTCAAGATTGTAGAAATGAAAAACCCCGCAATCGCGGGGTTCTTTTTATGCGTAGCGAACTACGATTCGATGCCAATCTTGGACACCCGAAGCACGCATGTTCAGCGCACGACACAACTTACGGATGTTGATTTCACCTTTTTGTTGCTTCAGCGCATCAAGAGCTTCAATGCGTTCGTCGTGAGTCAGAACGAGTCCTTCTTCCAATGGCACCTTGTCGATAATCTTTGCCATGAAGTCGATGACTTCCAAGTCAGTTGGGTCAATGTTCACAACGAATGAACGTGTGCGCAATGCACCATCTGGGTCGAGCTTCTGCAAGTTCAAGTTCGAAATGAAGATGACCTTACCTTCGAAGTTGAAGTATGATGGATAGTTCTCGCCGTCATCCTCGCGGTCTGGTTCCAGCGCAGGGTCATACACCCAGCTTACACGCTTGCCCCAACCGATTTTACGAATCTTCTTCGTGTCAGTTGCGTTCTTGATGAGGTTACGAGCTTCTTGGTCGTTCAGTGCTGAGTCACAGTCGTCAAACAGAACGATTCCCTTGCGGTTGTCGTAAAGTGTGCGATAGATACCAGACGCAGATGCAGAGCCAGTCATCTTGAAGTATCCGTCGCCGTCCTTCAGACCGTGGTCATGCAGAGTTTGTTCAACGTTGTGAGTCTTACCAACACCACCTCGACCAGCAACGAACATTGAGTACGCTGCGCCGTTGATGACCATCGATGTGACTGTGACCAAGTCTTCCAGTTGTGCTTCGAAGCAGAGGCGGTCAGCATCTTGTTCGACTTGAACTGCTTGTGCAGTTGGCTTGACTGTATCTTTGGTTGGGCCGTTGTCGACGCTGATTTGTGTTGCGACGTGCATCTTCTGCAATTCGTCGACAGTCACTTGATGACCAGACACCAATTGGAAGGTGTTTGCTTTGACCATCTGAACCTTGTCAGCATGCACGAGGTTTGTGAAAATCACGGCAGCAGCGGCACGTTGTTCTTGTGGAGCACCTGGCGCACCAGCAATCATGTTATTGACTGACATTGGTGTTCCAAGGTTAATCATCGCCGTCAAATGGGCGAGGAATTTGGAGTAGGTTTCTTCACGCATGGCTTCAGTAAGTGCCTCATTATATAAGTTGTCCCCTTCAGCTTCATTCGTGCCTGTTTTCAGCACTTCGTATTTCCCAACTTTAGGGTCACGAAGGATGTCACCAAGCGACGGCAAAACTTGAACGAGAGGGAGTCCATTCACATCTACACGGAACTGTGGGTTCGCTGACTGTGAGTGTGCATCCCAAATATCAATCGAATCGCAGGTTGCTGACAGCTTGTCAGTTTTCCAGTTGAAACGAATCGATTGATTGCCGTTGAAGAAGAAACGAATACCAAAGCCGTGACCTTGACTGTTCACGAATTCCTCAGTACCCGGCATGCGAGTAAAGTGGAAGTTCGTTTTCTTCCCCAAATACTTTTGGACCAGTGTTGCTACCTTGTCCATTTGTGAAGCGTTGAACGCTTCGTTGATAAATTGCAGATATGATGGAATTCTCATGTTGATGTCGCCCAAATAGAAATTGAATTATACGTCTCTATTTAGTGAATTCCATCAATCCACTTTAACGGAATATGAAATACAATCCCGTCATGAAAACGATTGCACCCGCCAATGTCGAACCGATATTGTAGCCAATTGACATGAGAATAATTCTGAGGATGATATCCATTGTTGCTCCTTTGTTGAACTGTCGCCATTATAAGCCAATCGAAAAATAAGTCAACAAATTTTTAACGAGGGCCGACACTGCCGGTTCGATTGATAGAACATGCAGTGATTCCTTTGATGGAACTTGAACTGATGTTCTGTAGAGATGGTGGTGTTGGGATGTAGAATGTCTCTAGGCCATTCACACGACGATTGTAATCCGTGATGATTTGCTCATAACGGAAGTCTTTCTCATCACGAAGGCCACGGACAATCACCTTGCAACCAAGTTCCTTGATGACATTGCCGATATTGTCTGCATCAGATGCAACACATTTGACACCAAAGAATTCGATTGCTCGTTCGAGACGAGAAGCAAGAGAACTTTCATACGTCTTTGCTGTGTTGTTTGCAACGACGACAATCACATCAAATCCGAGGACTTGAGCTTGGTCTACGACGTAGCGATGTCCATCGTGTGCTGGGTCGAAGCTACCGGTAAATGCTGCTGTAACCATTCTTCACATTCATTCTCAAAGTACGACATTGTGAGGTTATTGTAAATGACATTTTGTGCATTCAGAATCCTCAATTCAGAATCCATTTGATTTTGATGAATTCGGTCAGTCAAACCATCCACCATGCGCAGTTGTGAATTCTCTTTCTTGATATTCGATGAACTTGTTTGGTGGTCGATGGTAAATTGGGATGTATGGCTCAATTTTGTCCATCGAATAGTTCACTGATGTCAAAACAGAAGCGTTCAGACATCTTCAACATTGTTTCAGCTGGAACACTATGGACACTCCCAAAGGCGTTTTGCGCCAGCAGAACGACTGGCACTATGTTGAATTCACGTGCGAGCTCAAAGTATGGCTTTAGTTCTTTCTTCGTTGTGAACGTGTTTGACACGATGACTGACTGATGACCTTCCAGACAAGTGCGGGCGTTCAACAGGCAGCGTTGATGTGCTTGATGCAACTTGCTTGCGTCGAAGTTGTAGACGCCGTTCTCATAGAAGAACTAGTCAGCTTCAAGATGAGCATAACCCATGCCTGGCCCACGGAAATTCGAACCAGCAGCGATTTCACGAGCCATTGTCGACTTACCTGAACCAGGCAAACCACGAACCAAAATCATTTTCAACATAATGTAACCTTTCACAATAAACAAAATAGCCCCTCAATTATAAGGGGCTCTTGAGATGTACCTAAAGCAGTTTCGCTTACACTTCCAGACCGTAGCCCTTACAGAAGTCCGCCAGCCCTGCATTGAACCCTTGGCCAACAGCACGGAATGCCATGTTGCCTTGAGGATTCTTGTACAGCGAACCGAATTGGACTGCGGTTTCATTGCTGAAGCCTTCTTCCAAGTCGTACTGAGCGATGACAGTTCCGTCTTCGTCGTTGTAAATCTTCACATACGACTTCTCGATTTGACCAAACTTCTGGCCGCGAGTGATCGCATCATGAATTGTGACGATGAACGATACCTCGTCTGCCACAGCCAATGTCTTTAAGACATCAACGATGATTGTTTCGTCATCGCCAGCTGCATCACCAGAACGATTGTCACCGCCGTGCTTCACTTCACCATTTGGTGTGGACAGGTTGTTGTAGAACACCATGTTGGCTGGACCAGAACATTTTGCATCACCATTTGCGTCATGCTTCAAGATGAATGCAGTCACGTCGAGGTCATAATCTCCACCGGTGCTGAACTTGTTTTTCGACCAACCCAAACCAACGCGAATGCGTTTCAGAGCTGGAACTGCTTTTTGGAGGTCTACACGACCACCCTTTGTCAAATTGACTTTTTCCATGATTTTCTACCTTTCATTATCCAAGAGATGTTAAAACTTCACCTACTACGTCAGCACACATTCCTGCAGTGCCACCAATTGCTTCGCCTACAACTTCGAGTGTTGCGCCGCCACATTCAAGGGCGACGTCAATCACTTCAGGAAGTATAGACTCATATTCCTTCTTGCGCTCTCAGTCACAGCCACCTTCGCAGTCCTTGCAGCTCGAGCAACCATCGAAGTTTGCAGTCTTCAATGATTGAAGACGTTCACAGTCTTCAATCATTTCACCAGAAGAACGTTCGGCCAATTCTTCACGTTTGTTGTATACAACTGAACTGATGACGGCTGCAGCAATAAAATCTGCACCAAGCAAACCAGTCACGATTTCAGGAACTTCATGGAATGTGCCAACGCCCATCAATGCTGCCAGTGTTCCGATTGCATAGAACGCGCCGTGTTCCAAGTAGCGGAACTCAGACAATGTGCCTTTATCAACTAACATCAGAGTCATTCCACGCACAGCAAACGCACCAGCACCCAATCCCAAAGCAATCACGAAGATATTTGTTGTCAGCGCAAACGCACCAATCACACCGTCAAAGCTGAATGACGCATCCAGAATTTCCAGATAGATGAACGCACCCAAACCAGCTTTCGCGACAGCAGTTGTTGCATCACCATGCTCTTCTTCACCCAGCAGCTCACCCACCCATTCAACTGCAATGAATGTGATCAGACCCATCATAGACGCGACGATGAATTGGTGTGCTTCATGTGCTTCAAGGAACAAGGAGATTGCATAAGTGATACCCAATGTGACTGCAATTTCAGTTGCTTCCAGATGACGCAAATGCTTTTCCACAAATCCGATCCAGTGAACTTCTTTCTCTTTGTCGAAGAAGAATTTCAGGAAGACCATCAACAGGAATGCCATGCCGAAACCTGCAACCAGAACGTGTGCTGAAGTTAGTGTTGCTGCATAGATGTCAGGTGTGTGCAATGCCATGTTGAACGCTGCCAGTGGATTGATTCCAGCAACAACAGAAACAATCAGCAATGGGAACACAACACGCATACCAAACACAGCAATGACCATGCCCCATGTCAGAAACCGTTGTTTCCAGATTGGATCCATGTCCTTCAATGCTTTCGCGTTCACAACAGCATTGTCAAATGACAATGAGATTTCCAATACTGCCAAAATTGCAACAGTGATTGCTGCTTTGATGCCGCCCAGGAACAGTGCAGCAACAACTAGCGCCATCAGCGTGAAGCCGATAGTGCCTTTGAAATACTTCATAATGTTTTCCATGATTTGAATCTCCACGTAAGTTATTTACATCAACCCGATCGGGTTAGAGCCTAGTTTAGACTAGGTATCAATAAATGTCAATATATTTTATTGATACCTAGAATATCAGGCGTTTGAGTGTGCATTCATCCAACGAACGAATTCATCACTCAACAGCTTTTCATACATTTGCTCGTCGCTGGTTGAAGTTGGGTCACTGAAGTCGACGAAACCGACGTGACTGAAATCTTCTGCGACTTGACGAATGTAGCGGAACGAAGAACCACGCCCAACACCAACGAATTGGATGTAGATGTTTTTCTTCGCCAATTCAGAAATCATGCGAGTTGTTGTGCCCTCGTCGTCATTGTCGCCGTCAGTCAGGAAAATCAGATAGACTGGGTCAGTCGATTGTTCCTTCTTGTTGCCCAACAGCGCGCCGAGGAAATTGCTCTTTCCTGCACCAAAGTAATGATTCTCGATCAGTTTGGTCACTGGTGCAAACGAAGTACCACCCCACAAGTCGCCTTGATTCAAGATGTGTTCGTTCACATAGCTTCCAAACATTGCAGGAACTGCTGCGTCCAACTCAAACCCTTTGGTGTGGAATGCCCACATATCGAGAGTCTGATTGCCGTCGAACCGATTTGCGATAGCTTGGATACGATTCACAACTTCTTGCATCGTTCCATTTCCATAGAGGCTGCGCATGGAACCTGAGATGTCAACAGCGAATCCTACTTGCGCTTTGACATTTGGTCGCATGCCACGCTTCTCGAGAACTACGCGAACTTTTTTTGTAAGATCAACTAAGTTATTACTCATTTCATTTCCTTTCATAATTAAATGTACAGCATAAACATATTATGAGTTTCATCACATAATGTCAACTACTTTCACTTTGATAATTGTAAGATGATTAGCTCATCCCACGTTGAACTACATTGACATTCAACGATTGCTTCAATTCTTCGAAGCGAGTTGCAGCGTTGGCGCGGTACTGTTTGCCTTCTTCTGCGATGGTCATCGTCTCGTTGATGGAGTCAATCAGAACTTGATTGACGTGTTCCATCGTATCGACGTCAAGGATACCACGCTCAGACAGACGAGCTGTTGCAACGGTGTTCGCTGCTGTTTGTGTTGCGTTCGCACGAACCATTTGATTGGTATTGTCGTCAATTGTCTTGCCCAAGATTGCAGCACGATTGTTCTCGAGTGATGTCAACATCAACGCAGCTTGCTTCTTCCACAACGGGATCGCCATGCTTCGCACATTACGGAACTTCTCAATCATTCGAGTTGACGACTTCTGCTCATTGCGAATCATCGGAGCAGTATCCAAGCATGCCAACGAAATTGCACGCAAGTCATACAATTTCTTGTCCAGCGAGTCGATGAAGTCTCGTTTGTTTTGCACCTCGAGAGCAACCAACGGATCCTTCTGACCCTGAGTTTGATTGAATTCGAGAATGAACATTTCGAGATCAGTTTTCTTGGTAGCAAGAACTTTTTCAGCTGCTTCAATGTGTGCCATCAATGCGTAGTACTCTTGCATGTTCAGAACATACATTTCTTCCATTGTTTGGATGGACTTCAACAAGTCGCCCTCTTTGGTGACGAGTTGTTTTGTGATGTCATCAATCTGACCGCGTACGGAGTTGATATTAGACATCGCACGAGTCTTGGTACTCGAGAACCACAAACGCATCCGATTCATGAAAGGAATGCGCGAATTCAGCTTACCGGACTGGATTGACT
>Ga0209824_10001261_pt1 | contig 14544 bp, 10 predicted proteins | sample VDWuncwatermetaG_FD_184124 | JGI IMG/M metagenome (GOLD analysis project Ga0209824, IMG submission 184124) | Wastewater microbial communities from Netherlands to study Microbial Dark Matter (Phase II) - VDW unchlorinated drinking water (SPAdes)... ... | reverse complement strand
AAGGCTGGGCAGGAAGCCATGGCACTCTATCTCGATACACCGGCCGGTCTTGTCTTGCCGTCAAAGGCTCGGCCAGATGGTCGACCTGAGACTGCGGCCGACCGAGTGGCCAGTAGGATCTTTGCCCAACCTCAGGAATCCAGCAAGGAGGTACTTCGATGAATACAGAGAGGTTAGTGCTTCCAGGCGAGCAGAACACCGCAAAATACCCGTTACCACTGGATCCAACAGGCAACGGCAGCGTGCCGCCCGAACTCCTAGCGGCTTGGACGCAATCGATGATCAACGGCTTCAAGCAAAATGAACAAATGTTCCAGCACACACTAAACGCCTTTCTAAATCCCTATCGGCTGACTGTGGGGCTGTACGGAACTCTGTTTGCAGTCGGTCTCGGGCTCTTTATTTTAGCCGCTATCCTCGGACTGCAAAGGGGCGAAGCCGTTACGGCGATGGTCTTTGCCGGTCTGAGCGTCGCCACCTTTCTCGGATTCTTTCTCCGTCAGCCTCTGCATGCGCTGGAGGAGAATTTAGAATTCATTACGTGGCTCGGGGTGGCATTTAACACATACTGGACCCGGCTCATGTATCTGCAGGATCCTAAAACAGTCCAAGCCGACCTCAAGGCAGCTGAGGATGATTTTCGTACATCCATCGAATCGCTGATCGCGAAGCACGCCGAGCTGCGTGGGAAGCGGCCAGGCACGAGCTAACACATCGCACAGAGGGGATCAGATCATGGCGAACAAAGCGAAGTGGACGGTACTCACCTATATCGCTGCCCACAACAATCTTGATCAGTTCGGCAATAAAAGTCTCAAGGAGCTGCTTTCAGTTGGGAGTACATCCGACGTGGTACTGGGCGCCCTATACGATTGCAAAATCGGAGCGGGTCGTTATGTCATGGGCGATCCCGGCGGAGTGGAATGGCAGAAACAAGAGGGAAGCTTTGATTCGGGTGATCCTGACGAGTTAATTGAGACAGCAAAGTGGCTTTTCGAAAAGTATCCAGCCGAGCGGTACGGCCTCGTGCTATGGAGCCATGGCACTGGATGGGAGCCGAGCGAGATTGAAGAGATCACAAAAGAGGCTCGCCCCGCGGCCTCAAGGGATGCTGCTGAATCGAAGGAGCGCTCCAGTGCACCGGGGAGCCGAGCCCTGTTCCGCACGACAGTACGCTCGCTGCTGAAGCCGGAGAAGCGCACCGAGCGGGCTATTCTCTTCGATGATGGGACCGGCCACTCGCTCGACACACTCGAACTCTCTCGCGTGACAGACTCGATTGCGAAAACAATCGGCCAACCGCTTGACCTGCTTGGCATGGATGCCTGTTTGATGGCCAATCTGGAAGTGGCGTACGAGCTGCGCAAATCGGTGCGCTATCTGGTCGCATCCGAGGAACTCGTGCCGGCACACAGCTGGCCCTACAAGGAGGTCTTTGGTGCGTTGCGTGCAAATCCCACCATGACGGGTGCCGAATTGGCAAAGCTTGTGGTCGACCGATACATAGCCTACTACACAGCCCATCCACCTTCGGGTGGTGATGTCACGAAAGTCGCCCTTGACCTTGGCCGGATTGATGATGTGGTCAAGATGGTGAACGAGTTGGCAGAGGCGCTTCGGACCGATATGAGCATAGTCGCTGATGCGCTGTGGGACGCCCAGGTTGGTATCAGACAGCACGAAAGTCGGGACGGGAAACGCCAGCCCAATAAGTTCGACTATAAGCTGTGGGATATCGGCTCCCTCGCTACTCGGTTAGCAGAGCCCAAGGTAAAGTCGACAGCGGTGAGGCAGGCCGCCATCAATACGGTGAAGGCATTGTCTGCAGGTGCAGGAGCCGTCATAGCCGAAGGGCATTGTGGGACCTGGTTCGACGGGATTGGTGGGGCTTCAGTGTATTTCATGCCACCCGGCCAACAGCGCGTGGCACCGTCCTACGCCCAACTCGCGTTCGCCAAAGATACGCAGTGGGATGAGATGCTCTCTTCATATCACAAGCAATTTTCCTGAGACGCTGATCTGGGGGGCATATGAAATACACAGATGTGGTTCTTACGGCGACCGAGCCACGAATTGTCAAGTCTGATGGCCAGAAACGCCTCACCTTTAACCTATTCGTACCGGGAGTCTTCAACGATTCTATCCCTAGGGAACTGGATGTGGTCGCGCTGCGAGATCTGACGAATAAGGCTGGCGGAGTCGACGCCGATTGGGCGGATACACTCCGACTGGGCGAAGCTTTGGCGGCAGCGCTCTTTCCTACCAAGGTTTGGAATGCTCTGAATAACAAGATTACACAAGCGCAAGCGTCGCAGGAGGGTGTGAGAATCAGGTTGATCTTGTCTGGAAGCGAGCTTAATAGGTGGCCGTGGGAGTTCCTTGTCTTCAATCGTGCCGGTGGTGAAAGCAAGGCCTCCGACTTCTTAGCGTTAATGCCGAACGTCTCGCTGGTCCGTCAGACCGCCACTCCGCTCCCGGCATGGAGGGTTGAGGCAAGGGCACCGGCAAAAGTGCTTGTTGGCACAGCTAGCCCTGAAGGTTGGCCGAAACTCCAAGTTACCGAAGAAGGTGACGTGATTGCACAGGCTCTGAAGGGAGTGGCCCAACTCACCGTGGAGACCGTAAAGCATCTGCAACAGGGTGGACTCCCTCACAGACTGAAGCCCGCCCACCTCTTTCATTTCGCGGGACACGGGAAGTTGGAGTTAACGCAATCTTCGGTTCCTGGATCCTACGAAGGGAAGGCTAGTGTCGTCCTTGAAGATGAGCACCGTAACGCAGACTTGTTGGATGCCGAGCTGCTTGCTGTTCAACTCCGCGATGCAGGCGTGCGTGTCGCAGTCCTCGGAGCCTGTCAGACTGCGCAACGGGATGACGTTGGCGTTTGGAGCAGTGTCGCGGAAGCGCTTCTCAAGGCGGAACTTGCCGCCGTAGTTGGCATGCAGTTTCCGGTTCGTGACAAGACCGCCCTGACTTTCGCCCAGCGCTTCTATGGAGCGTTAGCTGTTGGATTGACCATTGACGAAGCTGTTACAGCTGGACGCGTGGCGGTTTCTGGCTTAGGTGATGCTCGTGGTTGGGCTACTCCAGTACTCTACCTCCGCTCACCAGATGGGTTCATTTTCCCAGAGTTTAAAGAAAGCCCAGGTGTAGCAAGCGCGTGTGAGCAAACTCGCGATGATGTTGCATTCATGAACACAGGATTACGGCAGCTCCTGGAACTAATCAAAAAGCCCGCGGTGGCCGACATGGTAAGTCGCTCAAAAGAGGTCTTCGATGGTACCTACCGACAAACGGTAAAGCTGAAGATCTTCAAGACCATCCATGATGCGCTTCATAACATTGAGAGCGGCTGCCTTCGAGTCATAGAGGATGAAAGGGTTAGGAACCCACTGCGCCCGGTTAAACTCAAGTTCGCAACAGAGGTTCGTCACATTCAGGAAGCCTTTGAAGGCGCATACGTGAACGATGGATTGCGTGGCGAGATGGAGGAGCAGCTCAAACTAGTCACCGATGCCTTCCAAGGGGCCGTGAATGCACCGGGAGATGCTGATTCCTATCAAAGATTGGTTCACGAACTCAATCTGCTTCTTTCAGGCTTTCTTAGTCGCCTCAATGATCGCATTACCTATGCGGCGGCAGAGCTGAACCTCGGTCGCCTTGTGGAACTCATGAAGGCAGTGCAACGGGAGTCCGCTGCTGGCAGCCCATCGCACGATCCAAGACTTGAGGCATTCCTTCAGGGCATTGATGCTCTCCAGCGGCTGCACGACGAACTCAAAAGGAGGGTAGAAGAGCATACGCAGTTACAGTGCTTAGATTCCGAATTGCGTGCAGCGTGTATTGGCGGCCAACAACCTGGGAGGTTGGCCGTCGGGTGGAGGCGGGTCAAAAAGGCACGTTCCAACTTGCGGCCGCCATTCTTCCCTGAATTAGAGCAGGCAACGGCCGACTTGGATGCTCTCGAATCCACGGTCGAGGTGGCACTTGCCAAAGGCGACGAGCAGGCTGGACTAGATTCGATGAGGGCGTACTTCCAAGCCGTGAGCTGGGTATTTGGTGCTGCAGATGGCAGCTTAAAGAATTTCTGTATCCGATTGAGTGAAGTGAGCCTGCCACTGAAGGCAGTTCTCGAGGTGTGTTAAGGGAGCTTACTATGCAAGGCGCAATACTCATGCAAATGGCACCATTCGAGAGTGCGAGCGAGCTGCAGAACGCTCACACCGACCTTCTGGAATTGTTGGACGAGCAACTCGGGCCTGATGCCAACGCCGAGAATGAAGCAGCAGCGGTGACCCAGCTCGAACCAAAGATTATGCAGTTTCTGGAGCGCGGGGCAGCGACAGGTATCTATCTTGAGGAGATTAAGGATCGAACCAGTTGCCAAGTGCTCTTGGACTATTGGGTTTCCAGCCTGTCTCAGGCAGGAATCGCTGTTTCCAGCATGCGCCTGGCCCAGTTTGATGGGTCGAAGTTGCCCGACCTAAAGGACAAGACCTGTCCGTACGTTGGCCTTGATGCCTTTCAGAAGCAGGAATATTTTTTCGGGCGAGAGGCCGACACACAAGAGCTCCTAACTCAAGTCCATAAAGCTCCACTCGTTGTAGTGCTTGGCGCATCAGGAAGTGGCAAGTCTTCTCTCGTCATGGGTGGCGTTCTGCCGGCGTTGAAGGCGTCTTTCCCGAAGTCTGAGTTAAGGGTCGTGCCACCCTTTGTGCCAGGCAACGCCGTGCTTGAAGGTTTGACTGGAGCCGCTCTGTCAGTCGGCGCGGGTGGTGGAGTTTCAATTGCAGAGCGAGTGGCACAGCTTCGGCAAGACTCATCGTACTTATTCCAGATGATAGGGGGCGTCGACGCGCCACCATTACTGATCACCATCGATCAATTTGAGGAGGTATTTACGCTTGCTAGTCCCAAGGACCGTGAGGCTCTGGCAGCGAACCTTGCGCAACTACTGAAGGCTGGTCGGGGCCACCGTGTGCTTCTGACGGTGCGTGAAGAGTTCAGGAGCCGGATTGTAGAGCTACAAGACCTGATTCCCTACCTGGATAAGGCATGGTACTCGATGAGGCCGATGAGTTACGACGAGTTGAAGGCGGCTGTGGAGAGGCCGGCTGCGTTAGTGAACCTGCAATTTCAGACAGGGATCGTGGACGATCTGGTCAAAAAGGTACTCGGTCAACCCGCCGCGCTACCACTGTTGCAGTTTACGCTGCGCTCGCTGTGGGACAAGCGCGATCGTAATAGAATCACCTGGGAAGTCTACAAGAAAGTGGGAGATCCACTGACCGCACTCCAAGTGTCTGCCGATCAGTTCTATGACCGTCACGTGCAACAGACCCAAGACGAGGCTAAGCGTATTCTGCTGGAGCTTGTTCGTGTAGATGAGCTGCTCGAGACCTATCGCCAGCCGGTCTTGAGGAGCCACTTGAGGGAAGTAGGTAAAGCGGATACGGAAGGAGTTCTCAATTTACTGGCCGAGAACGATTACGTGCGCATCACCTCCAGCTTGAGTGGCACCGACGCAGTAGTTGAGCTCAAACATGAGTCGTTGATCCGAAACTGGCCTCGTTTCGTTTCTTGGATCGAAGACAAGCGCCGGCATCGGCGTCAGCGCCTGGCCATTGCTCAGGCAGCGGACCGATGGATGAAAACCGGAAAGCCCCAGGAAGGCTTGCTAACGGGATGGCAAATCCAAGAAGTCAGAGATGAACCAGATCTGTCAGCTGTAGAACGTGAATTTGTGGAAGCCAGTGCTGAAGCGGTAGATCGCATCCAGCGTGAAAAAGCAGCCGCCCAATTAAGAACCCAACGGCGGACAATAGGTGGTGTTGCAATCGTCATCGTCATGATCATCTCTCTTGGAGCTGCATTAATTTCTTGGAGTAATAGCATAATCGCAGAGGATGCGAAAAAAATCGCTGAGGACGAACGCAACAAAGCAAAGGAAGCAAAACAGCGTGCGGAGGAGGATCGCAACAAGGCAGAACAGGCAGAAGCTCTTGCTACGCGCGAAAGCAACAAAGCAAAGGAAGCAAAACAGCGTGCGGAGGAGGATCGCAACAAGGCAGAACAGGCAGAAGCTCTTGCTACGCGCGCACGCACAAATGCAGATGTTGCACGCACTAGCGCGGAAGAGGCACAACGAGAAACACTAAACTTGAGCGGTTTTCTCATCGGCGAACAGTTTCTGGGAGAGATACGGGATATGGGCCGCAGCGAGCTGCTCGAGCTGGTTAGCCAGAGGGTTCAACGATATGAGACAACTCAATGGCAAGGTACAGCTTTGTTTCGTGGTCTCGCTTTCCGAAACGTCGGCGACCTGCAGAAAATGCGCGGCCAGACAACAGATTCTCTTGCCTCATTCAAACAGTCCTTACTTGCTATCGAGAGCAGTCCAGAAACTACCGAGCGTGAACGAGAAGCAGCGCGAACCCATCAGCGACTAGGTGAGGTACTGACCGATGCAGGACAGGTGAGTAAAGCGCTTGCACACTACGAGAAGGCGGTCGAATATTGGAGGCATTTTTCTATAAACAAGATGGGAAATGATTATCCACGCGAGAGGATTGATTTAGCCGATAGTTTGATCTCAGTAGCGTATCTTAAGGGGCACATGGGCAAAGCTGGTCCTGCTGCGAAGGATTTGAGTGAAGCCATCACGATTGTTTCAGGTGTTATCTTTGGTCATCAAATGCCGGATGGTGGCTTAAGCACAATGGCTAGTGAGGTTGCCAGTTACCCAGACTCAAAAGCTCTAGAGGTCTTAAGTAATGCCATTATGTCACAGGGGCAGTTGTATCCATCAGAGAATTTTGAAGAGGTGGCTACCCTGGCGCGCCAGGCGAGCTTGTTGAGACCATCTTCAACGTTAGCAAAAAGGAATGCCTATGTCGCGCGCGCTCAGAGAGGTAATGCTCGTCTGGCAAAACCACAACAGGCGTTGACAGACTATCAGGCAGCTCAAGCTGAGTTGAACGAGTTACGGCGCGTCGACCCAGATAATCAGATTTGGCAGCGGGAGGAAGCAGCGATTCGACTTCTCATTGCGGAGGGAATCCTCGCTTGTTTCAAAGACGAGCCCGAAAGCTGCAAATCAGTGCCTTCTATTCAGGATGCTGAAGTGGAGAGTCTCGAAGCGATCGCCACGTTTCGCGTGTTGACGCAGATTGACCCAGGCAATATTTCATTGCAAAGAGACCTTGGATGGGCCTTGTCTACGTATGCAAAAGTTCTTTCTAAGCTAAACCAACAGCCTAAACGCTTGGAACAACTGTCAGAATCCGAAAGGCTTTATGAGAATTCGCTGGTAGACAGTGTCGACGTAGAAAATCATATGCTACTGGCTAATGTTCTGTTGGATAAGGCTGATGCCTTAGCAAGTCTCGGCTCTAGCAGACATAAGGAAGTGTTGGACACCTTAGGGAGGGCAACAACTCTACTCAAGAATGTAGAGGACGACAGCACGGACCACATAGGTTATGCGTGGGGATTGAGCGAGTCCTATGGACGGGAGATCAAAATACGCCAAGATGTTGGAGATAATCGAGGATCTGACATTGCCAAATCTAATCAGCAGCACCTGACGAAGAGGTTCGAGGAACTCACCGGAGACTGGCAATTCAAGATACGAGAATTGAATAAAGAGTACGACAATCATTTTAAAAATGGAAAGCAATCACTCGGGAAAGATGACTACAATACCGCGCTCCATGAATTTGGTCTCGCAGAATTGGCGGTAAGAAAAGCCTTGATCCTTCAGCCTGCTAACTATTTTGAGTACGATAAGCTGCGCAATGTATTGGGCGAGATTCAGTTGGTCTTTGAAAAACTCAAGAAGCTCGATCAGAGAATCAACACGCTTGCCGCGCAAATGCATGCGGCGCAAATTGCTTCATGGCTTGTATCGGAAAAAGAAAAAAAAGAACTGGTTAGAAGCAATGACGAAAACCTGCGTCAAGCACGGCGAGATCTCGGCATTGTACTCAACGATAATAAACGCTTTGACGAAGCGCTAGCCGTGGTGCAGGAGGAGGCCATCGTTGCGTTCCGCTTACTTAACACAGATCCAAATAATGCTGTATATCTCGAGCGCTTGGGGAATGCGAAGTGTGGTAAGGGGCGAGTTTTAAGAGGGTCATATGATGCCAGTCCCAGAGCTGGATGGGAAGAAGCGTTACGTATCTGTCTTAACTACATCGAGAAAGCAGCCGAGATTGACAAGAGAAATCACAAATATCCGAAAGAGAGTGCCGAGTGGCGCGAGTATCTTGCTGATGAACTTTTAGCTAGTGGTTCAAAAGAGAAGGCTTTGGCTGAGTACCGTATTGCCTTAGATGCCTATCGGCTAGCGGCAACGCTTTCTCCTGGTGATGTGGAGGTGCGCAATGCCATTCGTCAGCTTGAGGAACGGGTGGCCCACTGAGAGCTAAAGGGGAGCTCGCTATCAGCATCAACACCGACTGCACTTAGAAGGACATTTCTAGGAGACGGTGAATGTGCACATCATAGTCAAGGGAGTCGAAGAAGGTTCTGGCGCCCAGTCGCGGCGGCATTCGCGGCATGATAGCCATTGAGGCGCTGGAATAGACCTGTGTTTGTACGGTTCATAAGGTCTGGCAAGACGATTGACTTGTATACGTCATGACTTCATCTGACAGACAGCGAGTCCCTCACCGGGTTATGCCGCCAGCATTTTCTCTTTGGCAACTGGTACAGAGAACACAAAACTCCAGTGGAGGTATGCGGGTTTCTTATTTGCTCGATCACGGCGCCGATAAAAAGCGTAGAGTCTACTCGTCAAGGAAAGACTTGTGACGACCAAACAAGGTGCTGACGAACTTTACTTCGATGCCGTGGTCCGGCGCTATGTTGAAGAGTACTCACCCTTTGTGTTCATGCCAAGAAGAGAGGGGGCTCCAGAAATTCGGACAGTGTGATAAGTGGTAGCCTGGCTTCACCAACGCCACCGGAAGGTGGCGACACAAAGGAGCGAGGCGATGAAGAGAACGAGACGGAATCACGGGGCGACCTTTAAGGCGCAAGTGGCCTTGGCCGCGGTCAAAGGCGACAAGACCCTCGCCGAATTGGCCGAGCAATTCAGCGTGCACCCTACCCAGATCACAGACTGGAAGCAGCAACTATTGGCCCGGGTGGCCGATGTGTTTGGCGGGGCTACGACGTCACCGGCAGACACCCCGGATCTGAAGACCCTGCACGCCAAGATCGGCCAGCTGACCTTGGAGAATGATTTTTTAGAAGGTGCGCTCACCAAGGCGGGCTTGCTGAGCGCAAAACGATGATCGATCGGACCCACGCGTTACCAGTTGCGCGACAATGCCAGGTGCTGAGCCTGGCTCGGTCCACTGCGTACTATCAACCGAAGCCAGTTTCTGCCACGGCACTGGCGCTGATGCGGCGGATTGACGAGTTGCATCTGCAGTATCCGTTTGCCGGCGCCCGCATGCTGCGGGATATCCTCCGGCAAGAAGGGCATGCCATTGGGAGGCGGCAGGTCGCGACCCTGATGCGGCGGATGGGCATCACCGCCGTGTATCGCATGCCGCGAACGAGTCAACGGCATCCTGCCCACCGGATCTATCCCTATTTGTTACGCCAGCTGACGATCACACGATCGAACCACGTGTGGGCCGCCGATATCACCTACAGTACGCCCAGCCAACGAAGCCCGCCTGTCTGGGACTGAGTTGCTTGAGCATGTCTGGAATGCATGGCTCGATGAAGGAGTGTGGCAATGACGAGCATGCCCTCCCTCTGCTACGAGAAGGAGTGAGCCGAAGCGGCGGTGACTTGCCGGACACTGGCAAGGTGACGAAGTCCGCAGGAAACGGGGCGTGCGGCGAAGCGGTTACGCCAAGATGCGCCTCTAGGCTGAACATGGGACGGTTGAGGAACACACACCTATTGACACGCATCTGAGGGTTGAAATGTCACCCCTGCCTACACCGCTTTCCAGGCAGGACGCGGATCCGTGCCCGTCACACGTATGGACGGGAACGGCGAATGCAGGCTGGACATGTACGGTGGCCAGCAGGGAGTCATGGGGAGCGCGTAGCTAGACCATGACGTCCGCGACGACTTGCGGAACGCAAGGAGAAAGACTGCGATAGGCAACCTCGCCCGTGTGTGAAGTCCAGCATGTGAACTGGGGAAGGCGTGTACCGATAACCGATGACAAGGGAGTGTGTCCCCCGACGCGGTACACGTTGACGGAGCCCTCGTAGTAGTCCGAGGTCGGGAAAGCCGGCCACATGGCGAAGGGGGGCAGTTTGAGCGGCATGTGTGGCGGATTACCTGACCACAATGAGGTGAAGACCTTTGATAATCAGGGAAATGCAACGCAAGCTGGCAACGTGGTCAACGGAGAACCCCGAACGTAAGTTCGATCGACTCCTGAGACTGATTGCTGATCGAGCATGGCTGGCAGAAGCCGCGCGCATCACGCTCGCATCCAGTGGTGCGCGAACGCCGGGCGTCGATGGGGTCGACAAGACCATGATGACGGAAACCCTTCATCAGGAACTGGCGACGATCCGTGCCGAATTGTTAGCGGGCTCCTATACGCCGCTCCCTGCGCGGCGCGTGTACATCCCCAAGGCGAACGGCACGTTGAGGCCCTTAGGGATCCCCAGTCTGCGGGATCGAGTGGTCCAGAGAGCGATGCTGATGGCCATGGAGCCGATATGGGAGAGTGATTTCCATCGGGCATCCTATGGCTTCAGGCCTGCCCGAAGTGTGCACCATGCGATACGAACGGTCAAATTGCAGCTGCAGGAAAGTGACGAACAAAGAGCGGCGGGTCGTTGGGTGATCGAGGGCGACCTCGCCAGCTACTTTGAGACGGTCCATCACCGCCTGCTGCTGAAAGCTGTCCGCAAACGTATTGCTGATCAGCGCTTCCTGGCCCTGCTGTGGACGTGCATCAAAGCAGGGTGTGTTGATCGGGGTCTCTTTTGCGCCGCGAGCGAAGGTGTTCCACAAGGGGGAGTTATCTCTCCGCTGCTATCCAACATCATGTTGCATGAATTCGATGCTTGGATGGAAGCGAACTACCTGAGTAAGAAGGTGCGTAAGGACCGATGGGCATGGAACTTCGGCATTCTCAAGCAGCGACCGATTGCTGTACGAGAGAACCGGCAGTGGAAACCAGGCGTCTCCTACTGTCGCTATGCGGATGATTTCGTCGTGGTCGTAAAAGGAACCAAAACGCACGCAGAGGCACTACGCGAAGCGTGCCGGACGTTTCTGGAAGGGACGCTCAAGCTCACGTTGAATATGGAGAAGACCCATATCACCCACGTGAACGACGGCGTGGTCTTCCTCGGCCACCGCATCATCCGCAAGCGGGGCCCACGAGGTCAGCTGCGACCGGTCACGACGATCCCATGGGAGAAGTACCGAGGCTTCACGGCCAAGCTGGTCAAGGAACTGTCTGGCAATTACAGCGGGAACGGCATGGACCTGATGGAACGCCTGAACCGGACACTCTCGGGATGGGCGAACTTCTATCGATACACTGACTATACGGCGACCATCTTTAACCGAGTGGACCGAACCGTCTTCTGGAAGCTCGGACATTGGCTCGCGCGCAAGTATCGGCGAGGATTCCCGAGCCTGATGCGTGAACACGTCCGGGCACCAGAACCGGGGCGCGCCACCACATGGGTACTGAAGGGACAGAATAGTCGGGGGTGGTATGGCGAACAGGCGCTTCGACGCCTGGTCACCAGCCGCAAAGGTCAGTTCAGGTGGCGGACCCCAGAAGGGAACCCGTACCTGATTCGCGACGAGCATCGCACGTTCCTCGAATCGCGCTACGCTGACGTGGCTGTTGCGTTACGCAACGCTTGAATGGAGAGCCGGATGCGCTGAGAGGTGCAAGTCCGGTTCGGGGAGGAGAGACTGGGAGATAGTGCGACTACGCCCGGTCTCTCACTCCACTTCCAATGCAACGGGGGTTCATGTATCTCTGTGCCATCCTGGACTGGGCCAGTCGCCGAGTGTTGACCTGGCGGTTATCCAACACGTTAACCACAGACTTCTGCCTGGAGGCGGTGCAGGAGGCCATCACTCGGTATGGGAGGCCCGAGATCTTTAACACCGATCAAGGGTGGCAGTTCACCAGCCAGGAATTCACCGGGTTTCTGCAGACGCATGGAATTCAGATCAGCATGGATGGGATCGGGCGGTGGCGGGACAACGTCTTCGTCGAGCGGTTGTGGCGGAGCCTCAAATATGAGGAGGTGTATCTCCATGCCTACGAAACCGTCGGGGCCACACGCGAAGGCGTGGCGCGTTACATGACCTTCTACAATCAGATCAGGCCGCATCGCGCGCTTGACGGACGCACGCCCGATCGCGTGTACTGGGAGAACAGACCTGCACAGCCCACGGCTGCGTAGGCGGATACCGCCAGGCACCACTTATGAAGTGAAAGATTCTGTCCAAACAAGCGGAGCCACCTCTGTTGGACATCTCCAATCTCGAATATTCAGAAAAGAATAAGGACGACATGCAAACCTATGTCTTGGAACGCCTGGCCGCGCAGACCATAGCCTCTCGCTTCCTCAAGGACACGACCGCAATGGCGATTTTCAGGCAGCTCATAGATATGGCCGCTGCATCTCCATAAGTTCTTTCACAATTTTCGTGTACGGTTCTGCTCGTTTCTTCGTGGCTTCATAAGACATCTTAAGCGGCGTCAGGAGGCGCAGGACCTCTGGGACAGCATCGCCGAGTTCCACGAGAAAGCCTTTGGCTGGCTTTTTTACAGGGGGATGCAATTGCGTGGCCTCTTGATTCCTTGTGCTGCCGCATGATGACAACAGGCACCCAGTTAGCTATTCTGTCGTGGCAAAACTGTTTGGGTGGAATCCGTAGGATCTGCAGACAAGGCATCGTGTATATCCGCGGAATTCCATCGACCCTTTCAACATGGTTGCTCGGACTGTGTTCTAATGAGTGTCTTAGCGTGGTCTCCTGAGAAACGCCTGCTCGTCATGTTCCACAAGATTCTCCGGTGGGAGCGCCGGGCTGGACAGTCCACAGCCATAGTCAATCTCTCACCTGCCTCCGTCGACACACTGCCTCTTCAGCCGGGCGAAACGATGATCGGCGAAGTGACGAATCGAACCGGTCGACGGTTCCGGTTCGGAACCACAGCCGTCTACCTCGAATCGGACCGGCAGTGGGTTCGCGTGCCATACGATTCAATCGTTGGCCATCATTGCATGGCAGAGCGGATAAATGTTCCTCAAGATGAATCTCTCAAGAAAGACTATCATCGATCTCTCAAGAGAAACTATGGAGATCGCATCATCCTGGTTGATCGTCAGGGGAGCCGTTACGAACTCGATGGGCTCGCCCAAGCCTACAATGGACTACACCACTTTTTCACCTGGCTGTTGGTTCGGGGCAAGAAGCCATGTCAGTGGACGAAAGGGGAATAAGGGGCGAATACCTGGTCTATTCTTATACCGGGACACGGCCTTTTCCCCCGGCTGTGAGCATGTCGATCAGCCGCAGACTCCTGTGGCGATGCGAAGGAGGACAGTCGTCGTGCCCACTTAGAACACGGCTGCGTGCCGTCCGAGATCTGGGCGCACCGTGGGCTTGCACGAGTGGAATATCAGCCGTATCGTGCATACCAGGAAGCTGGTGATGCACAGAGCAAGGGTTGGCTTCATAAATACGGCGACCGTCATGCCTGACACGAAGTTCTCGTTTTATTCAGAGACCAGTTGTTTGATGAACGTAGTCCCTGTTGAGTCTTCCTCTGCTCGGCTCGACGTTCTCAATGTCCCACGTAACGGAGGTACAGTAGATGAATGGTTTGCGTTGGGTTTTCTACCTGGCACTCCCTCTGCTGGGGCTCGCAGCTTCCACAGCTGCCGAAGAGTCCAAGAATGGAGGGGTTCAGATGGAATTCCCTGACATCAAGGGGTTCACTCGTAGCCAACCGAACCATCTCCCAAACCCCAAACACGGCTACGTCATCTCCTACAAATCCGACCAGGACTTAAGGATCAACGTCTACGTGTACAACTCAGGTCTTGAGCGCATCCCGGACGGGGCTACTTCGGACGTCGTCAAGGAGGAGATCACGCTGATTGAGGAAGGCCTCAAGGAGTTGAAGTGGCAGGGGGCGTACAAGTCCTATAAGGAGTGGGCACGTGGCGAGAGGCGCGTTGGGGATTGGCCGACAGCCCCTACCGCCCAGCGTCGACTGTTTGAGATCGAACGTGTCGATGTGGGCCGCATTCTCACGGATGTGTACATCACGGGGTACAAGAACCACTTCGTCAAAATCCGCTTCTCGTACCCAATAGACAAGCAGGTAGAGTCAGAGAAGGCAGTTCCTCCCGTGTTGACCGCCTTAGGCAAGATGATGGCTTCGTAATTCCTGGAGTTATTGTCAAGTCTGGTGTCCAGCAGTCTGAATCAAGCGGCGACCTGGTCTGACTGTGGTGCCTCGATTCCATCCGTGAATTTCACGCCCGTGATGACTTTGGCCAAGTAGTCCCA
>Ga0209824_10001260_pt1 | contig 14547 bp, 8 predicted proteins | sample VDWuncwatermetaG_FD_184124 | JGI IMG/M metagenome (GOLD analysis project Ga0209824, IMG submission 184124) | Wastewater microbial communities from Netherlands to study Microbial Dark Matter (Phase II) - VDW unchlorinated drinking water (SPAdes)... ... | reverse complement strand
CCCACCCTCTCTGTATTGTCCAATAAGTAGTACCTCCCCTCTGCCTCCCCTGCCGACATGGAGGGGTTGAATTCTACGCCGAAGTTACACACAATCTCCTTTTTTGAGGTATTCGCCAGGCTGTAAGTAATGTTAAGGCAGGGAGTCAGGCCGTCTAAATCCACCTGCTTTATTATCAATAACGAGTCCCTTTCCCCCTGGATGGTACAATGGCGATAAAGTTTTAAGCTGACCCCATCGGGTCTTTCTTCAAATTGGCACTGGTAGGGTGCAGTTAAGGAGTCCCCCAGTTGAGTGAGTCTCCCCTGGAGGCAGTCCTCCAGGGTAGCCTGGGGTGACAAGAGGTGGTCTATTAGCCCCTCCTTAAGGTAGCCATCGTAGTGTAGCCTTTGCTTGAGTTCCTCTTCTACCTGGGGGATGATGTCATGGATGCTCTTAACGTCTTCTACATGTGTCTGAGGTTTTGCCTCAAGTATCTTTTTGTGATAGGCCTCCTCCCTTCTACTAAGGGTGTTGAGGAGGTTCAGTCCCCTGGGTTTATAGTCCAGCTCATAGAGGTGTCCCCCCCTGTCTGGCTTAAAGTAGGCATTGAGGAGCGGGTTGGTGAGTTTGAACTCCTCACGGGTATCCAGGTCAAAGTCCCTGACCTCCACGTGGGCCCCCGTGCTGGAGTCGCACAGAGACTCCGCCAGGAGGAGGTGCTGGTACACGGCACTGCGGAGGTGAGGGAGATACAGTCCCCCAAAGACACCGTGCCAGTAGGAGTCGTTACACTGGGCCTGGTAGAGTTCCTTTTGGGCCAAATCTCCTCTACCCACCTTTTCCTTCAAATCCCCCCTACCCCCCTTTTCTAAAGGGGGGATGGGAGGATTTAGGGGGATTTCTGCCACCTTCTGGCTCACCTCTAGCATCCTGGCATACATTTGATGGGCCTCCGGGTATTTGACCCTGAAGTTTCTCCACGTGCCCCCTTTGAGGAATTGCCTGGCCACGTGCCCCCAGGGCTGGTTGGCCATAGCCCTGGAGACCTCTTCATACTCCATAAGACCCCTGGATGGCAAGGCCCACTCCATCATCTCCCTGTAGGAGGCGTCGGGGAGATAGACCCTGCCCCTGTGGGGCAATCTCTCCACTGCCTCCCTGAAGGTGGTAGTCCTTATCCAATCCTTATTCCTCATGAGGGTCTCTAAGAACTGTTCCAGCCAGCCATCTTCATATACGTGCTTATAGGTCTTTGGCCAGCTCCCAAACTTCTCCCCGTCATCCGCATACACCAGGAGGGCATTATCTCTTTGCTGTGCAAACTGGCGGAGGTATTCTATGGTCTTTTCGGGGTGCTCAAACGGGATACAGTACCTGAGCCGCTCGCTTCCAGGAAAGATTTTTAGTATCTCACCCTCGTCCTCGGTGAGGAAGTAACCGTCCAGCTCTTTCTCCTCCAGTCCTGCGTGCCTGAAGTGGGAGTCGTCCACCACCGTGTACTCCACCCCCGCCTCCCTGAGGGAGCTTACCAGGGACTGTTCCCACACCCTCTCTGCCAGCCAGATTCCTTTGGCCTCGGCATCCAGGTGGGTGTTAAGCCACCGGGTATAAGAGCGTATCTGCCCCAGTCTGTCTCTCTTTGGGAGCATTACCAGGATAGGTTCGTAGAATCCGCCCCCCAGGAGTTCTACCTGTCCCTTCCGTACCATGGAATGGATGCCCTCAAAGACCCTGGGCCTGTGGGTTTTTATCCACTCAAGTAGTCCACCCGAATAATGGAGTACCAGACGTACGTCCGGGTACCTTTCCATGATTTTAAGAAAGGGTTCGTAGGCCCTGGAGCATACCTCTTCAAAGACCCAGTGGAAGTTGCCGACCGGTTGATGGTTATGCAGGGCAAGGATTAGGTTTACGCGGTTCATCTGGTGGCCTTCCTTAAACTCTTAAACTTTTGAACCTTTAAACTCTTTTTCTTTGGTAAAGCTCCACGTACTCTCTGGCACTCTTATCCCAGGACCAGTCCTGGAGCATACCCCGCCTCACGAGTTCGGTCCACTGTGTGGTGTTGCGGTAGGACTCCAGTGCCCGCTTGATTGTACTAACCATTTCCGGGGTATTACTGGAGTTAAAGGTGAACCCTACTTGCCCGTCTACCGTATCCGCCAGTCCCCCCGTATGCCTTACGATGGGTACCGTGCCATACTTGAGGCTGTAGAGCTGGTTGAGGCCGCAGGGCTCAAATTTAGAAGGCATGAGGAACATGTCTGAGCCGGCCTCTATCTCGTGGGAGAGGCGGTTATCAAAGCCAATGTTTATTGATGCCTTTTCTGGATACCTGGAGGCCCTGGACTTCAGGGCCTCTTCGTAAGGTTGGTCTCCCTTCCCCAGGAGGACGAGCTCCAGGTCTAGTCCCATTAGCTCCTCCCACCCTTCCAGGAGCAGGTCCACCCCTTTCTGTTCAGCCAACCTCCCTATCCACCCTATCACCGGTATGTCCTCCCTCTCTTTGAGTCCGCACTTCTTCTGGAGGTGTTTCTTGCAGGCCCTTTTCCCCTTCAGGTTCTTCGGGCTGTATCTGGAGGGGATGAGTTTGTCCTTGTCGGGATTCCAGGTGTTGTAGTCCACACCGTTTACTATCCCGAAGAGGTCTTTGGAGCGTTCCTGGAGGACGCCCTCCAGTCCGCAGCCTAACTCCTGGGTCTGTATCTCCTGGGCGTAGCGTCTGCTTACGGTAGTAATAAGGTCAGAGAAGACCAGTCCTGCCTTGAGGACGCTTAGCTTCCCATGGTACTCCAACTGCTTCCAGTTAAAGTAACTCCAGTCCAGTCCTGTCAGGGGCATATCCTCTTTAGGGAATAGACCCTGGTAGGCCAGGTTGTGGACGGTGAAGACCGTAAGGGTATTGCGGAAGAAGGCGTCTCCCTGGTAGATGGTCTTCAAATAAACCGTGGCCAGGGCGGACTGCCAGTCATTGGCGTGGAGGACGTCCGGAGTCTGGCCCAGGGCCTTAATGGTTTCCAGTACCGCCCTGGAAAAGAATGCAAACCTCTCGCAGTTATCCTTGTAGTCGAGCCCCGTGGCAGGGTCTTTGTAAGGTTCAGCCCTTTCAAAGTACTCTGCGTTTTCAATAAAGTACACTGGTATGCGTGTGTCGGGCATATAGGAGGAGTAGACGAGCCCGATGGAGGTCTTGTTGGGCATGGGCACGGCGATGGCAATCTTGGTAGGAGACAGGGAGAATTCCTTGCGGTTGACCTGTTTGTGGAGGGGCATAAAGAGGCAGACCTTGTGGCCCAGTTTCGCTACACTCTTGGGTAGTGAGCCCAGGACGTCTCCCAACCCGCCGGTCCTTGCAAATGGTTCTATCTCCGGAGATACATAAACAATGTTCATCTTATTGGCTCCTTTGTCGGGAGTACGCCTGAGGCGGAGGCCACCTTGGTTGGTTTTAGCTGTCTAAGATATTCTGCCGCATTCTCCGGGGGCACGGGGTTGATGTAGAATCCAGTACCCCACTCAAAACCTGCCACCCTGGTGAGTCTGGGGATTATCTCTATGTGCCAGTGGTAATAATCCAGTTCCGGGTGGTCAAAGGGACTGGTGTGGATGATGAAGTTGTAGGGGGGTTGCTCAAGACTGCCTTCCAGCTTGGCCAGGGCAGTCCACAGGGTCTCCGCCAGTTCTTCTACCTCAAACTTCTGTATGTTCTCAAAATGGGAAGAATGGTTCTTGGGTAGTATCCACAGTTCAAAAGGGAACCTGGAGGCATAGGGGGCAAAGGTGCAGAAGTAGGTACCGTCTAATACTATTCGGCTGGCCGTAGATATCTCCTGCCTCATCATGTCGCAGAACAGGCATCTTCCCCTGTACTTGTAGAAGGCGAGACTGCCTTCCATTTCTGTGGCCACCACCAGGGGGACGATGGGGGTGACGATGAGCTGGGTATGGGTGTGTTCAAGGCTGGCCCCGGCCACGGCCCCCACGTTCTTGAAGAGCATACCGTATATCATCCTCTTATCCTTCTTCAGGTCAACCAACCTGTCCCTGTAGGTCCAGATTACCTCCTGGATGTAGCGAGGTTCCAGGTCTGTGAGGGAGATGACGTGCTGGGGGCATTCTATTATCACCTCGTGGGCGCCTATACCGTTCATAAGGTCATAAATGCCGTCTCCGCGCTTGCTGAGTTCGCCTTCTATCTTGAGGGCGGGGAATTTGTTTGGCACCACCCTCACCCTCCATCCCCTGGAATTGGGGCTGCTTCCGCGCTCCCTGTAGGCCATAATCTCTGGTGGGGTCTTGTCCTCGTTCCCCGCGCAGAAGGGGCAGAAGTTACCCTTTATAGAGGGGGGGGTGGTGATAAAATCAGAGGGCCTGAGGGCCCTTTCTGTGGCAATGATTACCCATCTCCCAGATACGGGTTCTTTTCTCAGTTCAGGCATAGAGTCTCCTTTTAACCCAAATTACAAATTTCAAATTACAAATTTGGAATTTGTAATCTGTAATTTGAAATTCGCTTTTAGACCTGCCAGAATATCCTCTCAAAGTCCCTGGTAGGGGTGGTAAAGGCGAAGGGAAAGTGGTCTGGCAGTCTCTCCGTTACCTGTCCCTCCCGCTCTATCTCTACCAGAAATTCGGCATTTTCTCCAGGGAAAAGGCCAATCTCTTGGAAGGGACATCTGAGTTCCAGCACCTCTACGGCCGCTACTGCCTCCGGTACTATCCTGGGGGTGGTTTCACCTTTCTTGATGACCTCCAGGCCCTTTATGGGTTGTGGTGTTCCGGTCACCTGGAGCCTGACCTCTGTGGGGAGGAGGAAGATTACGGCCAGTCGGTCGCGTGCCGAAAAACGACTCAGGGCCCCTTCTTCAAAGTCTAGCCGTAGGAAGAAGTTCTCTTCATCAAAGCCAAAATACACCTCTCTAATAATCCCCCCGGAGGCCCTGTGCATTACTGGGGTATCCCTGGAGGCCCTGTAATAACCCGCCGCCACCCACTCAAAGAAACTGCTCACGCGTCCATCCAGCCGCACCTTTAGGAAACCTTTGGGTGTGGTGTAGGGTCTCTTCTTGCCGAGTTGGATTATAGGGAGGTCAAGTGCCCTGGGGCTTTCGGATGCGCTAAATTTATATACGTTCTTCAGGTGGGTGCGGAAGAGTCTGTCAAAGACCTCGTCGTAGGCCGAGGAGTGGTCGTCCCCGTACCACCAGTACCAGTCGCTCCCCTCACTGATGTATATGCACTCCTGGGCCAGTTCCTTATGATTTACGCCCAAGTCCGGCCGATTCTTCAAGAAGTCCCTGGTCTCCGCCACGTACTCCCAGGCCCGGTTCTTTTCTGCATGGCCTACCCAGGTGGCCAGGTTATGGTTTATCCACGAACCAGCGTAAAGGTCTCGCAAGGTATCCTGGGGGGGATGCCTTTCCAGGTAGTCGCTCACCCTCGTCGTCTCAATCCCTCTTTGTTGGGAAATCCCCCTGTAGAGTTCTCTCAGGAAGTCTAGCCCATTATTGGGATAGAACTCCCAGGCGTTCTCTCCATCCATGATTACGCTCACAAGGAGGGGCCGTTCGCCCTTGTCCGGCACAATCCTCCCTAGAAAATCTTCTACTGCGGCACGAGGGCTGTACCTCTGGTACTCAAAACCGATGAGGTCTGAGAGGCGGTGGTCACGGAAGATTATCTGGGTCTGAGCCCCCTCGTATTCCAGGCGGTAGGGTTTATACAGGGTTTGGGGTTGATTCACCCGCCCCTGGTGGTCACGGCCAAAGGTGGTATGTAGCGTCCTGGCCAGGATCTCTTCATCTGTGGCCATCCACTGGAGGCCGGCCCCGTTCAGGATGGGTACGAGGTGTGGACTGACGGCCCCCTCCGAGGGCCAGAGGCCCTTTGGTCTACGGCCGAAGAACCTCTCATGGGCCTCCACCGCCTTCTGCACCTGGGCGACCGCATCCTCTTTGGCCTCCAGCCTCCTCCTGGGCAGGGGAAGTTGCGGCAGGGCCTGCTGGGCCGTCCTGGGTTCGCAGAGGAGGGGGAGGATGGCATGGTAGAAGGGGCTGGTGGTGGTCTCTATCTGCCCTGAGGTCTCCAGTCCTCTGTACAACTTTATTATCCTGTCTATGACCTCAGTCTGTTTAGCCAGTACCATCCGCTTTTCTTCCTGTGAGAAGCCGTGGTCCTTTCGGAAGAGGGACTGGAGGTCTCCGTCTCCCTCTACTACCAGGGGGTGGAACCAGGTGAGGTTGGCCCATACCTGGAGGTCTCTGAGGTCTCTGTGGCTAAAGTCTCTTACTGCACTATCTGCTGGTTTTTTCCCGAAGGCCCGTTTCCTGAGGAGTTCCCTGTAGCGGGGATACGGCTCTATCATCCGTTCCCAGTTGGCAGAGAAGAAGTTGTCTACAAGAAAGAGGGCATCCTTTTCCTGCAATTCGCCGGGTTCCAATTCACTGAGCTTCTGGAACTTGTCCCTGGCCTTCCCCTGGGCGTACTCTTCCAGTTGGACGAGCAGGCACGGGACGAAATTAAAATTCTGCCGTATCTCTGGAAATTCCTTTAGTATAAGCCCCATGCCTATGTAATCCTTAATGGCATGGAGCCTCACCCAGGGCAGGAGGTACTCCCCCGTACTGAGGTCCTTATAAAAAGGCTGGTGAAAGTGCCACAGAAAGGCGACATGTATCATAATAAGTAGCTAGTAGCTAGTAGCTAGTAGCCAGGGTAGAGGCAGGTCTCCTGACCTGCCTTGTAGCTAGTAGCCAGTAGCTAGTAGTCAGTAGATGGCGGGTAGTATAACAGTTTTCCCTACCTACTGTCTACTGTAGGTTATCTACGGTAGTGTCAAGAAGATTGTGTAAAATTAAAGTTTTTAATAGGGTGTTCCTTCCACTTTTTATTCAAGTAAGAGAAAATGCGGGGTCGGGCCTGCCCGCCTCAGGCGGATTACCATGTGTATGAACAGTTCTAACTTTCAAAGAGGCTTGTTGACTTTTCCTTTTTGATGAGTAATATACCTTTAAGATAGTAGACAGCGTACAGCGTACAGGGATTCAGGGGTCAGCCTTCTGATAGCTGATAGCTGATTATGGATTTTACCCACCTCCACGTTCACAGTGAGTACAGCCTCCTGGATGGGGCGTGCCAGACTGCCCAACTCGTAAAGAGGGCCAAGGAGACGGGGATGGAGGCCCTGGCCCTCACTGACCATGGTAACCTGTATGGGGCCATAGAATTTTATACCAAGGCCAGAGAGGCCGGTATAAAGCCTATCCTGGGTTACGAGGCCTATGTAGCACCTACCAGCCGCTTAAATAAGGACCCAAGCAAAAAGGAAACGCTCTATCACCTTACCCTGCTGGCAAAAGATATTACTGGGTATCAAAACCTCTTAAAACTGTCCACTGCGGCATACCTTGAGGGTTTCTATTATAAGCCACGCATAGATAAGGAACTCCTCAGCCGTCACCCTCAAGGGCTTATCGCCCTTTCTGGGTGCATGAAATCAGAGATAAACCTTAACCTCAGCAGGGGATTAAAAAATGAGGCACTTCGTACTGCCGCCGCCTACAGGGAGATCCTCGGTAAAGAAAACTTCTATATTGAGGTACAGGATAACGGCATCCCTGAACAGAAAGGCCTGGTACAGGGGGCAATAGAGATAGGGAGACAATTGGACATACCATTGGTAGCCACTAACGACATCCACTACCTGACCAGAGAGGACGCCGAGGCACACGACATACTACTATGCATAAACACCGGAAAACCAGTGAACGAACCTAACCGCCTGAGGTTTGCCACCCAGGAGTTCTACTTTAAGTCCCCTGAGGAGATGCGGTCACTCTTTGGGGAAATCCCCGAGGCCCTGGCCAACACGGTATCCATTGCCCAGAGATGTAACCTGGAACTGACCTTTGGCAAGCTCCACTTACCTAAGTACCACCTCCCTGAAGGCAAAGCCAACTCCCAGTTTCTTAGGGAACTCTGTGAGATAGGGGTAATGGAGAGATATGGCGCGGTGACTGAGGTCATACGGAAGAGATTGGAGCACGAGTTGAGGGTCATAGAGGAGACGGGCCTGGTGGATTACTTCCTGATTGTGTGGGACTTCGTGGACTTTGCCCACAAAAAGGGCATCCTCACCAGCGGGAGGGGTTCAGGGGCAGGAAGCCTGGTGGCCTATGCACTTAAGATAACAAACGTTGACCCCCTGAGATACGACCTCCTTTTTGAGAGGTTCCTCAATGCAGAGCGTGTGACCATGCCCGACCTGGATATAGATTTTTGTGCAGAAGGGAGGGAAAAGGTAATAGAGTATGCCAGGCAGAAATACGGTGGGGACCAGCACGTGGCCCAGATTATAACCTTTGGCACCATGAAGGCCAAGGCCGTAGTAAGGGACGTGGGCAGGGTACTCGGCATACCCCTGGCAGAGGTGGACAGGGTGGCAAAGCTAATCCCTTTCACCCCGGGTATCACCCTGGCCCAGGCACTAGAGCAAGAGCCTGAACTGGCATCGCTTTATAAAAATGACCAGAGGATAAAACGCCTGTTTAATATCTCCTCCAGGCTGGAGGGTTTGTGCAGACATGCCTCCGTACACGCCGCAGGGGTGGTCATCTCCGATGAACCTCTTACCCATTATACCCCCCTTGCCAAGAATGGGGACGTGGTCACCACCCAATACGATGACGTTACACTGGTGGAGCAGATAGGCCTCCTCAAGGCCGATTTCCTGGGGGTAAGAAAATTCACCGTCATTGACAAGACACTTAAACTCATAAAGGAGACCACCGGCAAGGGCCTGGACCTCTCACAGATACCCCTGGATGACAAGGCCACCTACCAACTCCTGTCCAGTGGGAACGTAAAAGGGGTGTTCCAGGTGGAGACCAGTCGGGGGATACAAGAACTCCTGAGAAGGCTGCGGCCTGAGGAATTCTCAGACATAATTAACCTCATAGCCCTTTACAGACCAGGCCCCCTGCAGAGTGGGATGGTGGATTCCTTCATAGAATGCCGCCACGGCAGGGAAAACCCCACTTTCCTCCACCCAAGTCTGGAACCCCTATTGAAAGAGACCTATGGTATCATCCTCTACCAGGAGCAGGTTATGAGGATAGCCAACGTCCTGGGGGGGCTCACCCTGAACCAGGCTGATAATCTCAGAAAGGCCATGGGTAAAAAGAAGCCCGAAGTCATGGCCAAGTATAGAGACCAGTTTGTCAGTGGGGCAGTAAAGAGTGGAATACCCGAGAAGACGGCCCATGAAATCTTCTCCCTCATGGAATATTTTGCCGGTTACGGATTCAATAAATCCCACTCCGCCGCCTACGCAGTCATCACCTATCAGACGGCCTATTTCAAGGCCAACTACCCCACACAATACATGACGGCACTGATGAGCTGTGAGAAGCAGAACACCGACAAGGTAGTCAGCTACATAGAGGACTGCAGGCGGATGGACATTGAGGTGCTTCCCCCCTGTATCAACGAGAGCCAGGCCGATTTCACTATGGCAGGTGGCAGGGCTTCGGCCATAGGCTCAGCCGAATCGGCCACTCCCGAAAAGGGAAAGATACGCTTTGGCCTTGGGGCCATCAAGAACGTGGGAGAGAAGGCCATAACTTCTATCCTGGAGGCTAAACAAGGGGGCGGGAAGTTCACCTGCAGACACGATTTCTACAAGAGGGTGGATTCAAGGATAGTCAACAAGCAGGTCATTGAGAGCTTTATCAAGGCTGGGGCCTTTGACTCCCTGCCGGGCCCTAGGGAAGAACACCTTAAGGCCATCAGTTCAGACATGGAGATGGCTGAAAAGAAAAGGGACCACCCCGAACAGACTCATCTGGCCTTTGGAGTGCGGAGTGCAGAGTGTGAGGTTTCTAAATCCGAAACCCGCAATCCGCAATCCGCATCTCGGAATTGTCCTGCCTGCGGTGCATGGCAAGGCATTCCAGACCTGAAACCCGAAGAACTATGGGATGAAAAGACGAGGCTCCAGGAAGAAAAGAGCGTCCTGGGCTTTTACGTAAGCAGTCACCCCCTGGACAAACTGAAGAAATTCCTGGCCGAGGACTCTCCCACCACGGCCAGCCTATCTGAGGCCACCGATGGAGAGGAAGTCACTCTGGCAGGGGTGCTGACCGAAGTAAAAAAGACTACTACTAGAAACGGCGACCCCATGGTCTACCTCCTCCTGGAAGACCTGGAGGGCCACGTCGAGGGCCTGGTCTTTAAAAGAGAACTGACCCAGTACGAATCGCTCCTCAAAAAAGATGAGGTAGTCCTGCTCAAGGGAAGGGTTATCTTCCGTAACGGCGGGGGCAAGGGCCAAAGACCCTCCATCAAGGTCTCAGAGTTAAGTCCATTAGAGAAAGGGCTACAGGAAGAGAGCGCCGTTATAACTATAGACCCTACCAAACATGCAGACGAGACCTTAATACGCCTCAGAGCTATCTTCTCTACCCATACTGGCCACTGCCCGGTCCTCCTGGACATATTGGGTCAGGAAGGCCAAAAGACCCGTATAAAGGTCAGCAACCGCTTCTTTGTTACCGTCAATGAAGATTTTCAGTCAGCAGTAGGAGACCTCCTGGGGCCAGGGCACCTGCATTTTTCTATCCGCCCCCACTCCCCCTCTACGGTAGCCCGCCCTGCACCAAAAGGTCCCGGGCAAGTAAGAGTTCAAGAGTTCAAAGGTTCAAAGGTTCAAGGGACAGGGCCACTCCCGACCAAAAACGTTAGTCGTTGATGTAACCCTCCTGATGTGCTAAAATTCTCGTAGGGGCAGGATAACCCTGCCCCTATTTACATTCATTGCAAAGGACAGACATGAAAGAAGAACTGGCTTACGTATGGATTACCCCATATAGCCTGGTGAAGAGCCGTACGGGGGGGATTATAGGCAGGATACTCTCTATGGGAGCGCTGGAGTTGGTAGGGGCCAGGATGTACTCCCCGAGCGATGAGCTCGTTGACCGTTACTGCGCTACCATAGAGACCCAGGACATTAAAAAACCACAGATTAAGAAGGCACTGTTGACCTACCTCAATGATTACTTCCGGAAGGACAATCGCTTTGGTGTCTCTAACCGCGCCATGCTCCTCCTGTTCCAGGGTCAGAATGCCCTGCGTGTGCTAAATGACGCAGTGGTGGGTTCTATCGCCGGGGAGATTAGAGGTGACACCGTAAGGGGTACCTACGGCGATTACATCCAGGGAGAAAACGGACAGGTAGAATACTTTGAGCCTGCCGTACTCACCGCCACTGATGAAGAGACTAACAGGAAGCAACTGGCCCTGCTGGCAGAATACGCCGAAAGAGACGGCGGCGTACTGGAACACGTACTTAAATTCCCGGAAGGGACAAGACCAGAGACTACCCTGGTGATAATAAAACCAGAAAACTTTGTGAAACATAGTTCCAGACCAGGGAATATAGTGGACATCTTCTCCCGCTCAGGGCTATACATAGTTGGGGCCAAGGTCTTGCGGATGGACGTGGAGAGGGCCGAGAAATTTTACCAGCCGGTGAAGGAGGCCCTCAGGGAAAAACTTAAACCCAAACTGGCCAAACGACTAAAAGAGTCGCTGGGCGTTACCTTTGGATTCCCTTTGAAGGATGAGGTGCTGGAGAAGATGGCTGACGAGATTAAGGGCCCTAATGCCGAGCACGAATTCAACAAAATAGTAGAATACATGACGGGCATGAATCCCTCTCAAATACAAGACCCAGAGGAGCGGAAGAAACCAGGCTCAGCCAAGTGCTTGGCCCTCCTCTACAGGGGTGTCAATGCAGTAGAAAAGATACGTAATATCCTGGGAAGCACAGACCCCCTGAGGGCAGCAGACGCTACCGTGCGGAGCATTTACGGTTACGACCTCATGAGAAATGCGGCCCACGCCTCCGACTCGCCCGAATGTGCGGAGATGGAACGCAAACTGGTTGGCCTCTGGGATAACCGGGGACCCTGCGAAGTAAAGGAACTCATAGGGAGGTACCTGGCCGGTAAGCTCTAATGAAGATAGAAACCCTAATAGTTGGCCCCCTGGACGTTGGCTGTTACATACTGGCAAATGAGAACAACGAGGCCGTCATCATTGACCCCGGGGGTAATGCTGATGAGATAATTAAACTCATAAAGGGGCACAAACTACAGCCCCGCTACCTGATAAATACCCATGGCCACGGTGACCACATAGGGGCCAATAAGGAATTGAAGGCCCTCTTCCCAGAGATGAAGATATGCATCCATGAGGGAGATAAGGAGGCCCTGACCAACCCTTTCAAGAACCTCTCTGCCCTGGGAGGGTTTCAATCTAAAGATTATATACTCAGGTCTCCCCCAGCGGATGTTACCTTAAAGGAGGGAGACAGGATAACCCTGGGGAAAATCAGGTTGGAGGTACTGCATACTCCGGGACATACACCGGGAGGGATATGTCTATTGGGCAGGTCAGCGGACGATAAGCCCGATGTCCTTTTCTCTGGAGACAGTCTCTTTCAGGGGAGCATCGGGAGGACGGACTTCCCCGGAGGTAACCAACAGGATCTCGTAAAATCCCTCAGAGAAAAGGTACTGACCCTGAAGGAGGATACCATTGTGTATCCCGGGCATGGCCCTAGCACCACTATAGGCTACGAAAAGGCGAATAACCCCTACTTGTAGGGGCACGTTGTCCGCCTAAGGCGGATGCCCCTACTACTTCCCCACCTTTATGGTCTTGACCTTCGCCTTGGTCCTGCGTCTCTTTTCCAATCTATCAATGGCTGAGTCCAGCACGGACTTTAATCCCCTGGGACGCAGTTCCCTGGCAGCCTGGATCAGATTTCCACATGCCCCCTTGAGGTGCCCAAGGCACTTATCTGAGGCCTCTTCCACGTCCCTGGCCAGACGGGTATCGTACAGACTCTTGGGGACGTACAGGAGTTCTATTCCGGCCTCTAACATAGATTGCCCAAAATCACTCTTCCAGAAGCGGTCTTGCTGTTCTCCGGCCCATCCCTTCAGTCCATAGTCGGGAGTGGCCCTCCTGCCACCCTTAGTGCTCTCTTCCTTCGCCATCTTTTTTCCCTCCAAAGGTTATGTTAAGTCTCTTCCCCTCAAACGCTGCCTTCACCAACTTTCGGTCTGCTAAGGCCTTGGGCAAGAGGACGTTCCTCTTGTAACTCCCCAGCCTAATAATCAATTCGTTCTTGTACATGGATAGCTCCAGGTCTTTCTCATTGGCCGTGGGGAGGTGTAGAGAAAGGCAGTAACTCCCATTATCTTGGGTTAATTTCACCGGCCGTTCTGAGACAAAGACCTCCGTCGGGTCTCTATCTCCATACAATTCCCTGGCCATCTCCCTCAGCCTCTCCATGCCTACCATCTCCACCTCTCTGAAGCTTGACCTCAGGATGGGCAGGGGCGAGAAGCTCTCCTCAATTTCCTTCAGATACTTTGCCTGGATGTCATTCCACCTGCGGAGATAGTGTCCTGCATCAGGGGGGAACACCCGGTTCACCACCACCGCATCCACCGGAAAGCCAAACAGGTTTAAATAAGAATAGGCCCTCTGGGACTCCTTATATACCATCTTCTCTGGGTTCATCACCAGCCTCATGGAGGAGACCTTGTCGTCGCACAGGATTTCCTTCACCCCATCAATATTCTGATAGAGCACCTCTATGGTGCCATAGACCTCGTCATTGGGCAGCTCCACCTCTATCATTGGATTAAGTATGGGCCTCACCATCTTCATAATCCTCCGCTCTATGTGGAAGAACTTTTCCATGTACCACCCGGCTATGTCCGGGAAACTGAGCATCCTCATGGTAGAGGCCGTAGGGGAACAGTCCAGGAGGGCCACGTCGTACTCCCCCTTATCGTGAAAACCCTTGAGTCTCAGCAGACTAAAGAGTTCTTCCATACCTGGGAATACAGCAAACTCCTCGGCCACCAGGTCGTTGAATTTCGCCACTGCTACCAGGTTCTTCTTGATAAAGGACTGTATCTTGCCCCAGTTCCTGCTGAGTTCCTCATGTACGTCTATCTCCAGGCCAAATAGGTCCTCCTTCAATCGCTTGGGTTTATCCCCTATCTCCATATTGAAAGAATCACCGAGGCTGTGTGCAGGGTCGGTGCTCATCACTATGGTCTTGTAACCCAGGTCCGAACATCTGACGGCCGTAGCCGCCGAGACGCTCGTCTTCCCAACGCCCCCCTTGCCAGTAAATAGTATTATCCTCAAAGTATCTCCTCCACCAGTAAGGGCAGGTTAGAAACCTGCCCCCACAACTGCCAAACTTATTCCATTTTATAACTACTTGGAAATATGTCAACTAGAACTTAATTGCCTGCGGTTTCTAGATGTAAGGGGGAGACTTCCCCCTTATCCGCCTTAGATGGATTACCCATGTCTATATCATCCACATACCTCTGCGGAAGCTCCATTGACAAACCCTTTCTTGTATGCTAACATTGCGACGCCTTTTTAGAAAATATGGCGTTGACCCTCAACGGCATGAGTGGGCACAAGCCAAATTTTGAAACGGAGGCGTCAACCTATATGGATTAAGGTTAGGCC
>Ga0209824_10001257_pt1 | contig 14561 bp, 9 predicted proteins | sample VDWuncwatermetaG_FD_184124 | JGI IMG/M metagenome (GOLD analysis project Ga0209824, IMG submission 184124) | Wastewater microbial communities from Netherlands to study Microbial Dark Matter (Phase II) - VDW unchlorinated drinking water (SPAdes)... ... | reverse complement strand
GTCGGCAGCGCCCCGGCCCGCTGCCGACTGAGGAACGGCCCCTCGAGATGCGCCCCGAGGCAGCGCGCTCCGTCGAGGTCCCGTGAGCGCTCAATCATCTCGAGTTGCGCCAGGAGTGTCGCGCGCGGCGCGGGAGCGAGCGCGGCCAAAAACGCCGTGGTGCCCTGCTTCACGAGCTCCCGCGAGAGCGTCTTCGGCGGCCCCCACACGTGCAAGTCAATGAACCCGGGTGCCACATAGGCGCCGCGGAGTGAGATCGCCTGCGTACCTCGCGGGGCCCGGCGCCAAATCGCGGCGAGATGCCCACGAACAACCTTCACCGCCCCCTCGACGATCCCGTTGGGGGTCACGAGTCTGCCGTTCGTCAACCACAGTGTCCGTGTCCCTCAAAAAACGTCCCCAGGGGGAATCGAACCGTCGCTCGGCGTCCGCCTCGCTCCATAGGAGGGGACTCGTCCCCTCCTATCGGTCGCTGCGCTCCCTGGTCTCCCCAAAGGCGTGAGGGGAATACTCCCCTCACACTCCCCTGGGTTCGATCCCGCCATCACATGAAATCTGTCCCCAGCGGGGATCGAACCCGCATTGTCAGCTCGAAAGGCTGGTGTCCTAACCGTTGGACGATGGGGACGCGATTACTGCTTCCGCGTTTTCGCCTTGGGCTTCGGCTTCGCGGGCTTGGCCTTGGCGGCCTTCGGAGTCGGCGCGGCTTTCGTTCGCGGCTGCGCTGTCGGCGGCTCGGGCTCGGCGGCCGTCGCAGCGGGAGCAGCGGCGTGGAGTTCGGCCGTCACCTCTGCCATCGGCGGCTCTTCACTTTCTTCCTTCTCTTTGGGCACCACACAGGCCACGGACGCGACGCGATCCTTGCCCTTGATGCTGATCACGCGGACCCCTTGCGTTGCGCGGCCCGTCGCTCGGACATCTTTCGCCGGACAGCGGACGATCATGCCTTCCTGCGAGATCAGCATGACTTCGTCTTGATCCATCACCGTCTTGGCGCCAACGACCTCGCCGTTTCTCTTCGTGACCTTGAGATTCGTGATGCCCTTCCCGCCGCGGCTCTGGAGCCGGTACGCATCCATATCTGTGCGCTTGCCAAATCCGAGCGCCGTGACCGTCATGAGTGTGGACTGCGGCCGGACGACGACCATCGCGATCACCTCGTCACTCTTTCCAAGCCGAATGCCCCGGACGCCGCGCGCGGATCGTCCGACCTCGCGGGCTTGCGACTCCGGGAATCGGATCGCCTTTCCCTGCTTGGTGACGAGGAGGACTTCGCGCTCGCCATCGGTGATTTTGGCTTCGATCAGCTCATCCCCTTTCTCCAGCGTGATCGCGATGATGCCCGCTTTCCTGGGATTCGAGTAGGCCTCAAGCGTAGTCTTCTTGATCGTCCCCTGCTTCGTCGCCATGAGGAGGAACTGCTCCGGGACGAACTCCTTCACCGCGACGAACGTCGAGAGCCGCTCGTCCTTCTGCAGCGAGAGGAGGTTCACAATCGCCGTGCCGCGCGCGTAACGGCTGGCCTGTGGCACCTCGTGGACTTTCAGCCAATAGCATCGCCCTTGATTGGTAAAAAAGAGCAGCGCCTCGTGCGTGGAGGTGACGAAGAGGTGCTCGACGAAGTCCTCTTCCTTGGTCTCCATCGCCGTGACCCCCACCCCGCCCCGACGCTGCTTGCGGTAGGCGGAGACGGGCAGCCGCTTGATGTAGCCGCCGTGGCTGATCGTGATGACCACGTCTTCCTCGGCGATGAGGTCTTCGATCTTGAACTCCTGGACCTCGCCGAGGATCTCGGTGCGCCGCGCATCTCCGAACTTCTTCTTCACCTCTTGCAGCTCATCCTTGATGACCTCAAGGATTTTCTGCTCGTGTTTGAGGAGCATTTGGTAGTAGGCGATTTTCTTGAGCAACTCTTGATACTCGGCCTCGAGTTTGTCCCGCTCCAGGGCCGTCAGCCGTTGGAGCTGCATTTCCAAAATGGCTTGGGCTTGCCGATCGCTGAAATCAAATTTCTTGATCAAGCCTTCTTTCGCTTCTTGAGGGCTCTTGGATTGACGGATGAGCTTGATGATGGCATCCAGATGCGCGATGGCTTTTTTGAGCCCTTCCAGGATATGGGCGCGCTCTTGGGCTTTGGCCAGCTCAAACTTGGTGCGGCGAGTGATGATCTCTTTGCGATGCTCCACGAAGGTTTGGAGCATCGACTTGAGTCCCAGCACGCGTGGACGACCGTCGACGAGGGCTAAGGTAATAATGCCGAAGCTGGTCTCCATCTGCGTGTGCTTGTAGAGCAGGTTGAGCACGACCTGATCATTGGCATCGCGCTTCAGCTCAATCATGATGCGCATGCCATCTTTATCCGACTCATCCCGCAAATCGGAAATGCCTTCGATGGTCTTTTCTTGCGCCAGCTTCGCGATATTTTCGAGCAGAGTGGCTTTGTTCACCTGATACGGCAGCTCGGTGATCACGAGCGCTTGGCGATTGCCCTTCAGTTGCTCGATCTGCGCCTTGGCGCGGATGCGGACAGAGCCACGTCCTGTGGCATACGCATCTTTAATCCCATCGCGCCCACAGATAATGGCCCCGGTCGGAAAGTCCGGGCCTTTAATGTACTTCATCAGGACGGAGAGCTCGCACTCAGGGTCATCAATGAGTACGCTGAGAGCATCAACGACTTCGGAAAGATTATGGGGCGGGATATTGGTCGCCATCCCCACGGCGATGCCGCTTGAGCCATTAATCAAGAGATTCGGGATGCGCGCGGGCAAGACCTTCGGCTCGGTGAGCGAGCCATCGAAGTTCGGAGCAAAATCGACCGTGTTCTTGTCCAAATCCTCGAGGAGCTCCATCGCAATCGTTTCAAGCCTGGCCTCCGTGTATCTGTGCGCGGCCGGCGCATCCCCGTCAACGGAGTTATGGACAAATACCCCTGCATCGAGCAGAAAGTTATGGTGTTCATCAACGGTGATATCGTAGACATCTGCGGTCTCTATGAGGGTCCGAAAGCTCACAATGCGATGATTTTGTGCAAACTCCGGTTGCAAGATGCGCAAATAATCGCTTGAGCGCTCTTCTCGAACAGGTACAGGATCAAAATATCCTGCCATGAGACTGTCTTCAGACGTGAGGTTTTTGGCCTGCTTGTATGTACCGCTTCTTAACATAAAGCGGTGATCCGGCGTACAGCGGATCTTCTCTCCATTGTCGAGTGTGACCTCAACCAATTCTGCCTGCAGACGAGTGACTCTCGCATGCCGTCCGACACCAGCAACAATCTGATTATTTTTATCGACCGTATAAACATACAATGGCTCATTCGGCGGGAGCCTTGAGAGCTCTTCAAAAGATTTGCTCGTTCCATCCAGCAACTTAATTTTTGTATCTCCCGTAAAACACCCAAAGTTGCCTTGGCCGTCGATGAGCGGATAGCGCAGCGAGAAGTCTTGCACCATGCGCACGAGCGCGTCGTAGACCGCCATGTCGCCGTGCGGGTGATACTTGCCCAAAATTTCCCCGACGATACGCGCGCATTTCTTATAGGGTTTGCCTGGATCAAGTCCCAGATCTTGCATGCCGTACAGGATGCGGCGATGGACGGGCTTGAGGCCATCTCGCACGTCGGGCAGCGCACGCCCGACGATGACGCTCATCGCGTAGGAGATGTACGAGTCCTTGATCTCCTCTTCGATTTCCCGATTGACAACTTTTTCACCTAATGCGTACATGATTAGATGTCCAGGTTTTTGACTTCTAGGGCATGTTCCTCGATAAACTGTTTTCTCGGCTCAACGGCTTCGCCCATCAGCGTTGTAAACATTCGTTCGGCCTCAACGGTATCTTCAAGAGTGACCTTCAACGTGGTGCGCTTCGCCGGGTCCATGGTGGTTTCCCAGAGTTGTTGCGGGTTCATTTCCCCGAGACCTTTGTAGCGCTGGATGTTCATACCTGCTCGGCCCTCTTCTTCAACCGCCAACAAGACATCGTGCAGCCCAGCAAAAGAGACCGGGGCCTTTTCACCTTCGAGTTTAAATGCGGGCTTCCCGTTGGTCGAATAGACGACATCAAGCGAGAGGTCAAACTTTTTCAGCTTTTTATCCAGCTCTTCGAGTTCCGAGGCTTCGTACAGTTCTGAAAATTGCGTTTTCGCCGTTGCTGAAGCCTTTTCAAGCTCCTCAAGATTGAGCTCATGCTTCTCGGCGAATTTCGCCAACTCCTCATCGTCATACAAAAAGTGCTGCGCGCCTTCGATCCGCACCATGTACAGCGGAAATCCCTTCTTGGGATTGCGCTTCGCGAAATAGGTCGCTGGATCGAGTCGATACCGATGCAAGCTTCGGCTCAGGTGTTCGAGATCCGAGAGCACGCGTAAAAGTTCCAGCAAGGTCTTCTCTTTATAGGTTTTCTTATTGGAGAGTTGCATCAACGTCTTGCCTTCGGAGCCAAGATCCAGCAGCAAGTTCGACATCTGCTCATCGGTGTCGACGTACTCTTCCCGCTTGCCTCGTTTGATCTTATAGAGCGGCGGCTGGGCGATGTAGATGTGGCCGGCCTCGATGAGCTTCGGCATCTGCCGATAGAAGAACGTGAGGATGAGCGTCCGAATATGATGGCCATCGACATCCGCGTCGCTCATGATGATGATTTTATGATAGCGAAGCTTCTCGAGATCAAATTCACCCCCAATGCCACAGCCTAATGCGGTGATCAATGTGCGAATTTCTTCGTTCGTAAGCACCTTCTCCAGCCGCGCCTTCTCAACATTGAGGATCTTGCCTTTCAGCGGCAAGATCGCCTGGAAACGTCGGTCCCGTCCCATCTTGGCCGAGCCTCCGGCGGAGTCGCCTTCCACGACGTACAGTTCGCACAGGGCCGCGTCGCGCTCGGAACAGTCGGCCAGCTTGCCTGGCAGCGCGCTCGACTCCAAGAGTCCCTTGCGTCGGACCAGCTCGCGCTCGTGGCGCGCGCGCTCGCGCGCCCGGGCCTCGATGAGGCATTTCCCCACAATCTTATTCGCGACCGACGGATGCTCTTCGAAGAACGTCGCGAGCTGCTCATTGCAGATCGAGGCGACGATCCCCTCGGCCTCGGGGGTGCCGAGCTTCGCCTTCGTCTGCCCCTCGAACTGCGGCTGCGGGATCTTGACGCTCACCACCGCCACGAGCCCCGCCCGGGCGTCCTCGCCTTCGAGCGTGAGCGCGTCGCCTTTGAAGAGATTTTTCGCCTTGCAGTACTGGTTGATCGTCCTCGTCAGCGCCGATTTGAAGCCCGAGAGATGGGTGCCGCCATCGACCGTATTGATGTTGTTCGCGAAGGAGAAGATGCTCTCGGAGAAGCCATCGTTGTACTGCATCGCGATCTCGACCGTGACGGTCTCGCGGGTGTCCTCGAAGGCGATCACGTTGTGCAGCGGCGCCTTCGACTTGTTGAGGTGCGCGACGAATTCCTTGATCCCGCCGTCGAACTTGAACGTCGCCTCCTTGGCGCTGCGCTCGTCCTTGAGCGTAATCGTCAGGCCCTTGTTCAAGAACGCGAGTTCTCGCAGCCGGTTGGAGAGCGTCTCGTAGCTGTGCACGATGCCGGACTTGAAGATCTCGCGATCCGGTTTGTACGTGATCCGCGTCCCCGTGCCCGTGGCTTTGCCGATCACCGTCACCCCGGAGGTGGGTTTGCCCCGCGCGTAGCGCTGCCGGTGGGCCTTCCCGTCTCGGCGCACCTCGGCCTCCAACCACTCGGCGAGCCCGTTGACGACCGAGACGCCGACCCCGTGGAGCCCGCCCGCCACCCGGTAGGTCCTCGAGTCGAACTTGCCGCCGGCGTGGAGCTTGGTGAGCACGACCTCGAGCGCGGGCTTCTTCTCCGTCTTGTGGATGTCCACGGGGATGCCGCGCCCATCGTCGATGACCGTCACGGAGTTGTCTTGGTGGATGACCACGTCGACCTTCGTGCAGTGGCCCGCCATGGCCTCATCGATACTATTGTCGACGACCTCCTCGACGAGGTGATGGAGCCCGCGGGCGGCGGTGTCCCCGATGTACATCGCCGGACGCCGACGGACCGCCTCGAGTCCCTCGAGCACCTGGATGCTGCTCGCGTCGTAGGTCGCTGCGGCGCCGCCGGGCGTCCCGCTCGGTGCCCGAGCGCGAGGCGCTGGGGACGGCGGCTGCCTGCGTCGTTTCATTTTGGCTGTCGCCATTTCTGTGCCCGTCCCTGCCTTCCGGATCCTCTCGCTGGTTTCGCCCCCACCTGCACGATGGCCGAGGGCTGTTCTCTCGCGCACCGCATCAGCGTCCTCGGCCTTGTCAGCGTCTGGTAGAGGCTGTTGTCTCTCAAGATCACGCGGCTGCGAAGTCGTCGTCGCTCGCCCCGCACCACCGCCACGATGTCTGCGGCCAGGAACGCGCGCCCTCGATCAATGAGGTACGCCATCGCTCGGGCGAATCACGATGTCGCGAACGGCCCCGTCCGTCTCGGCCTGCAGCCGCTCAAGCACCGGTCCCCGTTGATAGCTCAACAGGAACCCGTCTCCGGGACGATCAACCGCGACGATGAGTCGGCCGCGCTGTAAACTGACGGGCCGTGCGTGCGCCGCCAACCGCTTTCCGACCAGCCCTCCCCACGCCCGCTGAATGGTCCGCAGCGTCTGATGCTGCTGCTCCGCCCGCCTGAGGATGCTGGGGAGCAGGGCACGAATGGGCTGTACGGGGTTCGACCCCGCCATTGGGCCCTCGCCGCTTGGCGGAGTGGGGCTCCACATGGGGCGACGCCGTCCTACGAGACCTTCATCGGCAGCACCAGGTAGGTGAACCCAGGCTGACGAATCACGGCCGGCTTGTCGGGTCCCGATAGCTCAACCGTCACCTCGCTCGACTCGATCGTCTTGAGGGCGTCGAGCCAGAACTCCGGGTTGAACGCCGCCGTCATCGGGTCTCCGGTGTAGGCTGCGCCGAGTTCTTCGCGCGCGCTGCCAAGTTCTGGAGCCTCTTTCGAGACCACCAAACGATTGGCGCTCAGCTCGAAGATCACCGCCTGCGAGCTGGCGGTGGTCATGAGGCTGGTTCGCCGGAGCGCGCTGATGAGCTGCTGGCGGTCGCAGGAGAACGTCGTCTTTGTGGGGGGAGGGATCACTTTCTCGTAGGCCGGAAACTGCCCCTCGATGAGCCGGGTGATGATCGTCACCCCGCCGAACTGGAACGTGAGCTGGTTGTCTTTCAGGGGGATGATCGCGACCTCCTCCTCGTCATCTTGAAGGAGTCGTCCAAGCTCTCGCATGGTTTTTGCCGGAATGACTGCCTGGAGCGGCTGCTTCGCTGGCACGCTCAGCTCGCCGCTCGCGATCGCGAGGCGTCTCCCATCCGTTGCGACGATGACGAGTTGGTTTTTCTGGGTGGCGATCAGCGCGCCGTTGAGGATGAATCGCGTCTCCTCCATGGACATCGCGTGCGCGGTTTTCGCCACGAGCGCCTTGAGCGTGGCCTGGCTCGTACGAATCTGCTCTTCTTGTCGAGTTGGAGGAAGCACCGGAAAGTCTTCCGGGGGCAGCCCCGGAACCCGAAAGCTGCTGGATCCGCAACTGATGGTGGCGGCGTGATTCTTCTTCGCTTCAAGCACGACCATGTCCTCAGGCAACTCCCGGACGATGGTCGTCAATTTTCTTGCCGGCAGCGCAACCGCTCCCCGCTCAACGGGCGGGGCGAGTGGAAACCGGCACCGGATTCCCACATCAAGATCGGTTGCCGTCAACGTGAGCTCCGTCTCGCTTGTTTCAAGCAACACGTTTGTCAAGATGGGCAAGGTGCTCCGATCATTGACGGCGTGCTCGACTATTTGGAGTGTTTTGAGGAGTTGTGGTTGTGGGATGGTGAGTCGCATGGGGGCCCTCCAGTGCCACTACTAATTTTTCTTATATAAAAACTCGCCGTAGTACTCGGGGTGGTGTGATTGTGTGATCTCGCGAGCCTACCACGCTTCCCTCGACGGTGTGAGGAGGCGCTGATTGAGGTGGTCCACGAGTTGCTTCTTGTGGAGATCTTGTGCGATGTCCCGTGTAATCTTCTCCACCGCATGCAGCACCGTCGTGTGGTCCCGGCCGCCAAACGCCCGGCCGATTTCTGGAAGCGACGCCTCAGTGAGGCGGCGGCACAAGAACATCGCGACCTGTCTCGGGTACAAGATGGACCGCTGGCGCTTCAGTCCCCGAATCTCGGGGAGGTCAATCTTGAAGTAGTCGGCCACCTGGCGCTGGATCTCCTCCAGCGTAATGCGGGCCCGCACCTCTCGGACCATGTCCTTGAGCACGTCCCGCGCGGTCGCCGCGGACTGCGGGACGCCGAACAGGTTACAGTACGCGACGACGCGGATGAGCGCCCCCTCCAGTTCTCGGATGTTCGCCGTGATCTGCTGGGAGATGAAGTCAATGACGTCGTCGGGAACCTGGATGCCGGCCTCCTGGGCCTTCTTCCGGAGAATCGCGATGCGCGTCTCGAGGTCCGGCGGCTGAATGTCGGTGACGAGCCCCCACTCGAACCGAGAGACGAGCCGCTCCTCGAGGCCGGCGATGTCCTTGGGCGACCGATCGCTTGAGATGACGATCTGTTTATGCGCATCGTAGAGCGCGTTGAAGGTGTGAAAGAACTCCTCCTGCGTGGCCTCCTTCTGCGCGATGAAGTGGATATCGTCGATGAGGAGCACGTCCACCGTCCGGTAGCGATCCCGAAACTTCGCCGTCGTCTTGGTCTGGATGGCGGCGATGAGCTCGTTGGTAAATCGCTCGCTCGACGCGTAGACGATGCGACGGCTCGGCCACCGCTGGGCGACGGCCTGACCGATCGCTTGCATGAGGTGCGTCTTCCCGAGCCCCACGCCCCCGTAGATGAACAGCGGATTATACGCCTTGGCGGGAGACTCGGCAACGGCGAGGGAGGCCGCGTGGGCGAACCGGTTGCTGGGGCCGACGACGAAACGATCAAACGTGAACCGCGCGTTCAGTCCGCGATCTTCCTGGGGGCGCGGGGAGGCGGTTCTAAGAACGGGTGCCGTGCTGGCAGGGGCATCGAAGGCGGGAGCGATCGTCGAGGTCGCGGCGACGACGTGAAGCGTCCGACCCTCCACGGATCGCGTGAGCGCCTCAAGATAGTGCGAAGTCACCCAGTCTCGGAAAAACGGGTTTGGCGCCTCAAGGACGACGACGCCTTCGGTCACTGACGCGACGGCCAGGGGGTCCAGCCACCGGCTGACAACCTCAGATCCCAGGTGGGATTTTAGGGCCTCGCGGGCCCGGAGCCAGTCAAACGGAGGGTTTTGCACAGTTTCCACATGTTTTGCACAGGCGGCAGGCCTACCTCTGGCAGGCAGACGGATTATAGCAGGTTCCCAGACGTGGCTCAAGCCCATTTTACGAGTGTTGCGAGCTTAGGGCTTGATTTTTTCCGACGCAGCCCGTATCATGTCGCTGTCGCTCATCATGAAAAAGAATCTTCGGCCCATCTCCAATCGCAAGCGAGCCAAAGTACACGGGTTCCTCAAGCGCATGAGTTCCCGCGCGGGACGCAGGACGCTCAGCCGTCGTCGACGGAAAGGACGCTGGCAACTCATCCCAACCTGAGTTGGCGCGACACGCGATAGAGACCGCCACCCCGAAGTCGCTGAAGCTCACCACAGCGTTTGGCGCGGTGTCCCGACGAGGACGGTGGGTCAAAAGCTCCTCCCTCTCCATCGGGGTTCTCCCCAACGATCGGCGAGAGACCCGGATTGGCCTACGGACGCGGCGCGGCCTGAAAGGCGCCGTCAAGCGGAATCGACTGAAACGACAAGTCCGAGCGATCATCTCAACGCGACGCGTTCCCTTCCGGCCAGGACTTGACGTGGTCATCGTGATTCATCCAACGGCCATACCCGCTGCGACCACACGCCTCGCGGCCGAGCTGCGCACCCTATGCGAGAAAATCGGCGCGCTCTCCTCAGTGCGCTCCTGATCTCCAGCATTCATGTGTATCGTAACACATTTTCTCACTTAATGTTACATTCATGTCGGTTCATCCCAACGTGCTCCGAGTACGCGATCCTCTCCATCAGACGCCATGGGGCGTGGCGCGGACTGGTGCGTGCGAGCGCTCGCCTTTTCCGATGCCACCCACTTGGTGGGCGTGGCTTCGATCCGGTAACATGACGGAAAAACGCGTCCTCGCTGCCGCAGCGCTATCAGCGGCGTTTCTCGCGTGGTACTCCGGTTTTATGATGAAGTCGGTGCCTCCTGCAGCAAGAAAACCAGCCTCTACAGCCTCTCTGGCGCAAGCATCCAAAATGCCGAATCATGAATATCTACAACCAATTGAACAAGAAGATGTTATATTTATTGAGTCGCAGGATCTTAGACTCGAAATCGGCAAGGCCAGCGGAGCGATCAGGCGAGTGACGATGAAGCGATTCACAGATCCATCTACTGGCAAGCCGCTTCAGTTTAGTGGACCGTATCCTATTCTGCGCGTTAAAGTTGGAGAACAACAGGTGACCGCTCGTCTTGTAAAAGCGGAAGCCAGCAATGTTATGATAGAACACCTTGATAACAAAGGAGATAGGTATAATATTTCCTACTCACTAGATAAAGGTGATGGTCTGGTTGATATTGGAGTGTCTTTAATTTCTGAACACAGCGATGCTCGTGAGACCGAAGTCCTATTCACGAGCACATGGACAAAGGGAGATAGTCTGTCAAGTCGCTATAACATGCTTGAAGCCAGTCTAGTGCGACAAAATGAGAGCGGGAAAATTTCGCATCAGCGGTACATCCCCAGGTTTAGGGTGGAGAAAAATGTTCCACGTGGAACATTTTTAGCCGCTCTCTCGGAGCGACATTTTTGTCAAGCACTCAAGTCGTCCGCAGGAACTCTAGAGGTCCGGCTGATTCCCTCTGCTGATGGCACGATTGCGGTGGCAGAGACGGCGAAGGCCGTGCGTGAAGCCGATGGAACGATCCGATACTCGGCTGCCGCCTACTTCGGCCCGAGAGACTATTTCCGATTGAAAGCGGCGGGCTTTGAACAGGCATTCGGGATCGGAGTGATTGGGCAGATCGGACTCATTTTACTCATGGCGCTCAACATGATCGCCTCGATGACCAGGAACTACGGCGTCGCGATCGTCCTCTTCTCGCTCCTCATCACCACGCTGACGTCTCCGTTGACCTTGATCAGCATGCGTTCGATGAAGAAGATGCAGCAGCTCAAACCACAGGTCGACAGGATCACGGCGCAACATAAGAACGATCAGATGAAGGCCAACCAGGCCATTTTTGCGCTCTACCGAGAGCACCGCGTGAGTCCGCTCAGCGGGTGTCTCCCAGTCTTGCTGCAGATGCCTATCTTCATTGCGCTCTTTCAGGCAATGTCACACTTTATCGAACTCCGAGGAAAGCCGTTTTTGTGGATTCATGATCTGTCGCTCCCGGATCGACTGGCCCATCTGCCGATCTCACTTCCAGTCATTGGGAAGGATCTCAATGCGCTTCCGATTATCATGGCGGCAGCCATGTACTTCCAAACCAAACTGTCTCAACAGGCTACGACTGCCACAGAGGCCAACCAAACCCTCAAGATGCTCTCTGGCCCGCTCATGCCGCTCATGTTCTGTTTCATGTTCTACAGCTTTCCGTCAGGGCTGGTGCTGTACTGGCTGAGCAACACCGTCGGGTCTCTTGTGTTGTATCGGCTGACTAAGTAATGCCTAGAAGATGATTACGGTGATTCAAAAACGTGATTCTAGTGATTCCTCTTGCATTTACCTGGCGATCCGCACCATAATGTTCCACGTGGAACAATGACGGTGTCTGGCACCTGTTTTATAGGTGCCTGACACCGAACCTGGTGTATGGCCAGAATCATCGCCGTCTGCAACCAGAAAGGCGGGGTTGGGAAGTCCACCACCGCCGTGAATGTCGGCTCGTATCTTGCGCTCAGCGGCAAGCGCACGCTCCTGATTGACCTTGACTCGCAGGGAAACGCCACGACGTCGTGCGGTATCCAGCGCAAGGGGCTCACGAACGACACGTACGACGTAGTCGTGGGAACGATCCCAGCAGCCGATGCCATTAGGAAAACACAGATCGAGCTCCTCGACCTCATTCCGGCGAGCCTTGATCTGGCTGGCGCCGAGACGTTCCTCTCGAACACCGAGGGTCGTGAGACGGTCCTGAAGCGCGCCTGCGAGCCGCTGAACGCTTCCTATGAGTTCATCCTGCTCGACTGCCCACCTTCGCTTGGCCTGATTACGGTCAATGCGCTGGTCGCCGCAGACAGCACAATCATCCCGCTGCAGTGCGAGTATCTCGCGCTCGAGGGACTGAACTCGCTCGTGCACGCGGCCTCCCTCATTAAGCAGCGGCTCAACCCGGGATTACGGATTGGCGGCATCGTGCTGACGATGGCAGACTTTCGAGCCACGCTGGCAAGAGAAGTGGCGGATGAGGTCAGGAGTTTTTTTAAGGAGGAAGTCTACACGACGGCTATCCCTCGTAACATCCGGTTAGCCGAGTCCCCGAGTCATGGAAAACCGATCTGTCTTTATGATCCTCATTCAACAGGAGCATTAGCGTATCAGCTTCTTACACAAGAGGTTATGATAAAAGAAACCTTGGAGCCATTGCGATGACGAGACGATTGGGAAGAGGGCTGGCGGATCTGATCGACACCACGCCACAATCGAGCTCAAACTTCCTTCTGCTGCGTCCTGATCAGATCAAGGCGGGGCGCTTCCAACCGAGGATGGAAATCGCTGAGGCCGGGCTCGAGGAGCTGAAGGCTTCGATCAAGCGATCCGGCGTGATTGAACCCATCGTGGTTCGCCCCGCCGCCCAAGGGGGATATGAGCTAGTGGCTGGGGAGCGGCGGTTGCGCGCCACACAGGAGCTTGGGATTCAGGAGATCCCGGCGGTTGTCAAGACGTTGTCCGATCGCGAGGCGTTGGAGCTCTCCCTCGTGGAGAACATCCAGCGGGAGAGCCTGAACCCGATCGAGGAAGCGAGTGGCTACGACAAGCTCATCAACGAGTTTGGCTACACGCAGGAGGAGCTCGCGTCGGCCGTCGGCAAGGATCGCGCGACGATCGCCAACGCGGTGCGCCTCTTGACGCTGCCTCAGGAGGTCAAGGACGGGCTCCGAGCGGGGACGATCACGAGGGGACACGCGAAAGCGCTGCTGGGGCTGATCGACCGGTCGAGGCAACTGGCGCTGTACCACCGCATCGCCCGCGAGGGGCTTTCGGTTCACCACACCGAGTCACTCGCCGGCGTGTCGGCTCCGGCCAGACGACGGGCTCGTCGGGTTGATCCGCAGCTCGTGGGGTTGGAGGATGCGTTGCGTCGCGTGCTCGGGACCAAGGTGAGCCTCGTGACGCGCAAGAAAGGCGGACGGATTTTCATCGACTATTTCTCGCAGGAGGACCTGACGAGGATTCTGCATCTGTTGGGGGTCGGGAGCGATGGCGGACGAAGCGACGCTCATCATCATTAAGCCGGACGCCATCCAGCGCGGCCTGGTTGGGGCGGTGTGGTCCAGACTCGAGACGCTGCGGTTGGAGGTCGTGGGCGCGAAGGCGGTGCCGGTCAGCAAAGAGCTGGCGGAAATCCACTACAGTCACTTGAGAGAGAAACCGTTCTTCGGCGAGCTGGTGGACTACCTTCAAGGGAAGCTCCACGGGACGTCGTACGTCTTGGCCTTCGTCTTGTGGGGAGAGCGGGCCATCGTGCGCGTGCGAGACGTCGTGGGGGCGACGCATCCAGAGCAGGCGGACCCGTCGTCCATTCGAGGCGCGTTTGGGCGGATGACGACCGCCGGGGTCATGGAAAATCTCGTGCACGCCTCCTCGGATTCGCGCGAGGCCCAGCGGGAGATCCCCCTCTGGTTCAAGCCGCACGAGCTGTTGCGTCCGGTGGGAGGTGAGAGCGGCGCGCGCGCCGACAGGGGGAGTCGGTGATGCGAGCCGCGCCGCGTCGCACGAATCAGGCTGCGAGGGTGCCCGGAGTTGGCATCCACAGCATGACCGGCTATGGGCGGGCGGCGAAACGGACGTCGATCGGGACCGTGACCGTGGAGCTGCGCAGCACGAACCACCGCTACCTCGAGATTGCCGCCCACCTGCCGAATGGTCTGACCGTCTTGGAGGGGCAACTCGCCGAGACGATTCGAACGGCGATCCGACGCGGACGAATCGAAACGTTTCTCACCGTCCAGTTCGATCACACAAACCTGCGGCGCATTGCGTTTGACAAGACGCTCCTGGAGGGCTACCACCGGGCGCTGGTCGAGCTGAAGGGGCGGTTCGGGTTGAGAGGCCCGGTGACGTTAGACCACCTCTTGAGCCTCCCGCAGGCGCTGACGATCGCGGAGGAGCGGCTTCCCACGGACGACGTGTGGAGCGCGATCCGGCAGGTCGTGCAGGACGCGGTGCGGGAGCTCGTTCGATCGCGCACGCGCGAGGGGGCGACGCTGACGACTGATCTGCGTCGGCAGCTGGTCGCGATTGAGCGCCACGTGCAGGCGGTCAAGCGCCGGCTTCCGCAGGCGCTC